>ENA-OZAU01000888-OZAU01000888.1-human-gut-metagenome-genome-assembly--contig:-NODE-888-length-12754-cov-4.529333_pt1 | contig 12754 bp, 8 predicted proteins | sample MGYA00243303_ERZ653503 | MGnify/ENA primary metagenome ERZ653503 (study PRJEB26926, sample SAMN06165049) | human gut metagenome | biome: ENVO:00009003; feature: ENVO:2100002; material: ENVO:00002003...
CCATACGCTCGCCGAGTTTAAGAGCGGTTCCGTCCTTGTCGGCGTCCTCCCCGTATACGCCTGCAAGCTCGGTTGCCAGCTCTTTTATTCCCGCCACAAAATCAACCGCCTTTACGCTCTTGTCAATCAGACGCTCTCTCGCGTCGGAAAACAAAAAAATCTGCGAATAGACAAGGCTGAAAACATTGTCCTTCATCAGGTTTTTGAGGCTTTCCTTGTCGGAAGCGGCGAACAGCTTGTAAACCGTCACCGAAGTCGCTCCGACAGACACGGCGTCAACCAACAGCGCGTCGGTCAGCAGCCCGCTCCATCCCGTCTTGTCTACCAACAGCATTTTTACCGCCACCACTGGCAGAGCAAAAACAAACGGCGCAGCCACGCACGGGTCAAAGCCTCCCGTAAGGTCGATTTTGAGCTTGGGCAGCAGCTTTTTCAAAAGCTGCACAAGCACGACCACGACAAGAGTCTCGACAAAATACGCAAACCCGCGTGTTTTAATCAGCATAACGACAAAATCGCCGAAAAGTGTTCCGAGTTCCATAAATTTACCTCCTCCCCGCCTCCGCAAAGGGCGGATTCAAGAAGCGATTGACAACCCCAAAATCACTCTGACGCAATTGTACACCCGTTTTTTTGCCTGTCAATAGACCGGTCCGAAGAAAATTTAAAAAAAATTCGCTATTTTTAGCCCCCTAAAATCCGTTAAAAACAACGCCCCTTTTTTTGCCGCAACCGACAAATCCATAATAACAAACTATGACTTGCCATTCAATATAGATATTTGACATGGCTTGATATATGTTTTAAAATTTCAGACGTAAAACAAATAAAACTCTTAAAAATATGAATGCAAAAGAATACGTTGAATTTATCAAAGAAAATTCTTATATCGCCGCAGGCTCCGACGCACACCGATGTATGCACCTTTTGGCTCGCAACGCGCGGAAAATTACGTCGAAAATAAACGGAAAATATCTTCCGCCCGAAAAAATACGCAAATTGTTTTTCAGGCTGATTGGCAAAAAAACAGACGAATCGTTTTTGTTGTTTCCGCCCTTTTACACCGACTGCGGCAAAAACATAACGGTAGGCAAAAACGTGTTTATAAATTCCGGATGCTGTTTTCAGGACCAAGGCGGCATAACCATAGGCGACGGCGCTCTGATCGGTCATCAGGTTGTGCTTGCAACACTCAATCACGACCTGAATCCCGAGCGTCGGAAAAGTATGAAGGCGGCGCCCATCGTGATAGGAAAAAACGTGTGGATAGGCGCGCACGCCACCGTGTTGGCGGGCGTTTGCATTGGCGACAACGCGGTAATCGCCGCAGGCGCAGTGGTAACAAAGGACGTGCCTCCCCTGACGGTAGTTGCTGGAATACCGGCAAAAACAGTCAAATACGTTTAAAAAGGAGATTTTGTATGAGCGGTTATATTTGCAAACTCGATGAAAAGTAGAAAGAAGGCACGTGCGGTACAACAACCGCTACGGAATTGCGCTTGCGGGCGACCTATACCAAGCGAAGGGATTGAATCACACAAAAAAACATCCCGCCATAGTCATAGGCGCGCCTTACGGCGGCGTAAAGGAGCAGGGAGCCTGCGTGTATGCAAACCAACTTGCGCAGCGAGGCCTCGTCGTGCTGACATTCGACCCCTGTTATATGGGAGAGAGCGCGGGAGAACCCCGCCGTGTGTCCTCTCCCGAACTGTTCAGCGAGAATTTTTCCGCGGGAGTGGACTTTTTGGGGCTTTTGCCCTATGCGGACAGAAACAAAATCGGCGCGCTCGGAATATGCGGCAGCGGCGGCTTTGCGCTCTCGGCGGCCGCTGTGGACACGCGCATTAAGGCGGTTGTAACGGCAAGTATGTACGACATGAGTTATGCTGCGCGCGCGGGGCAAACGCCCGAACAGCTCGCCGCAACCAAAGAACGGCTTTCTTTGCAACGTTGGAAAGACGCGGAAAACGGTTTTCCCGAATATATCCCCTCTTTTCCCGAAGAACCGACGCAAAACATTCCCGACGAAATGCAGGGCATATGGCGCGAATTTTACGAATTTTACGCCACAAAGCGCGGTCACCACCCAAACGCGCGAGGCGGATTCACAACCACCAGCGATTTGTCTTTTCTCAACTATCCGCTGCTGCACTATATCGACGAAATCTCGCCCCGCCCCGTCTTCTTTATTGTCGGCGAACAGGCGGAGAGCAGATTTTTCAGCGACGTCGCCTATGCAAACGCAGCCGAGCCGAAGGAAATGCTCGTCGTCCCCGACTGCAACCATGTAGACCTTTACGACGACGCAACAAAAATTCCTTTTGACAAAATCGAAAGCTTTTTCAAAACAAATCTGTAACGAAAGAGAAAAAACCGATGCGATTTATTTCAAAACCATGTGCAACTACCAAAAAAATCAGGAGTAAAAAAAATGAAAAAGACAATTACACTCATTCTTGCTTTTTTGCTTTTGTGTTTCGGACTGAGCGCTTGTACAGACCTGAAAGACAACAACGACGATAACGACGGCGGCAACGAAAATTCCTCTCCGACAACTGCGGCAAATATACTTGTGGCGTATTTCTCCTGTACGGGCAATACAGAAAATATTGCAAAAATGATTGCCCGTGAAACGGGCGGCGCATTGCACGAAATTCAGCCCCAAATACCTTACACGGAGGCGGATTTGGATTATTACAGCGGAGGCAGAGCCGACAGGGAGCAGGCCGATCCTGCCGCCCGCCCCGCAATCGCAAACAGCGTGGAAAATATGCCGGACTACGATGTGATTTTTCTCGGTTACCCTATTTGGCACGTACAGGCGCCGAAAATCATCTACACCTTTTTGGAAAGCTATGATTTCGCGGGCAAAACCATCGTTCCCTTCTGCACATCCGGTTCCAGCGGAGTCGGCTCGAGCGCGGACAATCTCCGCCCGCTTGCACAAAACGCCGATTGGAAAAACGGAACGAGATTCTCATCAAAAACGACAGAAAGCGAAATAAAAGCTTTTGTCGAACAGCTCAATCTTGATTTAAAAACGGATACAAATATGCTGAAAATTGCTGTCGGAAACACAACGCTTACGGCAAGCTTGGCAGACAATGCAAGCGCTGCTGCGCTTTTTGAGGCTTTGAAAAAGTCGCCCGTTACCATAGAAATGCAAGATTACGGCAACTTTGAAAAGGTCGGTGCGCTCGGTTTTTCACTGCCGCGCAGCGACGAATATTTTACTACGGAAGCAGGCGACCTTATCCTATATCAGGGCAATCAATTCGTAATTTATTACGACACAAACAGTTGGAATTTTACCCGACTCGGCAAAATCGAAAATATAACTGCTTCCGAGTTGCGTTCGATTCTCGGCAGCGGCAACGCAACAGTCACACTGTCCGTCTGAAAATCATATCGGCGGCTGCTTGACAACCAAACACTGTGCGAAACTAGTGCAGATTAGGTACATGAACGCCGAAATGTAACGGCTCGGTTTTGGATTTTTGTAGAATACGCCTAATATATCGACCCATTGAAATTGAAATAACAATATAAATATTAAAAAAACGAACGCTGCTATCTGCGCGATACTTGTCAAACGGCACAAGACAAATTAAAAGTTTATACAGATTATTTCTATGTGACTAAATTAACACTTTGTCGAATCGCGCAGTCTTTCGCATATCGAATTTATTCTGCCGTATTATGACGCCGAAATGTCAATCAAGAACGGGTACTTATCGACTTACGGATTGCCGGAAGCGGACGAAAAAGAAAAAATCGCCCATACAGGCGATTTTCCGAGTGATATTTCTTTTGGTACTCCCGGCGGGAATCGAACCCACAATTAACCCTTAGGAGGGGTTTGTTATATCCATTTAACTACGGAAGCACAAATAAAAGTCGCATTGAATAAACGACCTTCTTCAATTATATTAAAAAGTATCAATATCAGCTTTATATTTTTAACACATCACCGGCAATCTGTCAATTCTTTTAAGTCTAAAATGTCAATCCAAATTTTTTTATCCTTTAAATTGTACCATACTCAAACACGATACAGACGGTTCCTTGACAGTTGCAGAGGGGTCAGAGACAATGACCGACGCCGAAAGGAGAACATACGCAAACGCTATTCGGAAGTTGGACAGGGTAGCGCGTTGCAGGTCAGCGACGAGATTAACGCGCATTTTGCAGAGCAGACGCTCTCAAACAAGAATATCCAAATAAAAAGGAACCCTTGCCACGCCGTTGGATAGTAAAACTCCCCAACAAACGCCCAATGCGGATCGTGGTACAGATTCCACTAATAATATACACCAAAACGAGGAAAATTTCAACCCTGAATCGCAAAAAGGCAGAAAATTCGCTCTTCCGAGCGATTATACACCTACCGCTGCCGATTGTTTGACTACCCTTTAAAATTGCACCATACTCAAACCGGGGCAAGGCGAATACTACTAGCATTACAAGTTTGACTACCCTTTAAAATTGCACCATACTCAAACATTGTCTAAGTCGATTATTCATAATTAAAAAGTTTGACTACCCTTTAAAATTGCACCATACTCAAACTTCGTCAATACGGGCTATACGCCCGACATTGTTTGACTACCCTTTAAAATTGCACCATACTCAAACAAGCTAGAATAGTCATCGTCTGATTTAGCTGTTTGACTACCCTTTAAAATTGCACCATACTCAAACTTTTGCCACTACCGCACGGCGCAACGAGTAGTTTGACTACCCTTTAAAATTGCACCATACTCAAACCAAAATGTAAAAGTAATAGAGTTGCTGTTCGTTTGACTACCCTTTAAAATTGCACCATACTCAAACTCCAAAACGCAAGGATATTGCACAAAGCAAGTTTGACTACCCTTTAAAATTGCACCATACTCAAACATAGCTTACAGTTGCCCCTTAAAAATCTTTGTTTGACTACCCTTTAAAATTGCACCATACTCAAACTTCATACGTTACTCCAACGCCAACGCAAATGTTTGACTACCCTTTAAAATTGCACCATACTCAAACTAATATATTTGTAAATAAGAGATGAGGAAAGTTTGACTACCCTTTAAAATTGCACCATACTCAAACTCGTTGATAGCCGAATACAGCGTACCGCTGGTTTGACTACCCTTTAAAATTGCACCATACTCAAACCAAGTCCGTGAGTATTCTTGCGCGGCGTTCGTTTGACTACCCTTTAAAATTGCACCATACTCAAACGCACATAGACCTTATCCCGGTACTCCCACGGTTTGACTACCCTTTAAAATTGCACCATACTCAAACGGCTGTGCGACGTGGTCGGCAAGATTTTGGGTTTGACTACCCTTTAAAATTGCACCATACTCAAACAGCATTACAATTTTTTAAACGCTCATCGTTGTTTGACTACCCTTTAAAATTGCACCATACTCAAACATCGGCTTTGCCCGAACCTCGTCATCAGCAGTTTGACTACCCTTTAAAATTGCACCATACTCAAACTGTGACTTCGTCGTTTATTAAACCTGTCATGTTTGACTACCCTTTAAAATTGCACCATACTCAAACACTACTTTGACGTTTCTTCCGATTACCTCAGTTTGACTACCCTTTAAAATTGCACCATACTCAAACAAATCTGCAAACCTTTGGTTAAGTTGTTCGGTTTGACTACCCTTTAAAATTGCACCATACTCAAACGAACAAGTTGGTGGAAATGTTTATTTATTGGTTTGACTACCCTTTAAAATTGCACCATACTCAAACGCATATGGCAAGCATTATGTTCGTCGATGAGTTTGACTACCCTTTAAAATTGCACCATACTCAAACCTCTGCAATTTTACGAGCATATAGTACGGTGTTTGACTACCCTTTAAAATTGCACCATACTCAAACCATATCTTGCGTCAAAGTCAGTTTTTTTGAGTTTGACTACCCTTTAAAATTGCACCATACTCAAACGCGAATTGCGAAAGCCATTGATACAGCATTGTTTGACTACCCTTTAAAATTGCACCATACTCAAACTCTCTGCTTCTCATTTTTCTGCCTCCTTTTGTTTGACTACCCTTTAAAATTGCACCATACTCAAACCAAGCGTTTGCGCTTCGAGCCTGTTTGTTTGTTTGACTACCCTTTAAAATTGCACCATACTCAAACAGATAATTAAGCGGTACAAGAACATTTACGGTTTGACTACCCTTTAAAATTGCACCATACTCAAACGGCGTGGGGCGAGGGCGAAAAGTGGGTGCGGTTTGACTACCCTTTAAAATTGCACCATACTCAAACTAAAAAAGAAGTTTTTGACAGATTTAGAGAGTTTGACTACCCTTTAAAATTGCACCATACTCAAACCATAGATGAGAAGTCAGTAACAACAAGAAAGTTTGACTACCCTTTAAAATTGCACCATACTCAAACCCAGCGTTTAGCGAATAGAAAAAGCCGCCCGTTTGACTACCCTTTAAAATTGCACCATACTCAAACCTCAAATCAGAGTATTTTTACGCACCACACGCATCAATTCAAAGGACAGAATGCAATTATTTATATTATAGCATAAAATCTTATTCAGACAATGATTTCGCACAAATCTTTGTCAATCAAAGTGACAAATTCTTCGTCTGTTTTATTTTTCAAAGTATTTTCCAAAAGAAAGAGACAAACATCCTCCAGCTGCGCCTCATAGTAAAGACTTTTCAAATCCTTTTCGTTTAAAAAGTTTTTTAGATTGAAGAACGCAAAACATTTTATCCCCAAAATCCGCGCATTAAAATGAATAAAAGAAACTATAGACTCCAACAAACAGTCCTTTTCATCCTTCCAGCGCACTCCGTATGCTTTTAAAAGCTGAGTCAAACTGCTTTCCGTATCAAAATCTATCGGAAAATCCGTTTCTCCGTTCAGTTTTTCAAAAAAAGCATAAATCTTCTCAACAAGTTCCGAATACTCGACGGCAAAGTTGTTTTCGGCAATTTGCACCAAACAATTTAACAATCCGTCCCGCGCGCGTTTGTCTCCCAAATCAAAATTGAAAAAATCATACAGCAATTTTACGTCCTTGACTAAGGAAAGTTTAGTATCGCCGTCAAAAAGAACAAAGTTCCCCGAATTGCCTTTGGATTGCAGTGCAAATTCTTTGCAAAAATCGAAAAACTTGTTTTCGTTTTCCACTACAAGAACATTGACTACGGCAGGCGTCAGCTCCAACGGCTTTTCCAAGTCAAAATGAGACAGAATCACAGAACCACCAACCTTTCGGCGGTGTCTACAACCGTCGATTGTTTTTTTCCGAGAACAAATTCCATATTTTCAAATTGTCTTTCGGTAACGGTAAGCATCTGAATCAGCCCTTTGCCCGTTTTGAGTTTTCTTACTGTTTCTTTTATCACGTTTGCGGCGGTGTTGTTCAGTATTATTTTGGAATAAACGGATTCCTGCATCATGAAAAAACCGTTTTTCAAAAGTGCGGCGCGAAACCTTCTGTAATCGCGTCGTTCCTCCGCCGTTTCCGTAGGCAAATCAAAAAAAACCACTACCCGCATAAACCTAAAACTCATATTCCTTTATTTTTGACGTATCCCCGTCTTCCAACGCGTTGAAAACGCTCTTGGCGTATATACCGATTGCATCGTTTACAACAAAATATTTGTCGTCTATCTTTATTTCTCTGTTGAGAATATCGCAAAGGTATCGTTTGAAATCCGGCGTAAGTTGGCAATTATCCTTTCCGAACACCGCTTTGTCCACAATCACCCTGAAAGGCTCCACCAAATCGCAGCTCAGATTGAATTGATTGAACTCGCTTTTGTGCGCCAATCCGAGCTGCGTATTGAAACCCAATCCCGCGATTTCCCTGTTGAACGCAGACAGCAAAATGGTATATCCATAGTTCAACGCCCCGTTCAGAAAGGTTTTGTCTCCTCTTTTAAAGCTCAATCCGAACAATGCGTCGAAGTATACCTTTGCCGCGTGTCCTTCACGGTTGGTTCTGTCATTCAATTCGGTACCGTCGACATAACTTTTCAAAAGCTCGCTCTGAGGACAGCAAAGTTCGGAAAGAAATTCCATCTGCTTTTTTATTTTCATACGGACAATCGCCGTCCACACCGCGCTTTTGTGTTCTTCTTTCCAATTGAGCTGCCGCCGCAAAACTCCGCTGCAAGCGGGTCTTCCGTAAAGCGGCAACAGCTGTGAAACCGGATTGTGATTTTCGTCGCAAAACAAAATGTTGACTTTGTTTTTGATTAACTCGCTCAACAAAGCTGCCGTCAAAGAAACCGCGGTAGACTCCACCACAAGCGAGGATATCTCGTTAAGAAACAACTTTTTGACTTCCTCGCCGCGACAGACGAGATATCCCAGCTTGTATTCCAGCTTGCAACGTCCCCTTACCACTACAACCCGCCAGCTCATAGGAACCGCTTGAAGTCCACGACTTTGCAAAAATAGCCGGTAGGCGAACAGGATATCATTTTAACGTCGGAGTCTTGTATATATTTGCTTATATAATTTGCTCCCGCTCGACTTTTGCCATCGATAAGCGTTAAATTACTCGTCATATTGTTGCATTGCATAAATTTCAATATTTCCATCAACACAAACAATTGGTCTTTCAATTCCAAAGCCTCGAATTTGTCTCTGCCTTTTTCAAGATTTTTTATCTGCTCCTGTACAGGCAGTCCCGCATATATTTTTCCGCCCAACTTTTCAGTAAACAAATCGTACAAAGCAAGATTTTGCTCTTTGCTGAATTCTTCTTCTCTGACGGGTAAATCTTTATTATTGTATTTTTTAACGTCCCGAAAATGATTTGAGATTTTTTTGAGCTCCTTTGCGCTCCCGTTGTCCAGCCAAAGCTGATTGGCATTGCAAAGTACCAATCTGTCGTTTGTTCTTCCGCGAATCCAGGCGTAAGAGCCGTTAATTTTGAATAATGTGTTCAATTTTATTTTTTCTATGAGTATTTCAGGCTCTTTGAGTCCCAACTCTTTTTCGCAATACTTCAACTTATCTTCCGCAGTGCGGAAATTTTTATCCGCAAGCACAGTCACGCATTCCAGAGAAAGCAAAGTCTTGTCCTTTTTCTTTTTGTCCCTGCTCTTTACCAGCATAAAATAGGCTGTTGTCTCTTTGTCGTATCCGCCGTATTTCGACGTGTCATTAAGCGGCGCCTTCCCCTTTACGGGCGCAAGCTTGTCGTTTTTTCCTGCGGGATAAATGGTAGCGTCGTAAAACTGCCCTTTTTCCGTTTTGGAAAATCTTACTACACGGCAAGTGTTTTTCTCGGCAACAGAACGTATCCTGTTTTCGTCTCCCTTTTTCCATGCATTTGTAATATCAAAATCATAAAGGCGTTCAAAATCATAATTGCCTGTACCGTTACTCCGTTGAAAAACTGCGGGATTATGGTTGAATTTGGTATTGAACACATTGCCCACCACGATATTGAAATAAGCGTCCTTTGCGTGGTGCAAATCGTTCAGTTCTCTTATCTTCACGAATTCCAGCCTTTTTTTGAATTCGTTTACATTGCCGGCTTTGGAATAAACTATTTCCGATTCGGGCAGCATCCTTTTCAAAAGCTGAATTGCGGCTTTGGCGCTTTGACTTGTGGCGATAAGCTGAGCGTTGATAAAATCGCCGCATTCTTTTTCCGTCAAAGGCGTGCTTCGCGTAAGTCTGTAAAATTTCTCATCGCTTATGAGTTTCTTGTCTCTGAGTTGACGCCATAACCCCTCCATCCTGTTCCTGATTTCGGCAGACAAAGGATAGGAGTCCTTTTTCACGCTTTGATTGATTTTCCTTCTGACGAGGACGCGATTGTCCAAGCTGTCGTCTTTGATTTTGGAGCGCGGATAAATATGGTCTATATCATATTTTTCTGTCTTGAACACATCGTCGAATTCTATTTTTTCACCCGTATAAGCGTCTTTGCCCATTTGCGTGAAATAGAAAAACAATTTGTCGCTGTTGAACTTTGAATCCTCTGTTTCCTCAATTTTTTTAATCAACTCTGTTTCATTGCGCAGATTTTCTCTATATTTATCCAGCAACTGCTGTTTTCGAGATACCGTGCGTTGCCCCTTGCGCGCTCCGTCGGGCTTTTCGCGCGTTGTTTCTACAAATATCTTTTTGGGAGAATACCCCTGCACTTTCTTGATTTCACTGACGATTTTCAACGCGCTCCAAATCGACCGCTTGACTGCGGGCGAACAATACAGCTCCTCCACCGCGCGGTAAGTCACCTTTTTATCCTCAACGCTTTCGGAATTGGCAAGGTCTATCGCTCTTTTGTAATTGTGTCTATTTGAAAGCAGCTCCATAAAGTTTTCCGTATCCGTCCGCATTTTTTCGATAATAGATACGTTTCCCACCTCGCCTTCGGAGTCGGTTTCAAATATTCCGTCAAGCAGTTTTTTGGAAAGTCTGCCCCATTTCGTATAATTGAGCGCCTTCAAACCTTTGATTTCTTCATCGCTCAAAACGGTTCCGTAGTTGCTTTTGATTAGCTTTTCCAATCTCTTTTTATCGGATATTACGGTTATCCATAAAATGATTTCCTCGCACATATCCCTGTAAAGGTCGGCTTTGTCTCCGATAATCCTTTTGAAATCTATGTAAGAAGACAAAGAGTTTTTGAAATCTCCGTCCGTACCGGAAAAAACGTCCTGAGCCTTGCTTCCCTCGGGCAGCAAACCATTTTTTACTAGCTGTTCGCAGCACTTTTTGAGCGTAAGTTTTTTGTTTGTTTTCGCATAATCCAATAGAATATTTTTTACGCGCAAATCCTTTGTTCCGTTGACTTTCAGATTGTTCAATTCATTCAGAAACGCATATTCGCTGTACAAAAAAGACGACGCGGGCAGCACCTTTTCGCCCGTAAGGTACGTGCAGAAATTTGTCATGCGCTCGATGAATTTCTGTTCGGAGGCGTCCTTGTCCACGACGTCGTCAAAGTTCCAAGGCGTAATTTTTTGCGTACTTAACCCCTCCTTTTTTATCATCCAGCTGAAGCCGGTTTCTTTGTCGGTGAACGGTCCCACATAATAAGGCACGCGGAATTTCATGAGCGAAATTATTTTTTCGCTCACCGTCATCTCGCAGTTTTCGTCCTTTTGTTTTAAAAAAGGAAAATAATTTTCGGCGTTGGCAAGTATCGCCTTCAACTCCGCCAGATGCACCTGATAAGGTATGTCGCAGTTTTCCGCAGAAATCTGTTTGGGCAAAAATACTCCCTCGTCTATCTTTGCCAGTATACTTTCGTCTTTAATGCCGATCTCTTTTTTAAGAAAAGCGTAAAACTCTTCTTTTTTGCATTTTGCAAACCCTTTTCCCTTGTCCATGCCTATGTAAGCGGCATAATTGTTGACTTTTTTGTCGTCTTTTTCATTCTCGTCCGCGCCCGACGTATTTTTATTGACCTTTTTTGCCTGACGGCGAAAAACAAGCGCGTACTTTTCCGGACAATTTTCACGGACATATTTTTTTAGCTCGGACAAATCTCTGCGGTGGGTTTCGTAAGCTTCCGTTTTTGCTTCGGAAATAAACTCCTTTCCGTGCAGGATATTGTGCAGGCTTGCAACTGACTGTACTTTTTTAAGAGTCTCTAAAAAATCCGCTTCGTCGTCGTCGAGCGCCATTCTCGCCTTTGCAAGCTTTTCTTCAAAAGAACTGTCTGTAAACGACATTTTATTCTCACCCTGAAAATCTCTGTCTTCTCCAAACATCTTTGACAGCGAAAAATTAAGCCCGACAACGGCGTTCACGGCTTCGCCAAGCAGCTTGTTTTTTGAATTTCCCGCCAATTCGAGTATTTTTTCTTTTCTTTCTCTTTTTGCCAAATTCTCATTGCAAAGCGTCTCGAATATTTCGGGTATTTTTTCTCTATAAAATCCCGCTCCGTCGTTCTCGCTCAGAAAACGGTTTATTTTTTCAAATTCGCCGCTGACGTCCGACGCGTCGTTGACATTAAAATCCTGTTCCCCGAATAAAAAATGACCTCTGTTTTTCAAAATGTGATGCACGGCAAGATAAAGCAGGCGTACGTCTTTTATTTCCTGCGTTCTCAAAGCGTTTCTCAAATGAAAAATCGTAGGATAATTTTTATAGTACTCCTTGTCTCCGAAGTCCTCGTCATTGAACAAAAGAAATTTTCCCCGCGCAATTTCAGGCTTGTCCTCATCAAAATATTTGCTGTTTTCAAGTCTGTAAAAAAATCCGAAATCCTTTGCGCTTATTTCGCTGTCAAACAATTCCTGCAAAAGGTTAAGACGGTGCCTTACTCTTGCAAGGCGTCTGCGATTCGTTCTAAAAGCGCGGCGACCTTGCGCGGTTTTCGCTTCGTCGAATAAATAAACGCCCCAATAATCCTGTCCGCGTTTTTTAACGAGATTGTAGTCGACGTCGGTAACCGCCCAACCTACAGATTCCGTTCCCATATCCAAACCTATGTAATAATCTTGTTTCATATTGCTTGACACTCCTTGTCTTTTGGTATATAATAATATCAATCAAAGGCTTGACTACCCTTTGAAGTTGCACCATTAGTTCAAATAAAGTTTTTCCAAGACGCCGTTTTTACGGTTACGCACGAGGTGCGTTCGACTCTTTCTTTATGAAAGAGTTTTTTATTGCGCAAAATATTCTTTAAATTTAATTAGAACTATTATCCCATTTTAAAGCTTAAAAGTCAAGTTTTCAACCACAATACTTTCCCCAAAACAACAAATGCCTGTCTGTCTCTTATACACATCTG
>ENA-OZAU01000892-OZAU01000892.1-human-gut-metagenome-genome-assembly--contig:-NODE-892-length-12734-cov-4.086994_pt1 | contig 12734 bp, 9 predicted proteins | sample MGYA00243303_ERZ653503 | MGnify/ENA primary metagenome ERZ653503 (study PRJEB26926, sample SAMN06165049) | human gut metagenome | biome: ENVO:00009003; feature: ENVO:2100002; material: ENVO:00002003...
AAGTTGGACTGCACCACGCATTCGCAGCCGTTTTCCAGCCGCATCAGAACCGTAGACGTGTCCTCCACCTCATAGTGGAACGTCAGCGTGTCGTGGAACGCCGCAACCTGCTTGACCTTTGAGCCGGTGACATACTGCATCAGGTCGATGCAGTGCACGCCCATGTCCATCATTGCGCCGCCGCCGCCGTTTTTCTTGCTCTGACGCCAGTTGCCGGGCATATCGGGATACCAGCAGGTGAACTGCGAGAAGCCCGAAACCGGACGGCCGATCTTGCCGTCGGCAATGGCCTGTTTCATAGCCATGACGTATGCGCCAAAGCGCATCATCAGACCTGCCGCAATCTTGACGCCCTTGCTCTCACAGTAGTCAACGACCTTCTGCCCCTCTTCCGAGGTCATGGCCAGCGGCTTTTCAATCAGAATATGCTTGCCAGCGTCGGCGGCCATCATGGCCTGCTTGGCGTGCAGCACAACGGGGGACGCGATATAAACCGCGTCAATCTCGGGATCGGCCAGCAGCGCAGCCTCGCTGTCATACGCACGCTTGCAGCCCCACTTGGCGCGGGACTTTTCCGCCAGCTCCATATTGATCTCCATTACAGCAATCAGCTCGGCGTTATTCGCCAGCATCATTCCGGGAATCGTTCTGCGGTCTGCAATGCCGCCCGCGCCGATAACGCCCCAACGAAGCTTTTTCATAGCAATTGTCTCCTTTTATGATTCTAAAACGCAGAATTTTTGCGATTATTTCCAAGCTTACACGTTTTTTGCCGGCTGTGCCGGCGGGATATGCCTTGTCCGGCTGTGCCGGAGCATCGCCGCTGCTGCCAGACGGCGGTTCGTTTTGTCCTGCTCCTATCTTACGACGGATGCTTTCAATTTTCTATGTGATTTTGTGTAACGATTTACGTCTAATAATTTTTCCGCAGAAAGGAACACGAATTTCAAAAACGCGGTTTTCTCTCTGCGGGCATCGGCGCAATGCGCCTGCAGATGCAGGGGGCTTGCGCCCCCTGCGATTACGCGGTTTACGGAATTTGCCGGAGATTAGTCGAAGCTCCAGAATTTCTCAACGTTGGTGCCGTCAACAACGAACAGGTCGATGTTGGTCTTGGTGGGAACGTCCTTGCCCTCGAAGTAGCTGATTGCGCCTTCGTAGATGAACTGTGCCAGAACCCAAGCGTCAACGTTCAGGCAAGCCTGATAGTTCACGTCATTGTCATGCAGCTTGCCGAACGGCTCTGCACCGTAAGCGCCCATGGAGAAGACCTTGACGTCGGTGTTGCCAACAGCCTGCAGCGCTGCAACTGCGCCCATCGCGCCGTTGTCAACGTCGGAGATGATGTAGTCATACGGCTCGACGATGGCGGAGATTGCGTTGTATGCAGTCTCGCGGTTGCCCTGAGAGTCGTACTTGTTCAGGATTTCGATTTCGCAGCCGTCTGCATTGGCAGCGTCGATAACCTCATGCAGGCCAACAAAGCGCTCCTGGCAGTGCGTGGAAACAGCGTTGGTCAGCTCAACCACACGGCACTTGCCGCCGTTGTTTTCCTTAACATAGTTGACGAAGTACTCGCCAACCAGCGTGCCGGTTGCTTTCTGATCCCAGGTGACGGTGGTGACAGCCTTTTCCTCGCCGTCGGTCCAGTAGCCGTCGTAGATGATGACGGGAATGCCGGCCTCAACCGCATTCGTCAACGCAATGCCGGAGCCGTCGGGGGTGATGGGGTCAACCATGATGATGTCAACGTTGTTGGAAATCATGTTCTCGATCTGCTTGGTCTGGGTCTCGTCGTTCAGGTCGCCGTCCTCGCAGACGATGTCAGCGCCGTAGTATGCGCCGAGTGCTTCCAGAGCCTGTGCCAGAGCTGCGCACCATTCGTCGCCCTTGTAGCAGATGGAGCAGCCGATCTTCTTGCCTTCCAGCGCGGTGGTGTCCTGCAGGACAACAGCGGCGGGAATGCCGAGCTCAGCAGCCTTGCCCTCGGTTGCGATTACGTCGGTCTTGACAGCGCCTTCAGCAGCGGGCGTTTCTTCAGCCGGGGTCTCTTCAGCGGGTGTTTCTGCTGCGGGCGTCTCCGCAGCGGGCGTCTCGGTCTTGGTGTCGGCCGCGGGGGGCTCCGTCTTGGCTGCGCAGGCAACCAGGCCCAGAACCATGACCATTGCAAGAAGCATCGCGATCAGTTTCTTCATTTTGTAATTCCTCCTTAAATTTTATCTAACAGGCTGCGCCTGATTAGACCGTTGTTTGGATCATCAGCTGCAAAGCGCCATGATCTTTGCCTGTGTAGCTTCGGCCGCGTTCAGCTCGCCCATCTTGTGACCCTCATGCATAACCATGATGCGGTCGCACATGCCGAGCAGCTCAGGCATTTCGGACGAGATCATGATGATGGTCTTGCCCTCCTTTGCCATCCGGTTGATCAGACGGTAAATTTCTGCCTTTGCGCCAACGTCGATGCCGCGCGTGGGCTCGTCAAGGAACAGGATCTCCGAGTTCTGGAACAGCCACTTTGCGATAACCACTTTCTGCTGGTTGCCGCCGGAGAGATACTGTACCTCGGTCTCCATGCTCGGCGTGACAACGTGCAGCTTGTCGGCGTATTCCTTGCTCAGCTTTTCCTCAAGCGAGCTGCTGATCACACCGGCGCGCAGTACGCGCTTCATGTTGACCAGTGTGGTGTTCCGCTTGACCGACATAATCTGGACAAGACCCTGGAGCTTGCGATCCTCTGGGATCAGGCCAAGACCGTCACGGATGGCGTCGGCAAACGTACGATAGTGAACTTTCTTTCCGCGGACATAGACCTCGCCGGATTCCGGCTTGTCAATGCCGAGGATGGCGCGGGCAAGCTCGGTGCGGCCAGCGCCGACCAGACCCGAAATGCCAAATACCTCGCCGGACTTGACCTCAAAGCTGATGTCCTGCAAAATGCCGCGGCTGAGATTTTTGACCTCCAGAATCGTTCCGCCGACGTTGCCAACCTCTTTCGGATACTCCTGACCCATCTCACGGCCGACCATCATGTTGATCAGGCCCTGACGGTCAACGGAAGCGACCGGAATCGTGTCGATGTGACAGCCGTCGCGCAGGACGCTGACGTTGCTGCACAGGTCGAAGATTTCGTCCAGACGGTGCGAGATATAGATGATGGTGATGCCCTCGTCGCGCAGCTGCTTGACAATGCGGAACATAACCTCCAGCTCGCGGTCGGTCAAAACGGCCGACGGCTCATCCATGATCAGGATGCGGGAATTATTGTTAATGGCGTGCATGATCTCGACGATCTGCTTTTTCGCGACGGTCAGAGACGAGACCTGCGCGTTGATGTCGATGTCCATGCCGAGATCTTCAACGATCTCCCGCGCGCGGCGGCGCATACCCTTCCAGTCAACCAGACCGTTTTTCAGCTGGACGTTGCCAAGGAACATATTTTCCGCAACGCTCAGCGGCTCGGCCAGCTTGATTTCCTGATGGACAACGCTGATGCCGGCACGGCGTGCCTCGATGGGGCTGTTAAAGCGGCAGGGCTTGCCGTCCAGAATGATTTCGCCCTTATTCGGCTGGTAGATACCGGCCAGAACCTTAATCAGGGTGGACTTGCCTGCGCCGTTCTCGCCGACCAGACCGTGGATGGTGCCGCGCTCAATGTTGATGGTGACGTCATCCAGCGCCTTGACGCCGGGGAACTCTTTTGTGATATTCTTTAATGTTAAGATGTAGTTGTTATCCATTGTTCACCCAACCTTTCTGTGATACTTCGGTCAGGTCAATCAGGACTTCTTCTTGTTGCTGGCAACGTCAAGCGTGACGGCAAGCACAAGGACAACGCCCTTCAGAACGTCCTGCACGAACGGATCGACGCCCATCTGGGAGAAGCCGTTGAACAGCGTGTTCAGGAAGATGCAGCCGAACATCGTGCCGATGACGCGGCCCTTGCCGCCGGCCAGCGAAACGCCGCCGATGATCGAGCCGATAACGGCGTCAAATTCATAGTTCTGTCCGTTGGTGACGGCGACAGAGTTGAGTCGGGACATCAGGACGAGACCGCCGAACGTAGCCAGAACGCTGCCCAGCAGGAACGTGCCGAACTGATAGGCCTTGACGTTGATGCCGGAGAAGAATGCCGCTTCACGCGAGCCGCCGACGGCGTAGAGGTTACGGCCGACGCGGGTCTTGGAAGTGACAAACTGCGCAATTGCGTAGACGATGATCATCAGCAGCACGCAGACCGGGAATACGCCGCCGAAGATATAGCCGCGGCCAAGGAACGAGATACTATCGGGCATGTTGGCAATCGGCACAGCCTGCGTCAGCAGCTTTGCAAGGCCGTAGCAGATGTACTGCGTGCCAAGCGTTGCGATCATCGCGGGAACGCCGACATAAGAGACCATGAAGCCGTTGACTGCGCCGACGGCAAGGCCGATGGCGAACATGATCAGGATGGCAAGGCCGGTGGACATACCGACGTTTTTCATCAGGATGGCACCCACGCAGCTGGTGAGACAGACCATACGGCCAAGGGAAAGGTCAAAATTGCCGGTCAGCAGCATGATCGACTGGCCAAGGGCAACGATGGCGACGGTAGAGCTTTGCAGAAGAATGTTTTTCCAGTTGCTCCAGGTCAGGAAGTACTGTGCGCCAAACTTTACATACGAAATGATAGAGAATACGACAATCAGGATGGCGATGCCGACAAGGCTCATCCAGTCCTTAACCAGTGCGCCGACGCTCTTTTTGCTGTTTAACGTGATTGCTTTTGTGCTCATTTGATTCATTCCTCCTAGTTTTTTCGCTCTTACGAGCTACGGCGCTCACGCAGCCGGTTACGGAAGCAGGTGCTTGGTGCTGTGACGGGGGTAGACGTTATAGGGTCGGAAGCCCTCGGCGTAGGCAACGCCGCACTGATATCCGCGATATCTTGAGCAGGTACGGATCATATCCACAAAGTCGATGCCGTCATGGTCAAGCATCCACTTGATCTGCGACTCATGCATCTCAAGCGCTTTCAGCTTCATCTCAATCTGGCCGGTAATATCGACATAGTGGGTGGGGTTGAAGTCCACGCCTGCCAGGCTATCCATAAAGAACGTTGGAATCATGCTCTCAAAGGCCGGGTAGTTGACCGAGCGGTGCGGCAGACCCGACATAAATGCGCCATTGGTGGCCAGATGGCTGGTCTCCACATGATCCTGCATATAATCCACGTCGTTGTGCGTGATGATAACGTCGGGACGCGCATAGCGAACCACGTCGGCCACGGCGTCAATCTGCGCCTGATCGTGGCGGTTCACCTGCATATCCGAAACGTTAATGTTGAAAACTTCTTTGGCACCGATAAACTTGCCGGCATTTTCCGCTTCCTTTTCACGGATCTTGCCCAAAGGGCCGGGTTCAATAATGACATGACCCTGATCACCGTTTGCAACATGGCACATATACACATCTGCGCCCTGCTCTACATATTTGCGGAGTGTACCCGAGCAGGCGATCTCCAGATCGTCGGGGTGGCAGCCAATCGCCAGAACTCTCATGTTTTTCACCTCTTGCTGAAATTAAGGGGGCGCGTGCGGCCGATTGTCTTGGCGGCACGGCCATGCGGCAGAATAAATACGCCGCGAGTCTTATTGCCTTGCATCCATAATAGACCGAAGTGCGGTCTTTTGTCAACACAATTTCTAAATAATCTTTACGAATGTTGTAATAATGGTGAATTATTCACAACTCAACCACCGTAATTTTGGTCGATGTTGCCACACGTTTTGCGGTTTTTGCGCCCCATTCTTTCAACTCTTTTTAAAAATAATCGACGGTAAATTTAGACGCTTTTCCATAAAATTTGCCCGCGGGCATGCGTTTTTTGCGCATACCCGCGGGCTTTTGTTCGTTTATGTTCGCTTTTGTCCGTCATTCGCGAACTTTGCCATCTCTCAGGCCAGCAGACCGCCTGCGGCCTCAATTTCTTTCTTGACCAGCCGCACCGAGGCAATGGCCTCCTCCAGCGGCGCAACCGACAGATCGTTTTTGCCCTGCAATCCCTCAACAAAGTATTTCAGCTCGTTATAATACCCGCCGAGCGACGAAATATTGCCGCCGATGCGGTTGTCGCCGGTATATTGCGCGGCAAGCTCCGGATGGAACGCATCGCCGTCGTTCGGATACACGGTCAGACCGTTTGCATCGTTTGTGATGGTCGCCTTTTCCAGCTTGACGCGGAACGTGGCCGAGAACGGGAACGACGCAGGATAGTCCCACGCGGCCTCGACGCTGACTGCCACGTCCCTGCCATAGTTGTAGATAGCAAAAATCTGCTCAATCAGTCCGTCGCTGTCACGATAGACGCCCGCCTGAATGCGGTCTGGCTCGCCCAGCAGATAGCGCACAAAGTCCACGTCGTGCACGTGCATATCCACGGCCACGCCGCCCGACTGCGCCGGCGTGTGCAGCCAGTTGCGGCTTGCCCAGCCGGGGCGCGACGAAACGCGCTGGAATACACCCGAAAGCACGCGGCCATACGTTCCCGCGTCCACGGTCTTTTTCAGCCATGCGTACTCGTCCCACAGACGGATGACCTGACCGACCATCACCTTGCAGCCGGTACGCTTTTTCGTCTCCAGCAGCGCCTGCATATCCTCCTCCGTCAGACAGACGGGCTTTTCGCAGAACACATCGCGCCCCTTTTCCATCGCCGCGCACGCGTGCGCCGTGTGCAGATACGTTGGCAGGCAGATATCCACCACGTCAACGTCCGCCTGTTCAATCAGCGCCATACCCGATTCATACGTCTGCGCATCGGTCTGCTCTTTCATCTGTGCCAGAAATTCCGGCCGGTCATCGGCAATCGCCGTCACCTTGACGCCAAGCTCCGCCAGCGCTGCATAGCACGCCGCGTGCATCCCGCCCATAAAGCCGCAGCCAATCAGTCCTACTCGAATCATGTTCGTTCCTCCTGTCTGTCCGTTTTTAAAATTTCTTTTCCAGAATGCGCCCCATTGAGGCCGCCGTGTTGTAAATAATCTGGTCAGAGGCGTGGCCATAGGCCGGGATCATCTCGCCCGTCGCCCAGTCGTCATAGCCGATGTCTTCAAACGCCTGCATCACCGCCGGCCAGTCCACATCGCCCGCCAGAATGTCCACGAACGAATTGAGTCCGCCCGGATTGCGGCGGAAGTCCTTGAAGTGCACCTTTTTGATGCGCTTGCCCAAAATCCGAATCCACTGTTCGGGATAGCCCGCGTAGACCACGTTGCCCACATCAAAGTACGAGCCGATCCACTCGCTTCCGATCTCGTCGATAAACGCGCGCATCTCCAGCGGAGAGAGCAGGAACTTGTTCCATACGTTCTCCACGCCGATGTGAATCTGGTACTCCGCCGCCACCGGCGCAAGGCGCTTCATCTCGGCCACCGCGCGCTGCCAGCACACATCATACGCCACAACCGGCCGCTCCGGCACAAATTCCACCGAAACGCTGCCCGGCACGATCAAAACTGTGTCCGCGCCCAGCGCCTTTGCCGTTTTGATCTCGCAGACTGCCGCCTGATGCGCCTTTTCCCGCTCCTCCGGATCGTCCGAAGTAAACGAATACGCCCAGTACAGACTGCTTGCCACACTCGGCAGCGCAATGCCTATTTCCTCCGCCGCGCGGCGGATCTCGGCCAGCTTTTCGGGCGCAGTCTCCATCGTCACGTCGCCCTCTGCATCCAGCGTCAGCTCAAAGCCGTCGAAGCCCGCATCCTTTGCTAGCCTCATCGCCTCAAACACGTTTTTCCCGCTGAAAGACCAATAGCTGATTGATTTTTTCATCTGTGCATCTTCCTTTCCGTATTTACTTTCGTTCGGATTCCGCTTATAATTCCATTATAAGCTCGAATTTTGGCCTGACAATATAAAATCCGGTGCAAAATTTATAAAATCAGCTACAGAGGATGTCTGCCGCCATGAAAATGGAATACACACCCATCCCGCTTGCCACGGTTTTTGACGTGGATGCCATCGTGAATATCTCGTATTACAAGCTGGAAAACGGCTATGTTTTCTCCGGCGAGTCGCACTTTTTCTGGGAGTTTATCTATGTTGACCGCGGCAGCATCATTGTCACTGCCGGGGCGGACAAGTATTTTCTAAAGGCCGGCGAGCTGGCGTTTCACTGCCCGTATGAGTTTCATTCGTTCCAGTCGGTCGGCGCAAGTGACGTGATGGTGGTGGCGTTCTGCTGCGAAAGCGAAGCCATGCACCGGCTGGAAAAAAAGGTTCTGCTGCTGCACCAGCGCGAGAAGCAGTGCCTCAAGCCGCTGATGGACGAGGCGCAGCAGGCGTATCAGTATTTTGAAAACGATCCCGCGCTGGTCAATCTGCGTAAAAAGCCCACCGCCCCGTGGGGCAGCGACCAGCTGATCAAGCTCTATCTGGAGCAGCTGTTCATCTGCATCTGCCGCCGCGACGACAATGTCCGCTTTTCCCAGCGCGCCATCACATCCACGCAGTTTCACCAGCATCTGCTGCTGGCGCAGCAGGCGCGCGACTATCTTGCCGCGCACTATTCCGAGGCCATCACGCTTCCATCGCTGGCCGCGGTGCTCGGCATAAGCGTCTCACAGCTCAAGCGCGTGTTCCACGAGCAGATCGGCCAGAGCATGGTGCGCTATCTCACGGCGCTGCGCATCGGCGAGGCAAAGCGTCTGATCCGCGAGGGAAACCTCACGTTCACACAGATCGCCGAGCGCATCGGCATTGAGAGCATCTACTATTTCTCCAATCTTTTTAAAAAGCAAACGGGCATGAGCCCCACGGAATACGAAAAAACACTCAAGGAATAAAGGAGTATCTAAAATGCGAAGCTATGTTCTGAAAAAGGTCACATCCGCCCCCGATTGGGACACAATTGACGCACTTCCGATTGACAACCTCCAGTGGACAAATCCCCCGGTCGATATCCGTGCACAGGGGCAGCTCTGCTGGGACGAAGCGGCGATCTATGTTCGCCTGCGCGCGTGGGAAACAGAAATCCGCGCCGAGCACAGCGGACTTTTGCAGTCGGTCTGCGAGGACAGCTGTCTGGAATTTTTCCTCCGTCCCACCGACGATCTGCGCTACTTCAACTTCGAATTTAACCCAAATTGTGCGTTATATCTCGGATATGGCACAAATGTGACGGAATTGACGCGTCTGATTGTTGCCGACGAGCCCGCGCTGTTCCAGCCAAAGGCCGCGCGCCTGTCCGATGGCTGGGAGATCACCTACCGTGTGCCGTTTGCGTTTATCCGCCGGTTTTTCCCGGACTTTACACCGTGCGAGGGGCTGGCCATGTACGGCAACTGCTATAAGTGCGGCGATCTGACCGTGCGACAGCACTACCTGTCGTGGAATCCCATGCGCTGTGACACGCCGCAGTTCCACCGGCCGCAGGATTTTGGCCGCCTGATTCTGGGCGATTGACCGGATTCTGTGAAAAATCCACAAATTTCATTTCTAAAATCTATTTAAAAATACCCCCTGTCCCGAATTGACACCCGAAAAGCCGCGTGGTATGATGAACTTACAGAATACCTGCGGCTTTCGCCGCGCAATTTAAGGAGGTTTTCTATTATGAACATGGTCGATACCCTCAAGGGTTCCTATTTTTCCGAAGTTCTGCCCGAGGGCTGGGACATTTCCAAGATTTATGACTGCGTCTCCAACGATCCATCTTCCGTCGGCGAGCGCCAGAGCTTCTGGAACGATGGCTTCCGTCCCGTCGAGTGCACGAACCTTGAAGAGTTCGGCGCATACATGGGTCACGAAATTGCCATGCAGATCAGGCTCACCAAGGAAGAGGGCAGAAAGCTGATTCTCATCCTGCCGGTTGGCCCGATGGGCATGTACAAGTGGGCGGTCTATTTCCTGAAAGAGTGGAATGTGGACTGCAAGCACGTCTACGGCTTCAACATGGACGAGTGGGCTGACGCCGAGGGCAACACGCTGCCCGCATCCGACCCCGCCGCGTTCCAGAACGCCATGAGAGGCGCCCTGTACGGCCCTCTGGGCGAGCTGACCGTGCCGGAGAGCCAGCGCAACTTTGCGACGAAGGAAAACCTGCCCACCTATCCGGAGAAAATCCGCAAGCTGAAGGCTGAGGGTGCAAAGCAGGTTCTGGTCTACGGCATCGGCCGTATGTGCCATATTGCATTCTGGGAGCCGCACTTTGCCAAGGACTACGCCTCCTATGAGGACTGGAAAGCAGCCGAGTACCGCGTCGGCGCGCGTCTGCATCCGTTCACCATCGAGCAGAACGCCATCACGTCGTTCCGCTCCAGCTGGCCGCTGATTCCGTGCTATGCCAACACCATCGGCCCGTGGATCATCTTCAACTCCGACTACGCCATCGGCGGCGCAGACGGCGTTCTGTCCCGCGGTATGCAGTGGCAGGGCATGAGCTTCTGGATGACGCTGCGCTATGGCCCGTGCCAGTACGTCACGTCCAGCAACATTCCCACCATGCCCGGTAAGCTGTTCTATATGAAAGAGCTGGCCGGCCCCCTGTGCGCCGATACCAACTGATTCAGGTAAACAATGCCCGCGCCGCCCGAGGGGCGGCGCGGATTTTTTGTGCCTCTGTCGGGACGCTCCCTCCCTTGCAGGCCGCTGTCTTGTGTGGGTGACGCCGCCGGAGACACAGCGGCTATCGCCGCAGGATAAAATCCCCCTGGCGGCGGTTTACAATCCCCCGCAAATATACTATAATATTTTTAAAATGATAAATATGCGCTGCCGCGCCATTTCGCCGAAAGCGGCGGAATTTTCGGCGCTGCAAGTGCAAAAAGGAGCCGCTATGAAAAAGGCCGGCATCAATCTGATCGAGGTTAAGGAGCGAAACCGCGCACTGCTGCTGCAATCCGTCTGCACGGCGGGGAGCATCACGCGCAGCGAGCTTTCCGAGGGGCTGCATCTGTCGCCCATGACCGTGACAAACATCACAAGCGAGCTGCTGCAAAAGCACATCATCGAGGAATTTGCGCCGCAAGACCCCATCAAGTCGCCCGGGCGCACACCGATGCTGCTGCGCATCTGCTCCACGTCGCCGGTGGTGCTGGGCATTTACATCTCCCGCACGTGTCTGTACGGCGTGGTGTGCGATCTGTCGCTTCAGCTTCTGGCGCGCGCCAAGCGCCCGCTCACCCCGATTGAAAACGAAGAGAGCTTTTTGCAGAAGCTGCGTGAGCTTGCCGAGCAGCTGACCGAGCACACTGAGCGGCCGATTCTGGGCATGGGCATCTCCACCGTCGGCGTTATCAGCAGCGATGCCAGCGGCATCGCCTATGTCACCGATTTCTTCGGCATCCGTTCGCTAAATCTGCGCGACGCGCTTCAGCCGTATTTCCGTTTTCCGATTATTGTCTGCAACGATATGCACGCGTCCGGCCTGTGCGAACTCTACTTTGGCGCCGGCAAGGACGCCGACAGCTTTCTCTATATGGGCATTACTGAGGGGCTTGGCGCGGCGCTGGTATCACATCATGAGCTGCTTGACGCATGCGGCGAGCTTGGCCACACATCCATTGACTTTGGCGGCCCGCGCTGCACCTGTGGCAGCCGCGGCTGTCTGGAACTTTACGCCAGTGCGCCGGCAATTTTGTCACTGATTCACGACGAGTGCGGCGTGGAGCTTGACAGCATGGAGCAGGCTGCCGGCTTTGCCATGACGAACAAGGCCGCATACACCGTGTTTTATAATGCCATGCGGCAGCTTTCGTTCGGACTGAACAACTATTTGAATCTGGTGAACGTGTCGCTGGTGGTGCTTGGGCATGACGCGGCGTTTTTGCCGGAGGAGTTCGTGCGGTATCTGGAGCAGTGGGTGGCCGATATCAACGTCTCTGTACACCAGCAGCAGCTGCGCCCGCGCTTTGTCAAGTCGCGCTTTGGCGCAAACTCGCCGATCTACGGCTCGGCGTGCGCCGTCCTTCAGCCGCTGTTTCAGGGCAGTAATCTGATTGAAAGGCTGTTTGACTGCGCGCAGCAGGAATAAAAAGCAAAAGAAAAGACGCCCCTGTGGGTGCAAAATGCCCGGAACGCATTTCGCGTTCCGGGCATTTGCTATTTGCCTTACACTCAGCGAAGCACCAGCTCGCCGTTTTCCGTATCGACGGTAATTGTCGAACCGGACTGGACGCTGCCCTCCAAAATCTTCTTTGCAAGCAGCGTTTCCACTGTATGCTGCACATACCGGCGCAGCGGACGCGCGCCGAACTGCGGATCGTAGGCCGCGTCGATGATGAACTGTTTTGCAGCCTGCGTCAGCTCACAACGCAGCTGCTTGTCGGCCAGACGGCGGTTGAGCGCCGCGATTTGCAGGTCGATGATACATCAGCTTTGCGGCCTTTTCCAGATCGTAGTTCTGCTGTGCGGTTTCAATCTCGCGGTTGATCTGCTCAATCTTTTCACGCAGCTGCTGCACGCGGCCAATCGCGTTCTTTTCGTTTTCCCACTGCGCTTTCATGGTGTTGAACTTGTCGCGCTGTTCGGCCAGCTCCTTCTGCAGCTCACTGAGCCGTCCCTTTGACAGCTCGTCGTCCTCGTTCTTGAGGGCAGCCTCTTCGATCTCCATCTGGATGATCTTGCGGTTAATCACGTCAAGCTCGGTTGGCATGGAGTCCATCTCCGTGCAGATCATGGCACACGCTTCGTCGATCAGGTCAATGGCCTTGTCCGGCAGGAAGCGGTCGGTAATATAGCTGTCTCTTATACACATC
>ENA-OZAU01000910-OZAU01000910.1-human-gut-metagenome-genome-assembly--contig:-NODE-910-length-12491-cov-6.612818_pt1 | contig 12491 bp, 12 predicted proteins | sample MGYA00243303_ERZ653503 | MGnify/ENA primary metagenome ERZ653503 (study PRJEB26926, sample SAMN06165049) | human gut metagenome | biome: ENVO:00009003; feature: ENVO:2100002; material: ENVO:00002003...
ACGAGATTTCTGCCTGTCTCGTGGGCTCGGAGATGTGTATAAGAGACAGGTGCCGGCGATAGTGGTACAGAGATAGGCGCCATATATCTGCCACAGCAGACTACAGAGGGGACCGAAAAAACTTATGTCACCACTACAAGCAGTGTAAACATGAGAGAGAAGCCTGATAAAAACGCAAATATAATTACTGTTATAGGACAGGATGTGAAGCTTGAGTTTGTATCAGAGGACAATGGCTGGACACAGGTTATCTTCCAGGGACAGACAGGCTATGTCAGCTCTGACTACGTCAAGTCAGATATGGCTGACAGCACTACAGACAGCGGCACATCAGGTGCGGCAGATAGCGGGGCTGCCAGTCAGGGTACAGCAGATGGCAGTACAACAGGAGCTGCAGATAGTGCTGCACAGTCACAGTAATAGATACATGGTGAGGTAATGTATATGACAGGAATTATATGGGCATGTGCTGCAACCTTTATTGCAGCATGTGTGCCTATTTTGGCCAAGGTTGGAACTAAAAAGACAGACCCGGCGCTGGCGGGAAGCATTGCCGGGATTGTTTTATGTGCGTCTATATTTTTTTACAGGAAAGATAATATAATGGGAAGCAGCCTGACTGCACTCGGCCAAAGGAGCGTTATATTTATACTTCTGGCAGGGCTTGCAACAGGGCTTTTTGGCATCTGTTTTTTTAAATCCATACATGAGGGCTACACATTTCAGGTTACAGCTATAGTTAAATGCAGCTATATAATCACGCTTGCAGCGGGATTTTTTCTGTTTCATAACACCCCTGACACTTTTGATTATATAGCGATTGCACTCATGATTGTTGGAACGGTTATTTTAAATCTGGATGGAACAGGTATTTTGTTTGCGCTTCTTGCTGCAGTTTGTGCATCGGCAGCACATATTCTGGTGTCACTTGGCGAGATACAGCTGGATAAGGGCTTTATTGCGTTCTGGTGTGTGTTTATAGGAACGCTGGTGCTTATTATATTTACTATTGCAACAGGAGGCATGAAGAAAATCAGATCCATGTCATTTGTTGATGGTATATGCCTGATTCTTGCAGGCATTGCATACCCGTTAGCATATGATTTTTATGGCAGGGCAGTTTCAATGTCCGGCAGCTATGCAGGGTATATTTTTAATTTGACGATTATTGTGATGATGATATGCTCCAGCGTGATACTGAAGGAGAAGGTATCGGGAAAGAAATTCCTGGGCGCATGCATTTTTATTGCAGCATTGTTTGTTATAGCATGCAACTAATAGCTGAATATAGCATATAATGATTAAAAAGAGGTTTTTTGATGTTACCTTTTTATAAAACATTTCCGTTTATGGATTACTATAAAAATGAGGATGCATTTGCAAAGGACCTGGGGATGATAAAGGATATGTATCCGCATGATACGGCGATGATACAGTCTGCAGTAGAGCAGCGAATGGATGAGCTGGAGTATGAGGGCAGCTTTATCTATGATGAGGTGCCTGACAGACAGCGTCTTTTCGATGAGGCAGACAGGATTGCCGGCAGATTTATCTCAGAGCAAAGCAGCAGGTGCTTTATCTGTACAATAGCGGGCATACTTTTTAACTGTGAACTCTGCAGACGCAGATGCAGATACAGAAGGTACCAAAGATTCTGGTAGATATAAGGATATGATTTTATGAGTAAGAAAGTGATAAAGCCGATAGTACTTATAGTAGTATTTATTGCAGCATTAATTACATTTTGCATAACTACAAACAAGGGAAATAAGGATATGACCACGAAGCAGGCGGATGCAACGCTGCCGGTTATGTCATTTAATCTGGATAAAATAAAGATAAACACCCTCCATGGATATACTACTGAGATGGATCCGACAAAGATGCGCGATTGCGTTATTCCGATTTCGGATGACAGGAAGCTCTCATTATCCATTTCAACATATGGCATGGCTGTTGACAGAATATCATATAAGATCAGAAGCATGGATGGCAAGAGGCTGGTGGCCGATGACGAGATATCTTCTTTTTCTAATAAGGATAATACTATTCAGGCGGACGTAAACATGCCGAATGTTATGGATGAAAATACTGAGTATCTTTTGGTGTTTACCATCACAAGCGGTCAGGATAATGTATATTATTACAGCAGGATTATGCAGACCGATGGAAAGGCAGCTGCAAAGGTTGTTGAGTTTGCAAAGAAGTTTCATGATGAGACGTTTATAAAGGATGACAAATCATTCTTTACAACATATATGGAGACAACAACCGGTGACAGAAATACGCTTGCACATGTGGATCTGACATCTACGGTGAGTCAGATTACCTGGGGCTCAATGGCCGCTGCACAGTATACGAATCCTGTCATAGCCCTAAAGGAAATAAACGATTCTTATGATGTGGTTACAATAGACTATGTGATGAGCTGTGTGGACGGTAAGGGTGAGACTGAGTATTACAATGTGAGAGAATATTTCAGGCTGCGCCAGACGGAAAGCCGTATGTACGTGCTCAACTATGAGAGAACGGCAAATCAGATTTTTAACAGTGAAAACAGCTTTATATCGGATTCAGGCAGCGTAATGCTTGGCATCAGAAGCAGTGAGGCAGAGTACAGGGCCAATGAAGCAGGCAGTGTGATATGCTTTGTCCAGGAGGGAGATTTATACTCCTATGATATCAACAATGGAATGATAATCAAGGTATTCAGCTTCAGGGACGCTGAGGGCATTGATGAGCGTGAGAACTGGAATCATCACGATATAAAAATTGTCAGTGTAGACGAAGCGGGCAGTATTGATTTTGTGGTATACGGATATATGAACAGAGGCACCCACGAGGGAGAGGTGGGAACCGGTGTGTACCATTATGACGGTCTGGCACATACTATAGATGAGGAAGCGTTTATTCCTTCTAAGACATCATATGAGGTGCTAAAGGCTGAGATGGGCAAGATGCTTTATCTCAATGAGAAGAATGAATTCTATCTCATGATGGATGACAGTCTCTATAGGATTAATTTAGGCTCGATGTCAGTAAAGAAGGTGGTTGAGGGCTTGTCTACAGGCTCTTACTGCGCATCGGAGAGTAACAGATACTTTGCATGGGTGGATTCTGCAAATCAGTACTCATCAAATACCATAAAAGTGATGGATTTAAAGAGTGGTAAGACCTTTGAGGTCAAAAAGGGCGACGACCAGTATCTGCGTCCGCTTGGCTTCATAGGTGAGGATTTCATATATGGACAGGCGAATGCTGCTGATGTGGTCTCTGATGCAGCCGGAAACACGACATTTCCGATGAATGGCCTTATTATTCTTGATACATCTGACCAGTCGGAGCTTAAGACATATACCCCTTCGGGCGGCTATGTCGAGAAAATTTCTGTGGATGGATATACGGTAACGATAGATCTGATTGCACAAAACAATGGTGTGTATGCAGAAATCGGTCAGGATACCATTATGAACCGGGAGGCTGATTCGAAGCAGAAGATAGCTCTTGATACGAGTCAGTCCGATACAAAGCTGACGGTCAGCGCTATTAGTATAGCAGGTGGTAAAAAGCCGGATAAGCTGAAGCAGCTGACAGCACAGATGACTATAAATTCGCATGATACTACTGTTGATTTAAAGTTTGATGACAATACAGTCCATTTCTATGTTTATGCAAAGGGGGATGTGATTTTTGCATCTGATAACATCTCGGATGCCATAAAACAGGCGAATGACAGCATGGGAGTGGTAATTGACTCAAACCAGCAGTATGTATGGATGAGGGCAAGAAAAAATGCAGTAAATGCATTTGCGAATATTGCATGTAATGAAACCGATAAGGATGCTGACAGTGTCGTGAAGTCAGTAAGTGCAATGCTTACCTACAATGATGTTACGGTAAGTGTGTCTGAGCTGATTGGAGCAGGCAGCAGTGCTGTTGATGTGCTCAAAAATAACCTGCCGGACAAGGAAATCCTGGATTTACAGGGAGTGTCTTCTGAGGATATTATCTTTTATATCAGTCAGGGCAATCCGGTATTTGCGATGACGGGAAATACGTCGGCAGTGCTTGTGACAGGATACTCTTCAAATGGAGCTTTATATATTTATAATCCGGATAATGGCGCAACAACATCGATGAGCTATGAGGAGGCTGACAGAATGTTTTATAATGGTGGCTTGCATTTTATCACGTACATGACAAAATAAACAGAATAATGTTGTAATAATGCCGATTTTGTGACATTAAATGTAAGCTCCTTAGGTAAAGTTTAACAGAAATTTTCATAAGGATTGAAAAGCGGTTACAATTGGGATATATTAAATAAGTATGAAACAGGTTTAATACTTTTTGTTTAAGGAGAACGTATGAGTAAGAAGAGTATTGTCGTTACAAAAGTATGTGAAGGTCATGATAATCCAATCGCAGAGCTTGTTCAAGTGGCATGCAAGTTCGATAGTGAGATTACATTGGAGAGTGACAATCGCAAAATCAATGCAAAAAGCATCATGGGTATTATGGCATTTAATCCTTCAGATGGAATGTCTGTTGATATTGTTACAAAGGGTGATGATGAGCAGGAAGCTTTAGTTGCAATTGAAAATTTTTTAGTATGTGAATAATGAGCATGAGGAGGAAAATAGTATGCGTAAAAAGAATAACTCAAAGACAGTTAAGCAGGCAGTAAAGCCGGTTGAAGTTAAAAAAGAGGAAACAGTGGCACAGCCGGTTTCAGGGCCTAAGGCTGATGCAAAAGCCGATGTAAAGGCTGAGGTAGAAAAAGCCGTAGAGAAGACAACCGAGAAGGTTGAGAAGGCTGTTGAAAAGACAACTGAGAAGGTTGCTGAGAAGGCCGCTGAGGTTAAGGCTGATGTAAAGGACACTGTTAAGAAGACAACAGCAAAGGCAGCAAAAGCTGCAAAGGCAGCTAAAGAGGCAAAACCTGCAAAGAAGGAGCCGGTAAAGCCGGAGATTATTGTTCAGTACCAGAACAGCGAGGTTGATACAGCAGCTGTCGAGGAGCGTGTTAAGGCTCAGTTCGTTGCTGAGGGACACAAGGCAGGCTTCATCAGAAAGCTAAACATCTACATCAAGCCGGAGGAGTATTCTGCATACTATGTTATAAATGATAAGTTTTCAGGTCGTGTAGATTTATTCTAGTCAGACATTATTAGGGAATACATATTTTATCTAGCGCATAATAAAAGCCGATACATTTCGTGGAGACACGGTGTATCGGCTTTTGTTTTGTGTATAAGTATGTGTAAAAGCAGCTGTATGACAGTTTAAATGCATTATGAAATACTTAGTGGACAAACAAAAAAGGGTAACAAAAAAGCGGGTGATGGGAATCGAACCCACGTATCCAGCTTGGAAGGCTGGTGTTCTACCATTGAACTACACCCGCATGTAGTCGGGGTGACAGGATTCGAACCTGCGACCTCCTGGTCCCAAACCAGGCGCTCTAGCCAAGCTGAGCCACACCCCGAAGGATTTGTTTGCGTTCTTTCCGTGACGCAAGAATTAGTATATAGCAAAGGGCAGAATATGTCAACAACTTTTTTTATTTTTTTTATATTTTTTTTAAAGTGGCTGCCGGACAGCTTAAAAGAGCTTCCCGGCAGGCATTTTATCCGTATACGTTGCAATTCAACGCCTATACTCTAGATAACCTTCACAAGCATCTCTCTCATGGCGCGAAGAGCCTTGCCTCGATGGCTTATGGCATTCTTCTGCTGGGGAGTAAGCTCTGCAGAAGAGCAGCCGTACTCATCTAAATAGAAGATAGGATCATAACCAAAGCCGTTGGCTCCCGCTATCTCCCATCCTATGTAGCCCTCCATAGTCTGTCTGGTCACAAGTTCCTTTCCATCCGGCAGCACTGCAGCGATAGCGCACACAAAGCGGGCTGTACGCTTCTCCTTTGGCACACCGTCAAGGCGTTCTATAAGGTTATTATTCTTTATATCATAGGAAGTATCCTCACCCATATAGCGTGCTGAATATACTCCCGGTTCCTTATTCAGATAGTCAATCTCAAGTCCTGAGTCGTCTGCGAGAACAATTGCATCTGTGTGTGCCGCAATTGCGCGTGCCTTAATCAGCGCATTGTCTTCAAAGGTCTTCCCATCCTCCACTATATCCACATTGATACCTGCTTCCTTCATTGAACGTATATCCACGTCACAGTCTGAAAGTATCTCTTTGATTTCTCTGAGCTTATCCTTGTTTCCTGTTGCAAATATGATTTTTGTCATAATATATTTCCTTCCTTCTTTTTCTATTCGGACAATTTCCAGATACAGCTAGTAGCCCTCATCAAAGGCCTGCATGATTGCATTGTATATCCCCTGCGCTGCCTGTTTCTGATAGTCTGCATTGGCCAGATTGTCAAGCTCCTGTCTGTTGGTCATGAAGCCCACCTCCACAAGTGCAACCGGAGCCTCACTTGTTCTTATTATATATATGTCATCTGCAGGAAGCAGCCCAAATGCCCTGTTTCCTGTCGCAGCTGTCACGTTATCCATGCAAATCTGTGCAAGGTGTTTACTTCCGAGCTCTCTGTTATCTGACTGGCTGTAGAGCACCTGCGTACCCGAAACCGCGGTGAAATTGCCCTTTTCATATGAGTTGCAATGCACGCTTATAAATAAATCCGCATCCGCCTTATTGGCAAGTGCCGCTCTCTGCTGCAATGTAGGATTGGTATCTGTTGTCCTGGTGTAGAATATCCCAAGCCTTTTGTCACCTGAATAGCTGTCAAGCTGTTCCTTAAGTGCCAGCACTATGTCCAGATTGATGCTTTTTTCCTCTATTCCGTTTCGCACGGCACCGGTCATACGGCCGCCGTGACCTGCATCTATTATGATGACCTTATCGTATATATCATGCAGATTGACAAAGCTCAGATAAAGATATCCATTCTCTATGCGCTGCTTCACCTGATAGAGCTTGTCTGTAGTGATAGCTATCACACCATCTGTCCCCTTGCGGTAATACTGCATGGAATCTATATGATTTGACCTGCCTGTCATGGAATACTTCGTAAAGTAATTGTCCACATCAGCCTTAAGCTTTACATAGACCGTCTGCGTCAGGGCATCGTTTTCCACCGATATACTCTGGCGCTCCCCTTCTGAGTCGTCCGGCAGCTCTATCCTTAAATCATCCTCAAAGCCGGCTTTCTCCTGCAATATCTCATCAGGGTTCTTCTCCTGCTTTGCATGTGAGGAAGCCTTGACATAGTTTTGCAGCACATTATCCTCCAGTGCTTTTGCCATATCATACTTCTCATTTATAGCCGGAAGCTTTTCAAGCGTGACCGGCACGATAAGTGCAAGCATAACGAAAAATACTGTTATTATCTTTAGAATATTTCTGTACATATCATCTGTTATCAGAAAAGGCCTTTATACAGAGGTTACAATCCTGTTTTTCCTTTACATTGATATATGCCACACCATCATAGCTGATGTAGCCCTCGCCATCATCCAGATTGACCGTAGACATGTATGCTTCTCCCGAGTTGTACTCTATAGCCATCGGATGAGTCGAGCCCGGTGTATTTATATAAAGTACAATGGCATAACGCTCACCGGACTCCAAATCAACAGGCTCATCAAAATCAACAGTGTAATAGCCTGCATTTTTTAGTGACCCCTCAGCCACCAGCGTCTTATTTTTAAAAGAATACTCATTCTCAAAATTCTTAACTACATACAGCTTGTATGAGGTATCCGCTGCTGTAGCATAAAAGCCGGAAGCCCTTAGTGATTCAGCCGACTGTGCGGTAAATATGTTGGCTCCGTACATATCCTCCTTGTCGTAGCCCATCTTTCCTACCCAGCCACACAGGTCACTCTGGTATATATTATCATAATTGTCAGCACTCTCTATATCTGTATAAACAACATTGTGCGTGCCCACATTTGTATCGTAGTATGACACATAGAACACCCCATTGTCTCCAAAACTGCTGCCCCAGCTGTTCTGGCATATAAAGGCTCCATCTCCTTCCAGATCCACATTGAAGTTTTCCTTAGGGTAATTGTCATCCCAGCCAATTATAACCACATCATGATTTGGCTTATCTTGACCCATATAACAGTAAGAATTAGTCTGCTTATTGTAATAAGGCGTCTTTGTCTTTGAGCTTGCTATTGTACTGTAAAGCGATGTCTGCACACCACCATATTTGAAAACAGCCTCCTTTATGCCCTGATAGTCCTTTCCATCTATGATAAGCATCTGCTGCACATGCTTTACTGCAGCAAGATCATCGCGTGTCACTCCATCTCCGTAAGGATCATCCGCATCATAAACCGGTCCCTGCCATGCTGCCAGATATGCCATTCCCATGGTATACTCTCCACCGTCATACTGATTGACGTTGAATGAGTTGCTCATACTCATATGATCCACGGAAAACAAAAGCTGTTCCTCCGGCATAAGGGCTGACTCGAGTGCACTTGTGGCCGCAAAAGCCCAACAGGTGCCGTAGCTGCCCTGATCCCTGATTAGTGACACACGCTGTCTTTCCCTCAGATCATACTTTGTTGGCACCGTTGATACACCCTCGGATTTGTCTGTCATAGTGAGCGTATTTGTCGCCGTATCAAAGCTGCAGGTCATATCCAAAAGTTTAGACAGCTTGTCTAAACTTGCATAAAACTGTCCCTTATACTGTACAAAGCCATTGTCATCTGCCAGCTTGAAATCAGCTGTCAGACTGTGCTTTTCCACCAGAAGCTCATTTTTATTGTATACATGTGCACTGCTGTTTAGTGCATCGCGAAGCATGGACACGGGAACCATTATATTCCTGTTCTCATCCATATACACATGCTCATCCTCGCTCGTATACTCCTTATTTTCTATCCTAAGCCTGATGGTGGTTCCATTTACATCAGCAGCCACAAGCGGACTCCATATAGTATTATCTATCTGTGCTCCTCTGAACGCGCCAAGTGTAGAGCTGTCCTTTGCATATATGTAAAAATTAGACACAAAGATAAGTGCCAAGATGAATGTAAATGCAATATATCTCTTTGAATATTTCATATACCCTGCTAATCCTTTTTCCTTCTCGGAGGCTTAGGCCCCATAAACTGATAAAAATATGTCTTTATCATACCATTGTAGATTTTCCTGTTTTTGTCAGCTTTTCTGCCGATATAGCGCTCTGTATCTTCATAGCTCGTAATCAGATACATCGACCATGCATCAAGCCTCTTATAAGCTTCTCCAATCTGTGAATACAGTGCCGGGAGCGCTGATTTCTCCTCGAGTCGCTCACCGTATGGAGGATTTGAGATAATAAATCCGTACTTCTTCGGGTGATGCAGGTCGGCCACAGCCCTCTGCTGGAAATGAATCATGTGCTCCACTCCGGCTCTCTTGGCATTTTCCCTGGCTGCAGCCACCACATCAGGGTCAATGTCATAGCCCTGGATGTCCACCTGCACATCCTTATCTATCATATCCTCTGCCTCCTGCACAGCCTCATACCACAGCTTTCTTGGTATGATATTGGTCCAGCTCTCAGCTGTAAACTCCCTGTTCATACCGGGTGCTATGTTTGCTGCCATCATGGCTGCCTCTATCGGAAATGTACCACTGCCGCAAAACGGATCCACAAGTATTCTGTCTGCATGCCATGGTGTAAGCATGATGAGCGATGCTGCAAGTGTCTCAGTCAGCGGCGCCTTGCTCGTTGCCAGACGGTATCCTCTCTTGTGAAGGGAATCCCCCGATGTATCAAGTGTCACCATCACCTCATCCTTGTACAGAAAAACCCTTACCGGATACTGTGCTCCGTCCTCCGGGAACCAGTCAATGTGATAAGACCTCTTCATTCTCTCAACCATAGCCTTTTTCACGATAGACTGTATATCAGATGGTGAAAAAAGCTTACTCTTTATGGAAGAAGCCTTTTTCACCCAGAATCTGCCGTCCTTGGGAATATAATTTTCCCATGGGAGAGCCTTTACATTTTCAAAAAGCTCATCAAATGTGGCAGCCTTAAAGCGTCCTACCTGAAGTAATACTCTCTCTGCGCCTCTTAAGAATATATTCGCTCTGCATATAGCCTCAGCATCGCCCTCAAACGATACCCTGCCGTCCTCCACACGTGTTATCTCATATCCCAGATCATATATCTCCCTCTTGACTACTGCCTCAAGGCCAAAATGACATGGCACAACAAGCTCAAATCTATTCATATATTGTGTAACTGCCTTTCTATAATTGTACTTTACATTGTTATCTAATATTGTTGCATAAATTTCAATTTTTTTAAATAGTTTCAGCCATATTTCTGCAACTTTTTTTGATATCCGCACATAGCATTGTATCCACCTATGACTGTCGCTGTATCAAAACCGCGATTTCCCAGATATCTGGCCAGCTTCATGCTGCTTCCACCATGCGTGCAGTAAAAAATCACACTCTGTGACGCATCGAGTTCACTCTCATATGAATCCGTGATATCCATAGGCATACTGAGTGCGCCTTTCCAGTGCGACCTGTCATATTCCTCTCTTGTTCTTATATCTATAAGCAGTGCATTCATTTCTTTTTGCACCTTATAAAGCTCATCCGCATAAACTATTTTAAATTTCATACATCCATACGCCAAAATACGAATTTACATTATGATATTCATTTTATTATGAGATGTGAACTGCGATAAATCACCAAAATCATTACAGCCGGTGCTTTAGTACTTTAGCTCTTTAATAAATTAACTCGTTTTGTTAAAATTATATTATTTTGTGTTTCAAAGTATTGCTTTTTAATTACTGTTATTTTATAATGTTTCCGAAGAGAGAAATCTTTTCAATGTTATACCTCTTATTAATTATTTATACTCCCCTCAAAAGAGCCGGTCAGACGACCGGCTCTTTTACTTTCTTCATATGCTTTCATTTATATTTATGCATTCATTTCCCGTTTGATAGCCGCACCAAAGGCTGCTTTTGACAGTGGAAACTTATAAAACAGCTTCATAAGTCCATACTGTATCACTCCTCCGGTCAGAACCAGTACAATATCTGCCACAATAGCCACCAGTGGATGAATGAATCCCTTTGGGATAAAAAAATGCAGTCCGATTTTCAAAAGCATTCCGGCTCCAAACATAAAAATGTACATAACAATCATCGATACCACAAAAAATTTATAACATATCCCGGTAAAAAGTAAAATCACAAATGCCAACATACCGGTCATAAGAAGTTATACACCCTGATCCGCAAAATTTTTTCCGGAAATCACGCAGGAAATCACCTGCAGAAAAATGCTCCAGCCAAACATAATCAAAATTTGTCTACACATCTTCTACAGCAAGAAGTGTCTGCAGCATATGCATATATTTGTCAACCCTATACTTCCATTTTATGATTTTGTTTTCTCCGTACCCGGCTCAGATGCTGTTCAAAATATCCTTTATTGATAAATTCTGCCAGCGCATACTGTTCCAATACCGGTACGGTACAGGAAAATCCGCCGGAAGTTTTTTTGTAACGTTCCATCAGTCTCTCCGGCAAAATCATATATCCCATACGAATGGACGGTGACAGACTTTTAGAAAATGTATTGATATATATGACCGAACTGCTGTCATCCAGCATAAACAATGTCTCTACCGGCTTACCAGGCATGAAGAACTCACTGTCAAAATCATCTTCCACAATAAAATGATGTTTTTCTCTTGCCCATTCAAGATATTCGTACCGCTTCCCTATGGTTGCCGTAACCCCGGACGGAAAACTGTGAAACGGTGTCACGTGCAGCACATCCGCCCTTGTCTGTGCCAGCACATCACTCCTGATTCCATCTTCCCCCATAGGCAGCATTTCACAGACCGCACCCGTTCCCTCATAGACTTTCCGGATCTGATGATAGGACGGATCTTCAATTCCATAAATCTTATCCGCTCCAAGAATACGCACAACCGTACCATACAGATGTTCCGCTCCCGATCCGATAATGATCTGTTCCGGCTGTGCAAATAATCCACGATAACGCAGCAGATAGGATGCAATACTGTTTCGCAGAATCGCACAGCCCTCATTTGGTGAACGATACAGCAATTCTTCTCCATATTCTGTAATAACACTTCGCACAGTTTTAAAATACAAAGAATATGGGAAGCTGGAAAGTGCCGCATTCTGCAGACGTCCATCTTCGATTTCTTCCGGTATCTCGGGAAGCATATGCAGTTGCTGATTCTGCTCTTTCATTTCTCCGATTACATGTATTTCACATACATAATATCCACTGCGTTCTCTCGGTTCTATATACCCTTCATCTTTTAACATCTGATACGCATTCTCTACCGTGATCAGACTGATTCCGAGGTGTTCCGCCAGACTTCTCTTGGATGGAAGTTTTTCTCCTTTTTTCAGTTTTCCGCGCTCAATATCCCGCCGGATCATTTTATATATATAATAACTGTCTCTTATACACATCTCCGAGCCCACGAGACAGGC
>ENA-OZAU01000917-OZAU01000917.1-human-gut-metagenome-genome-assembly--contig:-NODE-917-length-12342-cov-4.280785_pt1 | contig 12342 bp, 8 predicted proteins | sample MGYA00243303_ERZ653503 | MGnify/ENA primary metagenome ERZ653503 (study PRJEB26926, sample SAMN06165049) | human gut metagenome | biome: ENVO:00009003; feature: ENVO:2100002; material: ENVO:00002003...
TAAGAGACAGTCATGGGGGTACAGTCGGTACGGGAAAACGGAACGTAACTCATGAATTTGAGTTACGTTCCGTTTTTGCTGATTGAAACTGAATTATGTTAGCAGTTAGCCCTTAAGAGGGAGTGCAGGAAGGCATAAGAAAAAGAAATTCTGGTGTAAAAAACACTTATCAATAGCAGTAGAGTTCGATTTCTGTTAGACTCGGATCAGTTTGACCAGCGCTGTTTATAGAAGTATCTGGGCGTAAGGCTGATATGAGAATTCTGACCTTTTCGGATTCGATGGTATCAAATTTAAAAATATGTTCGTCGCCGATCGTTCCCTGAAATGTGAATACTGTTTCAAAAGCAGAGCCGTTCCATTTTTGCAGTGCAAATTCAGATATTCTGGCAGTCGCCCATTCTGGTACAATATTCTCCGAAAGAACAAGCGTGTTAACACGGGTCGGTGTACCTAAGTCAATTTCTAACCATGCAGGTAAAGTTGAATCGGAGGCCGCCCAGCGCGAAGATTCACTGGGATTACCATCGTTAATATCGCTTACAGGACACGCCGGATGACTGTTGCTTGCAGTAGCGGGCTTTGACAACGCGATATTGATTGGTTTGGAAACATTCCTGTAATATAGCTCCAGTTCGCGAATGCTCGGATCAGTGGCCTGGTTTCCGTTTTTTGTAGTGTCCGCGCGAAGCCCCGTAATAAGCAATCGAACGTTTTGTGCAGATATCGCTTCAAAAGAGAATGTATGGTTTTCTCCAACAATACCGTCATATGTAAATACGGTTCTATAATCATTCCCGTCCCATATCTGCAGGTCAAATGATGCAATACGCGCAGAAGCCCATTGGGGGACAATATTCTCCGTTAGAATTAACGTATCAAAGGTTTTCACAGTTCCCAAATCAATGTCGACCCATATGGGCAGCGTAGAATTTGCTGCGGCCCAGCGAGAAATCTGATCTTTACTCCCATCATTGATGGCGCTTGCCGGACATGCACTATGACTGTTATCAGATGTAGCAGGGCAGCCCAATGCCAGATTAAGATCATAATTCACAAAAGGATCAAGGTATACACCCCATTCCCGGATGCTGGGTTCTTTTGCTCTGCCGCCATGCAGTGTTGTGTCCGCCCGCAGTTCGGTAATCACAAGGCGAAGATTCGATGCAGTTGTTTCAGCAAATGAGCAGGCGAAGTTATCGCCGATCGTTCCTGCATACTCATAAATCTGTGTATAACCGGACTCGGTTGGAATCTGTAGTTCAAATTTTGCAATACGTGCGGACGCCCATCGAGATACAATATTTTCTGTAAGCGTAATTTTATTGAAAGTGACAGGATCTCCGAAATCAAGCTCGAGCCAGATCGGCAACGTATCATTCGCGGCTGCCCAGCGAGATTTTTCGTTGTTAATGCCGTCAATTGCGTTCGTTGCTGGTAAACTCGGATGCGCACTGCTCGCGGTGATTGTTTGCCCAAGAGCCAAATTTGTGGGAACAGCAACGAATGTGCCTCTCTGTTTTTCGTGGACACCAATATCCGGAGCATTACCATAGTAAAGACTGTTGCCGAAGAAATCCTGCGTTCCCATCTCAGGCACATAAATCCCCGCGTCGATCAACGGCGAAGCTTCTGTTAGCTTATAGCCTTCCCAGATGGATGCTCCGGAGAGGAGTCCAGCTTCATTTCTGACCGGAGGCTGACCGGGAGAAAGCAGCATTGGATTGCTTGTAATTTTATTTGGATCGGCTGGCTCGTATTGCGAGTGTATTCCACTCGCTTCATAGAAACAGTTGTTGCTGAAGGTTACCTCACCCAAGTTGCTTTGATACCTTGCGGTATCATGCCACGTTGTTGTTGTCGTTGTGCTTTTGTTGTAAAAAACGTTGTTGTAAAAGTATGTCTGCGACTTGAACGGATCCCGGTGCATGAACTTCGTTCTGGCCCCGTCATAAATTATAACGTTATTTAAAAAATAAGTAGGGGACGTACATGCAGTAAGGAAATACTTAATGATAAAATCACCGCCATCATCACTGATATTATAGCGAATAATATCATTGTCATTTTTGCCCATGTAGAGCATCCAGCCACATGGGTTATTATGTGAATAGTTGAATTGATATACAACGTTCACTAAACCAGAGTCCATATCATAGGGGCTTCCATCGGCATTTGTAGACGGGCCGTTAAAGACCTCATTGTATTGGAATATTGCATTTTCACATTTCCAGGGGTACAGCGCAACTGTCGGTCTGAAAGATGGATATCTCCGCAGAAAACCGTCGACAACGTTGTATTCAACAAGTGCATTTTTTGCATCGCAGAGATCGATTGCGCCCTGCCCGATATCCTCCATATAGTTATGCCCAATATAAATATCACGCATCCAGAGGTCATTTTCATCAATCTCGGTTTGATATGCAGTACTGGTTGTTGTCACAAATCCTGTAATAGCGAGTAAATCCACCTTTTTTATTGTGTTATAAGTAATACGCAAGTCGCGGAAGGAGGTAGATGGGCGGATTGCCGAACCAACAACATTAAAAATTATACCGCCGGTAAACTCATCATTCCAATCGTTTGGCCCGTCAACATCGTGTATATAGCAGTGCTCAATATAGATATGGTCCATAATACCATCGGCGTCAGGCGCAAGCTGGTCTCCGTCAACGATCAAAAGTATGCCGTTTCTTGTTTTTTCACGGTCGCGCCAGCTATTATCCCCCTGCGCACGTGACAGGTCAATGTCAACGTCAAAATCATCATCATTTGTTATTTCTAGATTTCGTATTTCCCAATACTCTTGATTTCGTAGGTGCAATGCTCCGCAATATGTATATCCCCAATCTATACCCATGCCATTAATGATAGGCTTTTCATCGCCGCCATACTTGTCAATTTTAATTACAGCTTCAGCTGTCCCAGAGCCCTTTGGCCAAAACTGCTGTCCGTTCCAGACACATCCAGACTTCAACAGAATCTGGTCACCTGGCTGAAATGTAGTGTTTGTTGCTTTTGTAAGCGTTTTCCACGCAGCGTCTGGCGAAGTTCCGGCGTTATCATCGCTACCGGTTACGGCATCAATGTAATAGTTCGTTCCGATCGTATTTTCGGCAGGTTCATTTTGACTGCCAGAAGCGTACACAATTACAGTGCCGCTTAAGGTTGATATGATAAGCGAAACCAATAGAAAAAACGAGATAGTACGTTTCATAATGACCTCCCTTTTTGTTCGATTTCCATCTGAAAAAGATTTTCGCAAATGTAGTCAGCTGACAATCATGGGCGTTTCCTCACGAATATTCGCGAGTTCTGTTTCGTATGCATATTCCAAAAGTGATGCCTCAATGCGATTGTGAACCTCGTCATATTCCAGTATGCGTCCCTCCTTTCGCGCGTTCATATAAATGAGATAAAAACCGTTCCTGCTGTTAAAAAGAACATCCGATATTTCACCGTCATGCAGCTTTTCAATCGATGAAATGTATGGGGCGGCGGTAGCTTGAATACCCATACCAGAGTGTCCGTTCAGGGTATATTCTTCAATACGGATGCCCTCATGCTTGATGTCCAAGTCTTCGACTTTGGTTCCGTTAAGAACTTCGGTCCTAACCGCTTCTATCTCAGAAGATTGGTCGCTTTTTTCTGCGATTTCGTCAAACGATATGACCATAAACTCATATGCCGGATCTATCGAGTAAAGCAAGCCCCTCATTTTTGTGTAATACAAAGAGACTTCGTTTTCCGTAACCGTTCCATTTGCTCGCATGGCAGCCAGAACCGCAATTTTTTGATTGCTGAGAAAATAGTTGTAAAAATCACGGAACTCCAATTCTGAGGGACCATAGTAAATTGCAGTTGTATCTTTTGCGGAATTTCTGCTGGAAATATATTCTGTATACGCATTCTGAATTGCTTGGAATGAACTCTCTTGGGAAAGCATCTTTTCGGCAAGCAGCATCTGTAAATTCTGTTCATAGCATTTTGTGAGTGCCCGCTCCCGCGCATATTCAAGCGGTGTTTTTCCATCAAATTCCGTTTTCCAGAATGGACCATCAAAGTTTGTGACGCCGTATGTTGATGAATAATATGTATATGTTGCGTTTTTTTCCTGGTCAAAGAAAAATGATAGTTCGTCTTTTGTTATTTTCCTTCCACCGACTGTTAAAGAAAACTGATTGCTTCCGGAGAAAATAGCATAAATAACGATTGCGGCCAAACATAAAGCAATGACTGCGATCAGGATTCTTTGTTTGTGTGCTCTTGCCATAAAAACCTCCATTCTCTACGTATCATAATCGCCTGTTCATTCTCATTTTATCTTGAAAAACAAATAGATTCCATAGAACATTTTTTCAAAACGCTGAACAATTTTGACTTTATAAAAGCAGCAGAGAAGCGATTGGCCTCTCTGCTGCTTTTGCTGCTTATTGATTATTTTGCTCGATATATTCCTTTGGTGACACGCCGTAATATTCCTTGAAGCGGCGTGTAAAGTAAAATGGGTCGTCGATGCCGACCTCTGCTGCGATCTCCTTGATATACCGGTCGCTGCGCTGGAGCAAAAGCTCGGCGGCGCGCTTCATCCGCAGCTCGTTCAGATAGCTGAAAATGCTGACGCCCATGTCCTTTTTGAACACGCGGCACAGATAGCTGCGGTTCAGACACGTTGCATCGGCCAGCGAGTCCAGCGTCATTTTCTCCGTATAGTTCGTGTGCAGATAGCGCAGCGCCTCCTGCACCTCCCGTTTGTGTGCCTCAAACGGCCGCCCCTTGCATTGGGAGAGGAGGGTCAGCGCGTCCGAAAAATGCTGCTCCAGCTCCCATATGCCTGCCGCCGCTTCTACTGCCTGCTGCTCCTTCAGGAACTGCTCCGGCACCTCAGCGGAGGCGACAGAATATCGAATGGAATCCAGAATCCGCAGACAGGTTCGTTTTGCACAGGCGGGCTCCAGAAGCAGCTGCTGCCACCGCAGAAATTCCGTATGCGCAGCTGTCAGCGCGTCCTCTGTTTTTCCCGCGTGCAGTGCGTCGAGAATCCGGTTCAGAAGCGCCGCAATTTCGGCCTGTTGGAGTGAATGCGCAGGGCTGACTGCGTCCGCATGGATCACAGCCGCGTCGCTTCCGTGAAAGCGAAGCGCAAGCGCAGCAGCGCAGCGCGAAGACGCCTCCTTTGCGCAGGGCAGATCGCCGACGTTTGCGCAGAAGCAGATGACTGGCGCGGCGGAAAAGAACGTGGCAAGCTGCCGCTGAAGCAGGCGGAGCTGATTTTGCAGGCCCTCCGCGCCGCAGGCTGTGGAGGCCAGACACAAAAGCACATTGTGATGCAGGATCACAGGCTGGATGTGCATATCGCTCAGAGACGCGCGAAGCACGGATTCCATGTGCGGCAGCACGCGCCGCAGGCGGCCGGGCTTGATCGCGTCATCCTGAAAATACACGGTGAATACCAGAAACGGGGGCCGGAGCCCGGGCGGAAGGTCGGGGATATGGTCGTCCGCGGTCTGCAATTCCAGAAAAAATGTGCGCAGGCGGGATTGCAGCAACTCGCCCTGCTCCTGCGGCGGAAGCTGCTCCCCCCGTGTCCGGCGAACCGCGTTCAGGCTTGCCGCGAGCTTGTCCAGATGCTTCAGAAGCGTCTGCGCCGTCAGATCCAGCTTCAGAACGTAATCGGACGCTCCCTCCGTCAGCGCCTCGCGCACAAGCTCAAAATCTGAGTAATTGCTCAGGACGATGACCGGTGCCGGCAGCTGGCGGCGCTTGAGCTCCTTGATGAGCGTGATGCCGTCCATGACCGGCATTTTCATGTCAGTCATGACGATATCCACGGGATGCGCCTGCAAATACTGCAGTGCCTCCTCGCCGTTGCGGGCTGAGGCGCAGATCTGATAGTCTGCTGCACCCTCCAGCATTCTCCGGATACCAAGCTGGAGAATGGGCTCGTCGTCAACCAGCAGAACCTGATACATCGTTCGATTCCTCCTTCCAGATGCGCTGCGGGAGCAGGATCCGGCAGCAGGTTCCCGTATTCGGGCTGCTTGTGACCTGCAGGCCGTAGCCCTTTCCATAATGCAGATGCAGCCGCTGATCCACGTTGGAAAGGCCGATCCCGGAAAACCGCTCCGCCGCCTTTTCCGCAGAGCCGCCCATGTCAAAGCCACAGCCGTTGTCGCGCAGGAGCAGCTCAATATCCGCGCCCTTGAACCGGCTCTCAACGGTGATGGTAATGCTCCGGCCGTCCGCCGTTCCGTGTATGATGGCGTTCTCCGCCAGCGGCTGGAGCGTGAAGCGCGGGATCTCGCAGCCGAGCGTCTGCGGCTCAAGCCGGTATTCCACCTCAAACATTCCGGCATAGCGGATTTTTTGCAGCGTGAAATAGTTCCTCAGGTTTTCGATCTCCGCCGAGATTGGGATCAGCTCCTGCTTTTTGACCAGCGAATGGCGCAGGAGCGAGGACAGCGAGGAAATTCCCTCCTCCAGCACCGGCACGTCGTTGAGCTGCGCGACGAACCGCAGGCTGCCCAGCGTATTGAACAGGAAATGCGGATTGATCTGATATTGCAGCATTTCCAGTTCGAGCTTCCGTTTCTGCCGCTGATCCGCGGCGTATTGGATGCCCAGCTGCTTCATCTCCGCGATCATATTGTCGATGGTGCGGGCCAGAAAGCCCAGCTCGTCCTTGCTCTGGTCGTCGATCGATTTATCCAGATCGGCGTCCGACGTGATGTTGCACATGGCAACCATATGGTTGATCGGCTGCATGATGCTGGAATATACGACCGTCGTGCAGAGCAGGCTCAGCACGATCAGCAGGACGCAGACCAGAATCAGGGAGCGGTTGATCTGCCGTGTTTCCTCCGTAAAATAGCTTTGCGGAATGGTAATGACGAGATAGCTGTTCAGCTCACGGTCATAAACGGAGATCGAAAGCGCCTGTACGCCGCCCGCGAGGATCGGCGCGGAGACGGTCTGACCGGCAGCGGCCTGTGCGGAGGCGCGGAGCTCAGCAAACGTGCCGCTGTCCAGATAGCCGGAGCCAAGCAGGGCTTTATCCTGCGAGGAGATGACCTGACCGGCTTCATTCAGAAGCATAACGTTGGAGCCTGCGCCGAACGAAACGTTGGCAAGCAGCGCGTCGCTGACAAAGCTCTCGTCGATGTAGGCCAGAATGTAGCCGATGGGCCGCTCGACGCTTCCGAATTTGTATATTTTTCTGCCCAGCACGATTTTGTCATAGTTGCGGTAGGTCCGGATATATTGCAGGGAATCATACCCGGCGGTTTCGTCGATCACGCGCAGCACCTCGGCGAAGCGCTCGCGCGAAATATCGTCGTAGCCGAGGTCGTACAGAATGTTGTGATCGCGGTCGACCACGCGGATATTCTTGAGATAGGTGGACTGGAACGGGATCATCCGCAGCGCGTCCGCGATCTCGTTCACGCTTTCGGCGTCGAGCGTGAACACCGACTCCTGCTGCGCGGACAGCGCGTTCTGCACTGCGTCCGTGACGGAAATGGTGTTCAGATAGCCGCGGAATTTGTTCAGCTCCGTGATGAAATTCTCATTCAGCAGATACGCGGCAAGCTCCGCCGACTGCCGGAGCTTGCCGGACATGGCCCGCGCGTAGACGCCGGAGGCGTAAAGCCCGACGCAGAGCGCCGGCACCAGCGACAGCAGCAGGAACGAGGCAAGCAGGCGGTATCGGATGCGCACATGACGCAGTGTGCGCACAACAGAAAAACGTCGGGCCGCGGATTTTTTCATGGCAGTCCCCTCCATCCAATCTATTTCTAAAAAAGCACATCTTCGGCAAAAAGTCAATATCCTTCAGGCTTTTGTAAATTTTCTGTATGTTCGGTTCGCAGCTCGGCCGATATAATAAAACCATCAAAGGGTTCCAAGAACCTGAAAACAGATCAGGAGGTAACAATGAAAAAGATTCTTGCGATTTTGCTGGCTGCTCTGCTGCTCATCGGCGTATTTGCCGGATGCGCAAAGCAGGAGGCCAAGACTCCGGTTCAGCCGGAACAGTCCACCCCCGCTGAAACGACCCCCGAAGCCAAGACGGACGAGGCGCCCGTCGAGGAAACCCCGGCAGAGGCAAGTCCCGCCGACAGATTTGAAAATAAGGAACTGAACATCGCCATTTTCGAGGGCGGCTACGGCCCTGATTACTGGAACGAGATGGTCGCGCGCTTCGAAGCGGCCTACCCCGGCGTAAAGGTCAACATGCAGATCAGCCCGACCATCGGCGATATCATCCGTCCGCAGATCGTCTCCGGCGAGTATCCCGACTTTATCTCCATGAACGACAACGACCAGACCGGCGTTCTGCTTTCGCTCATCAAGGAAAACGCGCTGCTCGAGCTGACCGACTTCTTCGATGAGCCGGGTCTGGACGGCGGCACGCCGCTGAAGGAGCTTGTGCAGGACGGCATTCTGGAGACCTCCAAGTGCTCCCCCTATGGAGACGGCAAAATTTATCTCGCCCCGTTCAACTCCTCTCCGATGGGCCTTGTCTACAACAAGACGCTCTTTGCCGAAAAGGGCTGGGAGCTGCCGGAAACCTGGGACGACTTCTTCGCGCTGGGCGATCTGGCCAAGGCGGAAGGCATCGCGCTGTTCACCTATCAGGGCATTTACCCCGGCTACATTGAATCCGTCCTCTGGCCGGCAATCGGCTCCGCCGCCGGTCTGGATACGCTCAAGGATATCCAGAACTATGTGGAAGGCTCCTTCTCCAAGCCCGAGGTGCTGGAGGTTCTCAAGAACATCCAGAAGATCTCCACGGACGGCTATCTGATGGAAGGCACCGTCGCGCTGAACCACACGCAGTCGCAGACGGACATGATGATGAACAAGGCGCTGTTTATCCCGAACGGCAACTGGATGGAAAACGAAATGAAGGACGCGCCCCGCGCCGACGGCTTTGAGTTCGGCCTGTGGCACGCACCGGTTCTGAACAAGGGCGACCAGCCCTACGTCATGACCAGCGTGGAGCAGTTCTCGATCCCCGCCGCAGCGAAGAACCCCGAGCTGGCGAAGGAATTCCTCCGCTTCCTCTACACAGAGGATTCCGTCAAGCTGTTTGCGGAAAAGTCCGGCGGCATCTACGCGCTGAAGGCCGCGACCGAATGGGCCAAGGAGTACCTCACCTCCGGCGTTTACAACATGAACGCGGTCTATGAGCATGGCAAGAGCATGGTGTTCGGCTTTGCCGCGCTGCCCGAGGGCACGAAGGTTTCCGTCAGCGATATGGTCTTCAATCCGCTGTCAGATGTGATGAACGGCACCATGACGCCTGAGCAGTGGGCCGCCGGTGTGGAAGAAGCCATCGCCGAGGTCAACGCAGCCAGATAAAAGAAGATCCTCCGTTATCACCGGCCCCGCTGAGTCTGGGTTCAGCCTCAGCGGGGCCCTTTTCAGAAAGAGGTGTATTATATGCCGAAAAAAATGCGGAAGGCCGCGCGCAGGCGGCGGAATCCGGCCGGCTTTATCTGCGTCTGCGTACTTCCGGCGCTGATCCTGACGCTGTTTTTTACGATCCTCCCGACAATCCGCGCCTGCCTGCTGTCGTTTACGAACGCCACTGCGCTCAGCCTGAACCCCAAATTCTGTGCACTGGAAAACTATACGTATATGTTCCGCGACAAGTCGTTTTTACAGGCGCTCGGAAATACGTTCAAGCTGCTGGCCGTTGTGCCGGTCGTGACGATCACGCTTGCGCTGATCCTTGCGTTTGTCATCCACCAGTCCAAGCTGCCCGAGCGCGGCCTTTACCGGACAGTGCTCTACTTTCCCAATCTGGTTTCCATGACGGTCGTGGGAATTATCTGGTCGTTCGTCTTCCACCCGACGATGGGCCTTCTGACCTCGCTGATGAAGAAGATCGGTCTCGGACAATTCGTTCTGCCGTGGGCAGGCAATTCCAGAACGGCGCTCTGGTGCATTGCCATCGCGCTCGTATGGCAGGCCACGGGCTATTATATGATCATGCACATCGCGGCCATGGACGGCATTTCGCCGGAGATCTATGAGGCCGCCACGCTGGACGGCGCGTCCAGCACCCGGAAATTCATCAGCATCACCATTCCCCTGATGAAAAACATCATCGGCATCACGTTCGTTCTGGCCATGTCCGGCACGCTCGTGCTGAGCTTTGTGCTCTCGCAGGTCATGACCGGCGGCGGACCGAACGGCGCGTCGACGGTTCTACTGAAATATATGTATGAGCAGGGCTTTGTAAACGGCAACTTCGGCTACGCAATGGCGATCTCCGTGTTCTCCCTTGCGATCTCCATTGTGCTTTCCCTGATCTCCCGCAGACTTTCCGGCTCCGAGGAGGTAAATGTATGACAAGCAACGAACAGGGCCTTTTAAAAACGGCGGCATGGAAATGGATTACGCGGCTTCTTCTGATCGCGATCTCCGTTACGATGCTCTTTCCACTGCTCTGGAACCTCTATTCCTCCTTCAAAACCAATACGGAATTCCTCGCGGACGCGTTTACGCTGCCCTCCCATCTGGAATGGGATAATTATGTGCGCGCATTTGAAAAATCGCATCTGCTGGACAATATCTGGAACTCGCTGTTTGTCGTCGGCGTCAGCGTGGTTGTGCTCGTGCTGTGCGTGATCCCGTGCTCCTACTGTTTGGCACGGTACCGCTTTTTCGGCTCCAAGCAGATCCTCGGGATGTATATGGCGGCGATTTTCATTCAGGCGACCTATATCATGATCCCGCTGTTTCTGCAGATGAAGGATCTGCATCTGCTTAACAACCGGCTGGCTCTTGGCGTTTTGTACGCGACGATGCAGTTCCCGTTTGCAATTTTTCTCCTTTCCGGCTTTATGAGCTCCATTCCAAAGGATTATGAGGAGGCCGCCATGATCGACGGCTGCGGGAATTTCGGCGTTCTTCGCAATGTGATCGTTCCGATGGCAAAGCCCGGCATTGTGACGGTCTGCATGATCACGGCAATGAGCGCGTGGAACGAATTCCCTGTTGCGCTCATCATGCTGACGGATGAGACGAAGAAGACCATGCCTATCGGCCTCGCAACGCTCTATGAGCAGCAGCGCTACGCGACCGACTGGGGCGCGCTGTTCGCGGCGCTGATCCTGGCGCTGATCCCGACGATTCTGCTGTTTCTCATCGGGCAGAAGCAGCTGCTCCGCGGGACGAACATCGGCGGCATCAAGGGCTGAGACGCAGGGAGGATCCATATGTATCAGGCCATTCACTATGACGACCACGGCCCGATGACCGATCCGTGCCGCTATCTGCGGCGACACGATCTGGTCTATCGCCGCCCGGCGCTTCGGCCCTATGACGGCGTGCCGGTCGGAACCGGCGACGCGGGCGGGCTTCTGTACCAGACCGCCTACGGTTTGGAGTTGACGGTCAACCACGCCGACGCACTGGATTACGCGCCGGACGGGGCCATGCAGGCATGGGCATGGGAGGCGGAGGAGCGCCAGACCGCGCCGGTCTCCTGCGGACACCTGAGCATCCGCTCTACGCTTCCAATTTTCGACTGGGTCTATCTCGAAGCGTTTGAGCAGCGGCTGATCCTGTCGACCGCCTCCATCGAGGGCCGCGCGAAAACGCCGTTTGCCGAAGCAAGCTGGAAGCTGTATGCGCCGCGTGAGCCGGATGTTCTGGTTCTGGAGCTGGAGATCGAGCAGACCGAGGAGGCTGCACTGGAAATTCAGATCGATAAATGGCCCAGTCCAAGCTTCTTCCACCACTATGAGCAGATTCTGGATATCCACGATAAAAACCTGTACTGCGTCCGTGCGGAGGCCAATCGGGACGCGCTGCTCGTCACGCAGGCACTTCGCCGCTGCCGCACGGCGCTGGCCGTATCCTGCGGCGGGGAGCCGGAGCAGCTGAACAGTCACGCGGTATGCTGCCGCTTTCCAAAGCAGAAGCGTCACCGCCTGACCTTATATCTGGCGGCACGGGCGAGCGCGGAGGCATCTGTGCGGGAAAATACGCTGGCCGCGCTGACAGCGGCAAAGGACGCGCCGTCTTTATGGCAGACGCATTGCCGGTATTGGCAGGATTTCTGGAGCCGCAGCTTTCTCCATCTGCAGGAGAACGACTATTTGGAAAACCTCTGCTATCTGCACCTGTACCAGATGGGCTGCGGAAACCTCGGAAAAAATCCTCTGACGTTTGCCGGGCTCTGGGGCTGGTTCCGTGACGCGCGGAACTGGGGCCATTTCTACCATTGGAACCACCAGCAGAATTACTGGGGCCTGTACGCCGCCGGACACGGCGAGCGGTGTGAAAACCTGTCTCTTATACACATCTGACGCTGCCGACGATCTTACG
>ENA-OZAU01000918-OZAU01000918.1-human-gut-metagenome-genome-assembly--contig:-NODE-918-length-12341-cov-5.334283_pt1 | contig 12341 bp, 9 predicted proteins | sample MGYA00243303_ERZ653503 | MGnify/ENA primary metagenome ERZ653503 (study PRJEB26926, sample SAMN06165049) | human gut metagenome | biome: ENVO:00009003; feature: ENVO:2100002; material: ENVO:00002003...
GTCGGCAGCGTCAGATGTGTATAAGAGACAGGATTACGACAAGGTTCTTAAATTAAAAAGAGAGAATGCAAAAATAGAGGCTGAAAGGAGTGCGATCGTCGAAAAAATCAATCGTCTGAACAGTGAGCTCGAGGGTATCCGTGCAGAAATGACAGGGATGAAAGAGCGGGAAGATATGTTCAGACGCACTGAAAAATTCGTCGAGAGCTTTCGCTTTGAAGGTGAGGGCGTAGCCACTGAATTTATCGAAAGATATAAAAGAGAAGTGCAAGATCTCTTGCTCGGTTTTGCTTGTTTTAAAGAAATATCTTTGGATAAAGTGGGTGAACTTATAAAACTCGATGATGGAGAGGTCAGGGAAGAGCTGGGACATTTGCTTTCGGAAGACACTCTCGTTCAGCTTAAGGGCAGACAACAAGAGCTGAGAGGAATTCTGAGCAGTTTGCGCGATCCCGAAACAGATGAAGCCCCCGAAGAGGGAGATGCTAATTACGAGGAATATAAGAAATATCAGACGGAACTGAAAGACGTCGTCAATAAAATAAAAGCTGCGCAGAGCGGTAGTGATTATAACGTTTCGGAAAGTGCGATTTTTACAATACTCCCTGCAATCATCGGCAATAAAACGTTGATGAAAGAGTTGCCCGAAGAGCTGAAAATGTTCAAAGTGAAACTCAATAGCATCGTTTTTGCAATAAAGGGCGATATCGAAGAGAAATTAGATGAAGTATTAAATCAGGAGGCGGAAATTTCCGACAGAATCAGTGGGAAGCAAATTGAAATAAACGAACATAAGAGGAGATACGAAGAGCTCTCGGAAGATAAGGGCGTGGAAGAATACGGCGAACTGAACTCGGCATTAAAGCAGAAGATCACAAGATTCTTCCGTGATTTTGATATCATCAAGGAATATGACAGCGACAACCTTGAAACTGCTTTTCAGATCATCGCCGAAGAATGGAGCAAATTAGAGCGGAATTACATGGCGACACAGGCTGAAAATAAAGTCAAAATTCCCATGTACAAGGAGATCGTCAAGTATCTTTCACAGGATGACATTCTGGAAGAAGACAGGGCGGCTTATACAAGGGAACTGTACAATTCCGCGAACGTTTTCGGGATCACGTGTACGAGCCGTGACAGATTTACCCCGGCACAGCTTGAGGAACTTGGACGGTACGGTATTGAATCGGTAGATATCAGAACGGTAGGAATAGACGTCGTGATTATCGACGAGGTGTCGAAATCCTCTTTTCTTGACTTGCTGATCCCTATTCTTTACGGCAAGACGATCATTCTTGTCGGGGATCACAGGCAGCTTCCGCCTATGTACGATTTAAGGCATATGAGAGCGGATGATTTTGAAGGGCTTGACGAAGAGATTATCACGAAAGAGATCAACGACGGATATACGAAGCTCTATGAAGAATGTTTCTTCAAGACTTTGTATGAAAAAGTTCCGAAAGAATTCAAAGTCATGCTCAACAAGCAGTACCGCTGCCATAGTCATATTATGGAGGTATTTAACCACTTCTATGGAGGAAGCAATAAGGGACTGATCGTCGGAAAGAAACAACAGGATGACGAGAAAGAGCACAATCTTACCGTCAGAATCAATGGGAATACCGTGATTGATCCCATACATCACATCTATTTTGTCGATTGCGATCAAAAAGAGTCCAGTGCATTTGAAGGAAGTACGTCGAAGATAAATGAACAAGAAGCGCAGGTGGCGATGACGCTCTTAAAAGAGCTCGATAAGGCTTCTCAAGAGCTTGTGGCAAAGCGTAAAATCCGTGTAGATTCTTCTAAAAAAATCGATGAAAGGCCGAGTGTTGGCATTATCTGCACGTACGGTGACCAAGCAGGACTTATCAAGAAGAAGCGTAAATATCAACAGTTTACTGGATTTTCAGGAAGACCTGACGAGAGGCTTATTATCAGCACGGTGGACGACTTTCAGGGTGACGAGCGCGATATTATCATTGTATCCATGGTGCGTAATCCTGCACAGGGAAAAAGATACGATGCGGAATTTATCAAGAAATTCGAGCGCATCAACGTCGCATTTTCGAGAGCAAGAAAACTATTGATTATTGTGGGATCGAGGAAATTTTTGTCCGAAGCGGGAATCATTGATTTGCCTGATCTTGACGGCGATCACAGTCAGGATAAGCTCAATTTCCCCGTTTACAGAGAGATTATCGATACGATCAATTTCCGCGGTAGAATCCTTACGGCAAAAGATATATTGGGGGAGTAAAATGGAAGAAAGAAGTTTGTTGAAGTTTAAGACGACGGTTCCGTTTCCTTTACTTATCTATAAGGTCAACGTAAAGTATAATGAGGTGAGAAAGGCATCCAGTGTTGCCTATATTTTACTCGATCTGATCGATAAGACCGCGGGTTCCGAAGAAAAAATCGGTGACGTATTGTTGAAATTCGGTATTCCGCGGGATCTGCATTATATTTTCGGGCAGGAAATTGCGAATCTCATCGGTACGGAAATTTTATCGTCAAGGTATGAACGTTCCTATTTTCTTAACCAAAAGTATTTTGCCGAAATGCTGATAAGGGACGTGGCGCTTACCGAAAAGGGGAGAAAGCTGTTTAAGGAAGGAGCGATACCGACGGGCGCGGAAAGAGTTAAGACGAAAGATATTTTCTACAGCCCAGTGACGAGAAAATTCGACGTTTCCTATCCTCTCCCGTATACGACGCTTGAGTCATCGGCTCTGTTTGAGGACATCGATTCGTTTTTGACAAAGACGATAGATATTAGCGGGCTTACCGACTACGTGGAAGCCAATCCTGTGAAAATGGGACTGAAGGCGGAAGAGCGTGTTACCAAAGTGGAAAATCCGGAAGACGGACAAAAAATGCAGGTTCGGAAAGAGGATGGAATACAGGTAACCGTGACGGCAAACGGGGTTGAATTTTCGTTCGATACTTCTGATGAGACCGCTTATTTTAACAAATGGTATTCTTCCGTGCTTATGACGAAATGTCTTTTGGCGAAAGAAAAGTACAAGTTTGTGAATGAATTAAAAGATACGGTGAAAGTGCCGACGGTTTCTCTTTCGGAACTTACCAATATTGTGGGTGCCTATATCCCGAACGATGTTTCAAAACAGGCGAAGAGACCTTGTAAAATTTTTATCGACAGTGGCAAACTCGTTACGGGCAGAACGGACAACGTTTTAACTGTCAGCAAAGAATTTTCCGAAAGATTGCTTACCAAAATCGGCGGAAATGCCGACTTTGCCTTACTGGATTCTTCCGCACTGCATTATTATTCGGCGTTAAACGTCACAATGCCATGCAAGCAGTTAAACGATACCTTTGAGATGCAACTGCTCACCGAGAGGATACTCGGCGAGGATGCGTATAAGGAGCTTGTAAACGATATTTTTGAATTCTATATTCAGAAAAATTTTGACGGCGACGTGGCAAAAGTCGTTTTATTTGCGGTGGATGCTCTTGATGATGTTTCTTACTTCGATAAGGCGATAGCTGTATTGTTTGAAAAAGCAAAAGCGGTTGATGAAAGAATCGGTGTTATCTTAAAATTAAACGACGCTTTTTCCAAGAACAATGCATGGAAAGAACATTTTGCGCGCCTTGCGACGAAATTGTTGCATGAAAGTGTTGGAGAGATAAAAATCGATAACGTCGTCTATAAGTCCACTGTTTTGGAGCCGCTGAGAAAGGTGCTTGGTATCAACGACTTTGATTATGTTGCGCAGTTTGCAAGCGAGCTTGTAAAGACGGAGGAAAAAGATATTATCTTTGAAGCTCTCTTGAGTGCGGGATTTGGCGTTGACGCAGTTTTGAGCGTTGCGAACGTCGTTGAGGACTTCGCACAAAAGGTTGCAAGTAATGAAGAAATTTATTCCGATTCCGATTTGGGCATACGCTTTCATAATCTCGGTGGGAACTTGTGGAAGCTCAACGCAATGCTCGGAATTGAGAGCTTTTCCGAATATACGCTTAAAGACGATTATAACGAGGATGAATTTTTCAACGCGTACGCCACTTTGAAATCAGCGTATAAATCGATTGAAAAGTATGAAAGATACGCTCCGAAACAGTATGAGATTATCAAGCGTTACATGGCGATTTACGAACCTGTACACGATCTGTTGTCCATCGAGCGCAGTTCTTCTTCGCATCCCGAAAAAATCACGAAGAAATATATTGACGAATATATCTCTCGCGGAAAATATAAGGAAGCCATCTGCGATCTGCTCGTAAAACTTCAATATGATTTGAGAGAACAACTCGGCGCAGAAGCGACGGTTTCCGCACACGACTTGATCGCTATGGCAAGGGACGAAGGAATTGTAGACGGGAAGCAGGAGTCAGCGCTCCATAAACTTAGGATGTGTCGAAACGGATTCCAGCATCCGGAACGCTCACAAGTCAAGTTTGACAGAGAGACCGTTGAAAATTGGCGGGATACTGTTTTTGCAATAAAGGGGGAGTAAAATGAGTCATCAAGTTCAAATTGATTACCAAGGCGTAGCCATTCAATGTCAAAGTGTATGTGAAGTTGCTGAAAAACGACTTCAAGAATTCGATGAAATGCTTGAAAAAGCGAGGGAGTCATCGACTTCACTGATGAATATTCAGGCGAGCGAGGCATATCAAGCAATTCAGAAAGCAAGAGAAGATTTGTCCAATCAAATTCAAGACGTTCGTGCGGAAGCACAGAGCAAGGCAGCTCATCGAGATGCTTCTGTTGCGGGTTCGCTTACAAAAGCTCAGCGTCTGCAACAGACTGTAAATACGCTTTCTTCGCAGAAAATTATCGAATTTAATAGTCTTCTTCAGATGTTACTTTTAGAAAGCCTTCAATCCAATTATCAAAAGCTTTTGAATCAAGGGAATGGCGTCGTGACGGTTGACGATGCACTCAAGCAGTTTTTGGGCGGAATCGAAGACGAGGTGCTCCGCCAGTTTACTTATATTGCGTATCTGCAAAACACGTCTTTAAGAGGAGAAGCGCTTTTAGAGGCCGGGCGCGCACTCGTCGGCAAAACGTATGAGGCGAGGCTGGAAGAGGAACGTAGCCGTATCCGCGAGGAACTGAAAGCGGCAAGAGTAGAAGCAAGCACGATCGAAGAAGTTACAAAGGCATCGGGCTGTACGGCAAAAGAACAGCTTGCCGCAATGCAGGAGGCTGCGACAACCGAGATTGTCGGCGAAAAAGTACGGCAAAAGTCTTTGAAGATCATCATGCAGGCAATTAAGGCGCGCGGATTTGTGGTGGATAAAAACAATATAAAAATTAAAAGAGACACCAACGAAGTGATCATGGTTGCGCAGAAAGCAAGCGGAGAAAAGGCGGAGTTTCGGGTATTCCTCGATGGGAAGTTTATCTACGATTTCCGCGGCTACGAGGGACAGGCTTGCCAAAAGGATATCGGACCGTTCATGAAAGATCTGGAGGAAGTCTACGGGGTTCACGTTACCAAGCAAACGGAAATATGGAGCAATCCGGATAAAATTTCCACAATGAAATATCAGGCAATCAATACCAATAAAAATAAGGCGTAAGAGGTGATAAAATGGCTTTAAGTACGACTTTTAACAGATTAAAGAGGGAAATCGGCATCAAGAAATGTGTCATTGTTGAGGGGAACGTCGGTGACGTCTATCTGAATGACAAAAAACAAATCGTAGACTTGAAGCAGTATCTTATGGATATGCTGAAGGCTATGGACTACGATGACGTACTCTATTGGGATAGGATCGACGGCGTAGACGGTGACGTATCAAGGCTTGACGTTGTCGATAAGGTAGAAGTGGAAGGCGATGACTATTCGTTTGACGATGATGAGGAGGAGACGCCGAAGGAAGAGCAAAAAACGGGTAGCGGACTTTTCAAAGAGCCTGCCGAGATATTTAATATCATCTTCAAAAACTTAACAAAGCCGAATAAGAAAATTGCGTTTGTTTTGAATTGGGCAGACTACCTTTTCAGTGCGGGCGGACAACTTCCTCCCGATGAAAGGGAACTTCTGACTTTGCTCGGGAAAGCCATTAAAGACAAAAAAATCGACTATCTTTCTTCCGAAGTTAATGAAAGCACGGTCGTCCTGATCACGAGCAAGCTTTCCATGTTCCCGATCTCTTTCTATCAGGGCAATCCCGAAGTCGCTTGCCTTACCTTGTCGAGACCGGACAGGGAAGAGCGCGAAAAAATGCTTGAGAAGATCGAGAGCGGTTTTGAAGTCAAATTAAAGCCGGGCGAATCTCTTCTTACCTGTGACAAAAAGAACGAATACATCGATATGCTCGACGATTTTACCAACCGCGAGATCATTCAGATGGCAAGACTTTCAAGGAAAGAAGGCAAAATGCCGTTCGAACAACTATACTTACTTTTTAAGTACGGCGAAAAGGACAACCCTTGGGAAAAACTTGATTATAAGGCAGTGAAAAATATCAAAAAGATCCTCGCCGAGCGAGTTGTAGGACAGGACGAAGCGATCGCAAAAATCGAGAAAGTGGTCGTAAAAGCGTATATGGGGCTTACGGGAATCCATAAATCTTCTTCCCGTTCCGCACCAAAAGGTGTACTGTTTTTCGTAGGACCTACGGGTGTCGGTAAAACAGAGCTGTCCAAGGCGCTTGCGAAATTCCTGTTCGGCGACGAGCAGGCTTGCATCCGTTTCGATATGTCCGAATACGCGCAGGAAAACAGCGATCAGAAGCTCATCGGTGCGCCTCCCGGATACGTCGGTTACGAAGAGGGTGGACAGCTCACAAATGCGGTACGGGAAAAGCCGTTCAGCATTATTCTCTTCGATGAGATCGAAAAGGCGGCAAAGCCCAATCCCCGTATCTTGGATATTTTCTTACAGATATTGGAGGACGGCAGACTGACCGATAGCAAGGGCGAGACGGTGTATTTCAGCGAAAGCGTCATAATTTTTACGTCTAACCTCGGGGCGTCCGAAGTTTCTGATAGCGGAAGTAATGAGGATGTGGCGGAAGAGTTTATTAAGATCGTCAAGAACTATTTTGACAATGAAATCAAGCGCCCCGAAATTCTCGGTCGTATTGGTTACAGCAATATAGTCCCATTTAATTATATAAACAATAAAGAGTTTGCAATCAAGATAGCAAAATCCAAACTCCGTCCTGTACAGAAGGCAATACTGGAAAAATATCGCATAGATCTTGAATTTGAAGACGAGCTTAAATTTATCAACTACATATTAGGGGGAGCGGACAGTAGTAAAGGCGGTCGAGATATTCTCAATGCCATCAACGATAAGCTCCTCGACGAACTTGCCATGTTCATGTTTGAGAATAAGCAAGATCTGTCGTCGTTTAAGGGCGCGAAGATTCTCGTAAAGACAACGAAGGACGGTCTTGATTTCAGCTTTGAAAATGACTAAGTTTAACGTTGCAAGCATCAATACCTGTACCGAAGCGGAAGGGCCATATAAAAGGCTGTGTATCTGGTTTCAGGGTTGTAACATCCACTGCCCGGGGTGCTGTAATCCTGATTACCAACCGTTTGAAGCACGGCATATTATGTCTCTTGAAGATTTAATAACGGCAATTAAAGAGGCAAAAGAACGGTTTGGTATTGAAGGCGTGACCTATTCGGGCGGCGAACCTACTTGCCAACGGAACTTACCGCTTCTGACAAAAGAAATTAAGTCGCTCGGGCTCGGCGTCATATCCTTTACGGGCAGAACGTATGAGGATGTTTCCGATATTTTAGAGGGCTGTGACGTTGTGTTGGACGGCTCTTTCAAAGCGGATTTGCCCGAGACAAAGAGAAGACTTTTGGGTTCGGAAAATCAGCGGAGCATCTGTTTGACCGAAAGATATAAAGATTGTATTGACAGTTGGTTTGCCGATCATAACAAGGTAGTAGAAGTAAGCGTCGGATCTGAAATAATAGCAAACGGGGATAAATTTTAATACTAATGAAATATCTGTTTTTTGACATAGAATGTTGCGATGGTGCTCACATTTGCGAATTCGGATATGTACTGATTGATGGGCAGTTTAATATTTTAGAAAGAGATTGCTTAACCATAGATCCGGGGCATAAATTCAAATTAACAGGCAGAGAACACGAAAGTGATATACAGCTTGCTTTCCCGGAAGAAGTGTACTATTCAAGCCCGAAGTTCGATTTTTATTATGACAGGATCAAGGCTTTATTGACCATGAAAGAGTGCCAAATTATAGGTTTCTCGTTATCCAATGATACGGGCTACTTGGCAACGGCATGCGAACTTTTTGGAAAAGAACCGATACCTTTTACATACTACGATTTTCAAAAGTTGTATCAGGGATACACAAAGGCAAAGAACAGGACGTCGGTAGAGGGGGTTGTAAAAGAACTGGAGATCATCGGTATACGGCTTCACAAAAGTGACGATGATGCTTATGCGGTAATCAAAGCATTACAGATAATAGGCGAAAGAGAAAAGTTGACACTTCCCGAAACTCTTGAAATGTTAAAACAGAAAAATAAAAGTTATAAGGCTGAAAGAGCAAGGGAACACAACCTGTCACTTATAGAGAAGATCAACAGCGGAAACTCAAAGGCACAGAGAGAATTTCTTAAGAATTTTATTCATAGACTGAAAGTATCGGAAGAAAAGAAAGAAGATATATTCTTTGGCAAAATCGTATGTATAAGTTCTCATTTTCAGGCAAAAAGATTTAATGAATTCCTGGCGATTATAAGAAGGGTATATGAATACGGTGCGACTTATACAGGCAAGGCTAGCGTGTGTGACATTTTCATAGAATATCAGGACGGAGAAAAGGAGGATGTTCGTATGGAAAGCATTAAACAAGTCATTGAAAAGGAAGAAAAAGAAATTAAGATATTATCTTTTGCAGAAGCAGTGAGTTTGTTAGGACTTACGGAAAAAGATTTAAACAAGGTCGACTATATAAACTGCAAACTCTATACTGAAAGAAAAACACGGAAATATCAAAAGAGCCAAACCTATATAGACAAGAATGACAAGCCTACAACTATAGGAGATGTTTTAAGATTACAAGGAGTTGATATATCTAAATTTCTAAGCGAAGATTAATAATACATTTGATTATTTAATGACAGCTTTTTTGTACTACCAAGACACAAAAGGAACTTAAGTTTGTCTCAACGATAAATTTAAGTTCTTTTTCATTTTTGGTCAAAATCTAGCGAAAAACTATGATTTTGGCTCTTTTTTTATGCAAAAAACTGGAAATTTTGCTATTTTAAGATGTAAAATTAGTTAAAAACTGTGAGGGATTATAGAGTTTATAACTAGGGAAAGAACTTTATAAAGTTGTAGAATGAGTGACTCGAACCAACAATATTTAATTGTGTGAGGTTAGAGAGTACTCCCAGCAATGGTTTTTCGAGTCCACAACGGGGAGTATGATTCACTACAACAAAAAGTCTATATAAATTATTTTCTTACAGGGGTACTAAACATCTTGAAAAAAATGATATGATGTGATATAATATGATTAATAACATAGAGTTGGAGTCAATATGGAATTTAAAGATAAGGTTTACCAAGCTAGAATGCAATTAAATTTAACACAAATGGAATTCGCAAAAGAATTGGGTTTTGGATTCGCTACAATTAGTAGGTGGGAAAATGGAGTAACAAGACCAACAAAACTTAAGGAATATGCCTTTAATCAGTTTTGTAAAGAGAAAAGTATTAATTTTGTAGAGGAGTCTAAATAATGAAAGTAATTAGTTTGTTTAGTGGCTGTGGCGGATTGGATTTGGGCTTTGAAAAAGCAGGCTTTGATGTTGCTGTTGCGAATGAATTTGACCCTACAATTTGGGAAACTTTTAAGGCGAATCATCCTTTAACAAAACTAATAGAGGGAGACATTCGTAAAATTAAAGAAGAAGATTTTCCTAATAAAATTGATGGGATAATTGGTGGTCCACCTTGTCAGTCTTGGTCAGAGGCAGGTTCATTACGAGGAATAGATGATTCACGCGGTAAATTGTTTTATGAATATATAAGAATATTAAAAAGTAAACAACCTAAATTTTTTCTTGCGGAAAATGTAAGTGGTATGTTAGCTAATAGACATTCGGAGGCTGTTAAAAACATAATACAAACATTTAAGGAATGTGGATATAATGTTTCGGTTACATTGGTAAATGCAAAAGACTATGGAGTAGCACAAGAAAGGAAAAGAGTTTTCTATATTGGATTTAGAAGTGATTTGAATATTGATTTTAACTTTCCAGAAGGTTCAACAAAAAAAGGTAACAAGTTGACATTGCGTGATGTTATTTGGGATTTGCAATTTACGGCTGTTCCTGCAGGAGAGAAGAATTATCATAACCCAGTAGCTATAAATAATAACGAGTATTTTACAGGTTCATATTCAACTATATTTATGAGTAGAAATCGTGTAAAGGATTGGGATGAGCAGGCTTTTACGGTTCAAGCATCGGGTAGACAGTGTCAAATTCACCCTCAGGCACCTAAAATGGAATTTATTTCTCAAAACAAAAGGGAATTCGTTAAGGGTAAAGAACATTTATATCGCCGTATGTCAATTAGGGAAGTTGCGAGAGTTCAAGGGTTTCCAGATTCCTTCAAGTTTATATATAAGAATACGGATGATGCTTATAAAATGATAGGAAATGCTGTACCAGTAAATCTTGCTTATGAGGTTGCTGTAGCAATAAAAGAAACTTTAGAAAAAGCATAGGAGAAAAATATGAGTGAACAAAGTAATAACCAAGGGCGTGCATATGAATACATTTGTGTGTTGATATTATGTGAAGAAATACAAAAGCTGAGACCTGCAATAGTTCAAATAAATAGCGCCTTAAATGCTAACGCTAATGCGTGGAATAGTCTTTCTCCAGTTCTTCAAAACATTTTAACAGAAAGTGCAAAAGCAACGGTTGGTACAATTTTTGACATGGAACCGATGCTACTTGAAGAAGGCGAAGATATGGTGGTGCTTACGTGTCAAACAGATAGCGAAGGAAAGGAGGGCGACGTTAGAGATATTGTAATTACTAGAAAAGACGCAAAATGGGAAATTGGTTTAAGTATAAAGCATAATCATTTTGCCGTAAAGCATAGTCGTTTAGGTAAGTCTTTAGATTTTGGTTCAAAATGGTTTGGTGTTCCTTGTTCTGCTGAATATTGGCAAGAAATAAAACCTATTTTTGATTATTTGACAGAGCAAAAATCATTTGATAAAAAATGGAGTGAATTACCATCAAAAGATTTACAAATCTATGTTCCTCTTTTAAGGGCATTTATTAAAGAAATTCAAAAGAGCAATAGCATTGATTCTGCTGTGCCACGCAAAATGGTGGAATATTTACTTGGCGAATTTGATTTTTATAAAGTTATAAGTATTGACAGCAAAAGAATTACACAAATTCAATCATATAATTTGCACGGAAAACTTAATCAACCAAGCCGTATAAATCAACCTAGAATTCAAATACCAGTTGCTTCTTTGCCTACAAGAATTGTTAGTTTTGATTTTAAGCCTAATAGCACAAATACGGTAGAACTTTATATGGATGGGGGCTGGCAATTTAATTTCCGTATACATAACGCTTCTACTAAAGTAGAAACCAGTCTTAAATTTGACGTACAAATTGTCGGCATGCCAGCAACGATAATTTCAATAAATTGTTCGTGGAAATAATGATAAAAATAATTAAAGGATATTAATAATGGATTTTGAGCAATTAAACAATACTATAAAAAACTATTTGGATAACGATAATTATATGGAATAAGCGATATCGCCGAAATAAACAAGAACATATATCTTGAATTGCGAGCAAAGATGCTTAGTAAAAAATCCGAAAAAATATCTTCCGGGAAATTAATAGCTAAGACAATAGTTAAAGGGGTGACAAGTTTTTTTGGGGTTGATTTGAGTGTAAGTGAGAAAGACTTAAACAATCTATATAGTTCTGTTGACTTGACTGGTAAACTGATTGTTTTAGAAGATGTGGAGCGCAGTTCCATTGATATAAAAGAGATATTGGGATATGTTAACAGTTTGGTTGAGCAAGACGGCGTAAAAGTTCTATTAGTTGCAAACGAACAAGAAATTTATAAATATGAAGAAATAGTAGAAGAAAAAGACGGCAAGAAAAATATTAAAAAAGTGTTTATAGACATAATTTCATCAATTTCATGGTGTTTTTCTCTAAACAATTCGGTTCCTGTTCAGTTTGTAATTTCATATATTTACTAATTAAATCTTGTCTTATATAACTTAATTTTTTTCCTAATTTTCTTTCAACTTCTCCTACTTTTGATGACTTACTTGGCAATTTTATATATTGATTT
>ENA-OZAU01000919-OZAU01000919.1-human-gut-metagenome-genome-assembly--contig:-NODE-919-length-12325-cov-6.780440_pt1 | contig 12325 bp, 5 predicted proteins | sample MGYA00243303_ERZ653503 | MGnify/ENA primary metagenome ERZ653503 (study PRJEB26926, sample SAMN06165049) | human gut metagenome | biome: ENVO:00009003; feature: ENVO:2100002; material: ENVO:00002003...
TGCAACAATTGCAGAAATGTTGCCAAATTAAAATATAAATCATTTGTTTGCACAATTTGTTAAGTGATTTTTTGTTGGATATGACAAGTGAATCGGAATTATTATGTAATGGCAGACAAGTTGGTGCAGATAGTGATGAAATAAAGGGTAGGTTAGGGCGGAGGTAATGAGGCGGAGGGTGATAAAAGCAGATGGGTAAACGAAAAATTTACGATTTGATAACACATTGGTAATAGTAGAAGTTTCTGCGTCGAATTGTGCGATTTTTGTTCAAATCGGAGAAAATAGGAAAATCGGCGAGATGTGTAAGCTAAAATGCTTGACAAGGGCTTGCTAATATTATATAATAGTATACTGTATCATAATGGAGTTTTCCACCTATTTCATGCGTTTTTGAGTGCATAAAACCATGGAAAACACCGCCAAAACCACTGGCGAATACGATTGTTATATAGTGTTATATAAATGTATTTTCCAAATAAATTAAGGAGTGATTGAGCCTATGGTGAATGTCAAGGACGTAAAACTTGGTAAGAACACGAGAAAGAGCTTTGCCAAGATCAATGAGGTTCTGGAGATGCCTAACCTTATTGAAGTGCAGAAGAACTCTTATCAGTGGTTCCTCGATGAAGGTCTGAAGGAGGTCTTCAGAGATGTTTCAGCTATTACTGATTATAATGGTACGCTGGAGCTGACTTTTGTTGGATACCATTTCGACGAAGAGGCTAAGTATTCTGTTGCAGAGTGCAAGGCGAGAGATGTAACTTATGCAGTGCCACTGAGAGTTACTGCAAGACTTAACAATACCGAGACCGGCGAGATCAAGGAGTCCGAGGTATTTATGGGTGACTTCCCTAAAATGACCGACAGCGGAACTTTTGTTATCAACGGTGCAGAGCGTGTTATCGTTTCTCAGTTGGTGCGTTCACCAGGTGTTTATTACGCTTTTGATAAGGACAAGACCGGTAAGGATCTGTTCAAGACAACTGTTATCCCTAACAGAGGCGCTTGGCTTGAATATGAAATGGATTCTAACGACGTGGTTTATGTCAGAATCGATAAAAACAGAAAGATCCCTCTTACTACTTTCCTGAGATCGCTGGGTATTGGTACTAACGAGGAGATCGAGGAAGTTTTCGGTCCTGATGAAAGACTTACTCAGACTATCATGCAGAAGGATCAGACTGCTAACAGAGAGGAAGCTCTTCTTGAGGTTTACAAGAAGCTCCGTCCGGGCGAGCCTCCTACAGTAGATTCTGCTGTTACTCACCTGAACAACCTGTTCTTTGACGCTAAGAGATATGATCTTTCAAGATTCGGCAGATATAAGTACAACAAGAAGCTTGGCGTTGGTTCAAGACTTTCAGGTCACAGACTTTCAAGACCTGTTGTAAATCCTATGACAGGCGAGGTAATGGCTGAGGCCGGCAATCTTATCAGCTTTGATAAGGCTATGGAGATCGAGACCGCAGGTGTTATGGAGGCTTACGTTGACGTTGAGGTAAAGGAGCATCTTACTTCCGCAACAGGCGAGGCTGTTACAAAGCTTGAAGAGTGCGAAGTTAAGATCATAGGCAACGGCATGGTAGACATCAACGCTTATGTTGATTTTGACTGCACTGAGCTTGGCATCAACGAAAAGGTATCTTTCAAGGCTCTCAAAGAAATTCTTGAAGATTCTGAGAATGAGGAAGAGCTTAAGGAGAACATCAGACTTAAGGCTGACGACCTCGTTCCAAAGCACATCACTATCGATGATATTATCGCTACGGTTTCTTACTTCCTCAACCTTTGCGAAGGTGTTGGTACTGTTGACGATATCGACCATCTTGGCAACAGAAGAATCCGTTCAGTAGGCGAGCTTCTTCAGAACCAGTTCAGGATCGGTTTCACAAGAATGGAAAGAGTTATCCGTGAGAGAATGAACATTCAGTCACAGGGCACTGAGGTCGTTACTCCTACAGCTCTTATCAATATAAGACCTATCACTGCGGCTATAAGAGAGTTCTTCGGTTCTTCTCCACTGTCACAGTTCATGGATCAGAACAACCCTCTGGCTGAGCTTACTCATAAGAGAAGACTTTCAGCCCTCGGCCCTGGCGGTCTTTCAAGAGACCGTGCCGGATTTGAGGTCCGTGACGTTCACTATACTCACTACGGCAGAATGTGTCCTATCGAGACGCCTGAAGGTCCTAACATTGGACTTATCTCTTACCTTGCTTCTTTCGCAAGGATAAACGAGTACGGCTTTATCGAAGCTCCTTACAGACGTGTTGACAAGGAAACAGGCGTTGTAACTGACGAAGTTGTTTATATGACGGCTGACGTTGAAGATAACTACATGGTCGCTCAGGCAAACGAGCCTCTTACTGAGGATAACAAGTTTGCCAGACCTAAGGTAAACGGCAGATACAGAGATCAGATCCTCGAGATAGAGAGAGAGAAGATCGACTTCATGGACGTTTCACCTAAAATGGTAGTTTCTGTGGCTACTGCTTGTATCCCGTTCCTTGAGAACGATGACGCTAACCGTGCGCTCATGGGTTCAAACATGCAGAGACAGGCTGTGCCGCTGCTCAAGACTGAGTCTCCTATCGTTGGTACTGGTATGGAGTACAAGGCTTGTCTTGATTCAGGCGTTGCTGTTGTTTCTAAGAACGCAGGTGTTGTTGAGAGCGTTGACGCTGACAAGATCGTTATCCGTGAGGACAGCGGTATGCTCAGAACTTATGAGCTGACTAAGTTCAAGCGTTCAAACGCAGGTACTTGCACAAACCAGAGACCTATCGTCAACAAGGGCGAGAGAATTGAAGCTAATCAGATAATCGGTGACGGACCTGCTACCTCAAACGGTGAGCTTTCACTTGGTAAGAACGCTCTTATCGGCTTCATGACTTGGGAAGGTTACAACTACGAGGACGCCGTTCTTCTGAACGAAAACCTTGTAAAGCAGGATAAGTACACTTCTATCCATATTGAAGAGTATGAGACAGAAGCCAGAGATACAAAGCTCGGACCTGAGGAGATCACAAGAGATATCCCTAACGTTGGTGAGGACGCTCTTAAGGATCTGGACGAGAACGGTATCATCAGAATAGGCGCAGAGGTTCGCTCAGGCGATATACTTGTTGGTAAGGTAACACCTAAGGGTGAAACTGAGCTGACAGCAGAAGAAAGACTTTTGAGAGCTATCTTCGGTGAGAAGGCTAGAGAAGTTAGAGATAATTCTCTTAAGGTACCTCACGGCGAGGCCGGTACTATCATTGATGTTAAGATATTCACAAGAGAGAACTGCGACGAGCTTTCTCCTGGAGTAAATATGCTCGTCAGATGCTACATCGCACAGAAGAGAAAGATCTCTGTGGGCGATAAGATGGCGGGTCGTCACGGTAACAAGGGTGTCGTTTCCCGTATCTTAAAGCAGGAGGATATGCCTTTCCTTCCCGACGGTACACCGCTTGATATTGTGCTGAACCCCCTCGGCGTTCCTTCACGAATGAACATCGGTCAGGTTCTCGAGGTACACCTTGGTTATGCTTGTAAGGCACTTGACTGGCAGATAATGACCCCTGTATTTGACGGCGCTCACGAGGCCGACATCAGAGCTTGCTTTGAAAAGGCTGAGGCTGAACGTGAAAACTACAAGGATAAGGATTCCGCAAGGATAGACTTCTCTAAGATTCCTATGCGTTCTGACTGCAAGACACAGCTTACAGACGGTCGTACAGGCGAGAAGTTTGACAGCCCTGTAACAGTAGGTTATATGTACTACCTCAAGCTCCATCACCTCGTTGATGAAAAAATCCACGCAAGAAGCACAGGTCCTTACTCTCTCGTTACACAGCAGCCACTCGGCGGTAAAGCTCAGTTCGGCGGTCAGCGTTTCGGTGAGATGGAAGTTTGGGCACTTGAGGCTTACGGTGCTGCTTATACACTTCAGGAAATTCTTACAGTTAAGTCGGACGATGTTGTCGGCCGTGTTAAGACCTACGAGGCTATCGTTAAAGGTCAGAATATTCCTGCTCCGGGTATTCCTGAGTCATTCAGAGTTCTTATTAAGGAACTCCAGTCACTTTCACTTGATGTTCGTGTTCTTAACTCTGACGGTGAAGAAATTGACATTAAGCAGAAGTTTGATGAGGACGAGGATATTGTTGATGCAACAAATCCGGAATTTGAAGAAGACCATGTAATGACATCAATGGACGGCTACACTCTTGACGAGGGCGGCGAAGAAGGCAATATGTTTGACGATTCACTTGCCGATGTTGAAGAGGACAGCTATACATCGGATGATTTCAGCGATGACTTTGGCAGTGACGATATGTAAGGAGGAAATGCAATGATAGATAATAATGTTTTTGACTCAATTAAAATCGGACTTGCTTCTCCTGAGCAGATGAGAGAATGGTCTTACGGCGAAGTTAAAAAGCCCGAGACAATTAACTATCGTACTCTCAAGCCTGAAAGAGACGGCTTGTTCTGCGAACGCATTTTCGGACCGACAAAGGACTGGGAATGTCACTGCGGTAAATACAAGAGAATCCGTTTTAAGGGTAAAATCTGTGACCGTTGCGGTGTTGAAGTAACCCGTTCAAAGGTCAGAAGAGAGCGTATGGGACACATTGAGCTTGCCGCTCCCGTGTCGCACATTTGGTATTTCAAGGGAATTCCTTCAAGAATTGCCCTTATGCTTGATATTTCTCCCAAGCTTTTGGAGAATGTACTCTATTTCTCACAGTACATCGTAACAGATCCCGGCGACTGCCGTGACCTTGCAAAGTATCAGTGCCTTACCGAGGGTGAGTACAATGATATGCGTGAGAAGTATGAAAACGACTTTGAAGCAGGTATGGGTGCCGAGGCAATCAAAAAGCTCCTTGCCGAGATTGACCTTGATGCTCTTTCCGCTTCACTTAAAGAAGAACTCGAAACTGCATCGGGTCAGAAGAGAGTTAGACTCCTTAAAAGACTTGATGTTGTTGAAAGCTTCAGAATGTCGGGCAACCGTCCCGAGTGGATGATTCTCGATGTTGTTCCGGTAATTCCGCCGGATATCCGTCCTATGGTTCAGCTTGACGGCGGTCGTTTTGCAACAAGTGACCTTAACGACCTCTATCGCCGAGTTATCAACCGTAACAACAGACTTAAAAAGCTCCTTGAGCTTAACGCACCTGAAATCATCATCCGCAACGAGAAGAGAATGCTTCAGGAATCCGTTGACGCACTCATCGACAACGGCAGACGAGGCAGACCTGTTACAGGACCTAACAACCGTGCCCTCAAGTCACTTTCGGATATGCTTAAAGGTAAGCAGGGCCGTTTCCGTCAGAACCTTCTCGGTAAGCGTGTTGACTACTCAGGCCGTTCGGTTATCGTTGTAGGACCTGAACTCAAAATGTATCAGTGCGGTCTTCCTAAGGAAATGGCACTTGAACTCTTCAAGCCGTTCGTTATGAAACGCCTTGTTGAAACTAAAGCAGAGCAGAATATCAAATCAGCAAGAAAAGCTGTCGAGCGTGCAAAGGACAATGTTTGGGACGCACTTGAAGTTGTAATCAAGGGACACCCCGTTCTCCTCAACCGTGCTCCAACACTTCACCGTCTTGGTATTCAGGCATTTGAGCCTGTTCTTGTTGAAGGTCGTGCTCTTAAACTTCATCCGCTCGCTTGTACAGCATACAATGCTGACTTTGACGGCGACCAGATGGCTGTCCATGTACCTCTTTCGGCAGAGGCACAGGCAGAAGCAAGATTCCTTATGCTCGCAGCAGGCAACCTTCTCAAGCCTTCTGACGGTCAGCCTGTTACAGTTCCTACACAGGATATGATCCTCGGTTCTTACTACCTTACACTTGATAAGGACGGTGAGAGAGGCGAAGGAAAGGTATTCCGTGATGTTGATGAGGTTATGATGGCTTATCAGACAGGCGTCATTGAGCTTCACTCAAAAATCAAGGTTCGCCGTGAGCTTGAAATTGACGGAAAAATCGAATCCGGTATTGTAGACACAACAATCGGTAAGATTATCTTTAACAATCCTATTCCTCAGGATCTCGGCTTTATCGACAGAAGTATCCCCGAAAACAGATTCAAGTTTGAGGTTGACTTCCTCGTTGGTAAATCGGGTCTTAAGAAGATTATTGATAAATGTATCAAAATTCACGGTCCGGTAAGAACAAGCGTTGTTCTTGACCACATTAAGGCACAGGGCTATAAGTATTCTACAAAGGGTGCTATTACCGTTGCCGTTTGTGACGCAGTTATTCCTCCTCAGAAGAAGGCGATTATTGCCGAGGCAGAGAAGGAAGTTGATGTTATTCGTGATGAGTTTATGATGGGTCTTCGTTCAAACGAGGAGCGTTACGAAGAAGTTCTTCGTATCTGGGAAAAGGCTACTAACGATGTAACCGACGCCCTCCAGAAAAACCTTGACCGCTACAACCCAATCTTCATGATGGCTGACTCAGGTGCCCGTGGTAGTATGAGCCAGATCAGACAGCTTGCAGGTATGCGTGGTCTTATCGCCAATACATCAGGTAAAACAATTGAAATTCCTATCAGAGCTAACTACCGTGAAGGCCTTAACATCTTGGAGTACTTTATTTCATCTCGTGGTGCTCGTAAAGGTCTTGCCGATACAGCTCTTCGTACAGCCGACTCAGGTTACCTTACCCGCCGTCTTGTTGATGTATCACAGGAAGTTATTATCCGTGAAGAGGACTGCGGTACTACAGAAGGTCTTGAAATCTTTGACATCAAAGCAGGCGAATCAAATGTTATCGAGGGACTCCACGAGCGTCTTATCGGAAGATATCTCCTTGATGACTTCTGCGATTCTAACGGTAATGTTCTTGTTTCAAAGGATGTTATGATGGGCGACAAAGAGGCTGACATCATCGTTAATTCGGGTGTTGACCACATCAAGATTCGTTCGGTACTTGAATGTCGTGCAAAACACGGCGCTTGCCGTAAGTGCTACGGTTCTAACCTTGCCAACCGTCAGCCTGTTACTGTCGGTGAGGCTGTCGGTATTATTGCCGCTCAGTCAATCGGTGAGCCGGGTACACAGCTTACAATGAGAACATTCCATACCGGCGGTGTTGCATCTGCCGAAGATATCACACAGGGTCTTCCGAGAGTTGAAGAGCTTTTCGAGGCTCGTAAACCAAAGAGCCTTGCAATCATCAGTGAAATCGACGGTGATGTTCGTTTTGAAGAAATCAAAAACGCAAAGCACGCTGTTATCTTTAACAAGGAAACAGGCGAAGAAAGAGCTTACCTCATTCCTTTCGGTTTCCGTGTAAAGGTATTTGACGGCGACCACATCAAAAAGGGCGACAAGATTACCGACGGTGCTGTTAATCCGCACGATATACTCGATATTCTCGGACCCGAGGCAGTCATGAACTACCTTATTTCGGAAGTACAGAGTACCTACCGTTTACAGGGTGTTGAAATCAACGATAAGCACATTGAGGTTATCGTTCGTCAGATGATGCGTAAGGTTAAGGTTGAGGACGCAGGCGACACAGGCTTTATGTCAGGTCAGACCTATGACAAGAACGAAGTTCTTTACGAGAATGAGCAGATTAAAAAGCGTATTGCCAACGGCGAAGAAGGTCTTCGTGAGGCAACATTCACTCAGCTCCTCCTCGGTATCACAAAGGCAGCTCTTGCAACAGACAGCTTCCTTTCAGCCGCATCATTCCAGGAAACAACAAGAGTTCTTACAGATGCCGCTATCAAGGGTAAGGTTGATCCGCTCGTCGGTCTTAAAGAGAATGTTATCCTCGGTAAGATTATCCCTGCAGGTACAGGTATGCAGAGATATGCAGATGTTCAGCTTGAGAGTAATTCTGAGGCAGAAATCGTTGAGAATGACGATACAGACGATGTTATCGTTGCTCTTGAAGACGATGAAATTATGGACTTCTGATTTAACTGAAAACATATAATGTATAAAAAACCACGGTATGTGCCAAATGGGTACATACCGTGTATTTTTTCGTTCGTGAAGACGGTTTTATAGGTGCGAGGGATAAATCACCCGAGCGTAGAATTGTAATTGTCTGTGGTGTAATCCAACTGTAGGTGCGTTCATCGGATTCCCGACTTTAATTTTTAATTTGTAACTATTTTCTGCCGAGAATGTAATCTGTGGAAACTTTGTACAAATCAGCCAGTTTAATTAAATGCTCAACAGGAATTGACTGAAATCCTCTTTCGTAGCGTGAATAGACCGTCTGCTGAATTCCTAAATATTCGGCAACTTCACTTTGTTTCATATCATGATCTTCTCGCAAATCACGCAGTCTTTTAAAATACATATTATCACCCTGCATAGTATCTATCGGTACTATTGACTTTATCATAAATGGGTGATATAATGATTTTATAGTACTTAAAAGTACTAAAGCATTTAACTTAAAAGCACGCCGCAGTTTCAAGTGAGAAAAACTGCGGCGTGCTTGAATTTTAGGTTATAAAATTCTCAAAATGTACATTAAATAACCCTCCGAAATTATCGGAAGGGTAAATCTTTTATGATTTTATTTGTTTAAGCCCGATTTTCTTTTGTCAAGATAATCCTGAAGAATTATTGTGGCGGCAACCTCGTCAACGACATTTTTACGCTTTTTTCCTCTTGTATTTGTGGTGTTGAGAAAATTGTGAGCCGTAATTGTTGTTCCACGCTCATCCTGCATAACGCATTCAATGCCTGTTTCATTGCTCAGATTTTCGGCAAACGCTCTGGCATTCTGTGCGCTTTCGCCCTCACTGCCGTCCATATTTTTCGGAAGTCCCACAACAATAAGCTCGGCTTTTGTTTCTTTGGCTGTATTTGACACCTTTTCAAGCAACTGTTTCGGTGACTTTTCAAAAATAACTGTATATGGCGACGCTAAAAACTCGGTTTTGTCGCATACGGCAATGCCTGTGCGTGCTTTTCCGAGGTCAACTGACATTATAATCATTTTGTTTGTCCTTTCACTTTGGTTTACTCCATTATAATGCAAAATCAGAATTTTAACAACGGCTTTTTTTAATGTTGAACAATCTTTTGCGTAATTACTTTATTAAGTTTTTTCAAAGCTTTGTTTCTACAAAAGAATATAAAAATTCTCATTCACAAAAAGACAAAACTGTTACCCATAATATCCTATAATAAAAATACAAAAAGAAGTAAATCATTAAAGGGATGTTGATTTTTATGGAAGCAAAAACTACTTTGGCTCGCAGACAGGACGCTGTTCAGGGCGATTTTATGCGGAAAATGCTCACAAACGCAGGTTGTCTGCTCTGCGGAATTTTGGTGTCACGGGGAGCGGTTCTCGGAAGCCTTGCACCGTTCGGGGCGTCATTTGCGGCGGCAGTTCCGAGAAAGTATCTTTTGTCATCACTCTTAGGCACGGCATTCGGCTATGTCCTGCTCAAACCCTCGGACAGCTTTCGTTACCTTGCCGTTGTGGCGGCAATAGGCGGTCTGCGGTGGCTGCTCGGTGATCTTGACAAGGTTACCAAAAGCAAGGTTTTTGCTCCGCTTGTGGCATTTGTTCCGATTTTTGCAACGGGTGTTTCGTTGCTTTTCGTAAGCACAAGTACGCTGACAACCTTTGCCGATTGCGTAACCGAGGCGGTAATTGCAGGTGCGGCGGCATATTTTATCAGCACGGCACTACACCTTGCAGGCGATAACAGAAGTTTTGAAGTTTTTTCGCAACAGGAAACCGCAAGCGTGGTTATGTCGGGGTGTATCCTGATTCTGGCTTTCGGCAGTATTGCTTGGCAGAATATCTCGCTCGGCAGAATTATTGCAATGCTCGTCATTTTGCTCTGTTCACGCTACGGCTCGGTTACGGGCGGTGCAATCAGCGGAATTTCAACAGGAGCGATTTTCAGCATTGCGTCAAGAGAGAACGGCTACATCTGCGGCGGTTTTGCATTCGGAGGACTTATGGCGGGGCTTTTTTCACAGCTCGGAAAATTGGGCTGTGCGATTGCCTTTGTAATCTCAAACGGTGTGATGTGCCTTGCGTTCGGTTCGCAGTTCGGAACACCGTCGGGTGTGCTTGTTGAAAGCCTTGCCGCAAGTGCGGTGTTTATGGTTCTTCCGAAAGAAGTTGGCAATGTGATTTCGCCCGTCTTTTCAAGCGACAAAAATACATCGCTCGGAGAGGCTCTGCGAAAAAATATTGTTATGCGACTCGACTTTGCCTCAAAGGCAGTCGGCAATGTGAAAAACGATGTCTCAAAAGTTTCCGAAAAGATGAAAAAGCTCTATTCGCCCACATTTGACGCTGTTTGTGAGGGTACAAGAAATGAAGTCTGCGAAACCTGCGGACTGAAAATGTACTGCTATGAACACAAGGGCGGTGTCACCCGTGACGATTTTGCAAGGCTTGAAGAGTATCTTGAATCGAACGGTACAATAGGCGAAAGAGATGTTGAAAAATCTTTCGTAAAAAACTGCTGTAAAAAAGGCGAAATTGCCCGTTCAATGAACGCAAACTACCGTGAATATCAGTCGGCGCTTGAGGCACAACAAAGGATTACCGATGTGCGGAGCGTTGTTGCAGGGCAGTTTTCCGGAATCGGCGATATTCTCCACGATTTGGCTGATGAATTTCGCAACACAATGCGGTGCGATAACGAATCTGCACAACGGATAATCAGCGCCCTCACAAGCCTCGGTGCAATTGTTGAGGAGTGCATCTGCCTTGTGTCAAACGGCGGAAGAATGAGCGTGGAACTTACGCTCTCGAATAAGTCCGAAAAGCTTTCTAAGGGCGAGGTTATGCGTGAGATTTCACGCTGTTGCGGAAGAAGATTTGACCTTCCGACAATCAGCCGTGAGGGCAACAGAATCCGTATTGCAATGTGCGAAATGCCCGTGTTTGATGTTGAAATCGGAAGCGACCAGCACACCGCCGACAACGGTAAGCTCTGCGGTGACTGCATAAATTATTTCAATGACGGTTTCGGCAAAACATATGCGCTCGTGTGTGACGGTATGGGTACGGGCGGCAGAGCTGCCGTTGACGGCAATATGGCGGCGTCTGTTATGACAAGACTGCTAAGGGCGGGACTTTCAGCCGACAGCTGTTTGCAGATTGTGAACTCCGCCCTCATGGTGAAAAGTGAGGACGAATCGCTTTCAACGGTTGATGTCACAAGTGTTGACCTCTACACCGGCAAAACCACCTTCAAAAAGGCAGGCGCACCCGTAACATTTGTAAAGAAAAACGGCAGGGTAACGGTTCGTGAAATGCCGTCGCTCCCTGCAGGAATTCTAAACGGTATAAAATTTTCAACCGACACGGTAAATCTGACAACGGGGGATATGATTGTTATGGTATCAGACGGTGTAATTACGGGCGATGACAAATGGCTCGAAAAGCTTATTCGCACATGGAATGAGGGCAGTACCCAGGATCTTGCAAAGGCTGTTGTTGACGAGGCGGTAAAGCACCGTAAGGCTGACCGTGAGGACGATGTCACCGCCGTTGCAATCAGAATTACGGAGAACGGACATTGATTCAAATTAAGTTAAAAATTGAAAAACAGAAAATATAGCGAAGTTAATCGGAAACACGCAAGTAAAGGCACAGAATTTATGTAAAATAAATTCAGTAAATGTCGCAAACCCGTAGGGGCGTTCATTGGACGCCCGCCTTGATGATACTGTTTGCTTATTCACATAATTTTTGATGTGATGAAAATTGTGCATTCAATTTTGCACGCAATGCGTGCAATCGTGTGCAACGCACACGAAGGGGAGAACACGGTTCGCCGCTACATTTTAATATCCACACAAAAACAGGCTGTACGCAATCTGTACAGCCTGTTGCTTTATGGCTTTCTTGTGCCGCAACCGCATGTTCCGACATAATTTTGATTTATCTTTCCACACTTTGGACATTGCCAAACATCGGTTTGAGCTGAAATCGGTTCAAAATTCGGCTTTTGACAACTACAGTTTGAGCAGTATCTTATGTTGGCAGGATTTGAATTTCCGCATTTCGGACACAGCCATTTTGTACTTACTTTCGTTTTTTCGCGGCTTTCTTTTGTAATATAACTGTCAAATGCTTTATTTGCCGATGCGTTTACTTTTTGAATTGCACATGCAAAAATTATTGCAATTATTTCGAGAAATGCCGCAATCATCATACCTGTGAGATTTTCATCACGGTGATGATCTATATAAGATGATACATTCATTATAAATACGATTGTTGAAACAATTTCTAGAATAATAAATATAACTATATATACCACTGTCTCTTATACACATCTCCGAGCCCACGAGACAGGCAGAAAT
>ENA-OZAU01000933-OZAU01000933.1-human-gut-metagenome-genome-assembly--contig:-NODE-933-length-12143-cov-4.602167_pt1 | contig 12143 bp, 8 predicted proteins | sample MGYA00243303_ERZ653503 | MGnify/ENA primary metagenome ERZ653503 (study PRJEB26926, sample SAMN06165049) | human gut metagenome | biome: ENVO:00009003; feature: ENVO:2100002; material: ENVO:00002003...
GGCAGCGTCAGATGTGTATAAGAGACAGGCGTGACCTCGTAGAAACAATTTTAGACGATGTTGACGCGACGAATGACCTCATCGGTGTCACAAAGAAGTCCAGTGGAGCAATGGGGAGTTTCGTCACCGGCCTGAAAAATGCGGCAAAGCAGTCCGGTGTGACGGACGATGCTATAGACGGCGTTGTTGCACAGATGATTATCTTCAACAACACTGCGCTGTCTGTATCTGACAAAATAGCGGCGCTTCAAACACTCGCATTGCAGGCGGGAGTTACGCAATCCGCGATTGCAGGCATTAGCCTGAACAACATCGGCCGGGATGCCGGTATGACTGCCGAGGAAGCCCAGACAAAATACGGTATGTCTGCGGCAGAAGCGCAGCGATACGTCAAGAGTCAGGCGGAAAAAGCCAGAAACAACGATCAAGCACTGATTGACTATTGGAACTCGCTTGCGTCGAAAATCCCGGAAACAAAGACTTCTTCCGGTGGTGGCGGCAGCTCCTCCGATGCAAACCTTGAAGCGCACAAGCAGAAGGTCGAGTTGCTGAAATCCGAACTGACTTTGCTGGAAAAGCAGAATGCCAGCGAGGATTCGCAGAAGGCCAAGATGAAGCAGATCCAGCAGGCACTCCATGCGCAGGCACAGTATCTGCGTTCCATCGGCGGCAGCCAAGCAGACATCAACGCGCTTTCTGCCGAATGGTGGGAGTGGCAGGAGAAAATAAACGGGACACTCAAGAACACGGACGATCTTCTGAATGAACTGCAAGGCGTTATGTCGGATAAACTTTCCGATCTTTCAGATCAACGTCAGAACGAACTCGATGCGATTGACGCGCAGATCGATGCGCTCAAGCAGCAGAAGGACACCCGTGACGAGCAGCTTGATCTCGAAGAAAAAATCCTTGCTGTCCAACAGGCGCAGGCCAAGCTTGCAAATGCGCAGAATGAACGTACAGTTCGGCAGTATAATGCTCGCACCGGTCAGTGGGAATGGGTGGCTGACCAGAAGGAAGTTGACAGCGCACAGAAAGCCTTGGACGAGGCCAAGAAAGACCTTGAGGACTTCAAGGCAAACATGGCTTACGAAGCTGCACTGGCTGAGCTGGAAGCCAAGAAAGACGCAATAAACGCCCAGTATGATGCGCTTGAAAAGAACTACAACAATTTCCTGAAATCGCTCAAAGAGAAGACACGCGGAATTGGAGAAATCCTGCAAGACATCTGGAAAAACGCAACGCCGGAACTCCGTCAGATCATTCAGGAAAACGCAGAACTTTTCCGGCAGTTCGGATTCGATGTGTCGCAACTTTCCAACGCAGTTAAAGAAACGGAAAGGAAACTCTATGGCGTTTCTGCGAACGGAACTAGATATGAGATTGGAAGCGACCGTGGCATTGATTTTGTCAATAATGCAAAACCAGGCGAGTCCATTATCGGCGGAGATGGTTCTACATGGACGAAGAACGAAGACGGAACAGTAACCATTGTCGACAAGAATGGAATTTCTTATGTTGTAAATCCGGGAAACGGAACTGGCGATTCATCAGGAGGCTCGAACGCTGGTCCGAAATATAGTGGAACTGTTTGGGCGATTCGGCTGGACGGAAAAGGTGAAAACTATAAAATTTCCAGTGCAAACGGATTGAATTTCCTGAACAATGCACTCGCCGGAGAAGAGCTGAACGGCGGTGACGGTTCCCACTGGGTGAAAAACGCAGACGGGACAACATCTATCACAGACAAGTATGGCATTGCATACAAGGTCTACGACAGAGGCGGTATCCTGCACGGCATGGGCGGCATCAAGGCTACTACGCAGGACGAAGGAATCACACCGCCTGATGTGACAGCTATGTTAAAAAAACGTGTACTGACGCCTGTTGAGGACAGAAACTTCAGTCAGAACATGGATAGTATCAGATGGATGATGTCAAGCAATGGCGTTGACGCAAATGCCGTTCACAACGCTTCGTATGATAACCACAGCATTGGAACCCAGAACAATGGCAACGTGTATAAATTCAACGGCATTACAATCAACGAACCACAGGCAAGCGGAATGACGTTGAAACAATTTGCAGACATCGCACACAATCTTGGAAACTTCTCCTAACACGAACAAACGGAGGAATCAAAATGTTATATCAGCCGACAAATATTTCTCCCAGCATGGCTGGGGCACTTGGCAATGGTGTAATCGATGCAAACAACAGTCTTACGGTGAGTTGGCAGGTCAATGGGAATTCACCTATGACCGCATTCCAAATCACCATTTATGCGAACAATGCAATATCTACGCAGCTGTTTTCTACCGGAAAACTGACGTATGGATGCCCGTTCTATGGAGTAGATTATGCCGGAAATGTGCAGATGTTCAACTACACCATCTACCAGCAGCAGCTTTCGCTTGCGCAAATTGAAAATGGGCGCGACTACAAAATCGTCATTCAGCAATGGTGGAACGAAAACGATTCCGTAACGCAATCCAGCGCAAGTGTGTTTCGTGCAAGGAGCAACCCAACACTTGCCATCGGCACGATACCGGCACCGTTGAAGTCACGCTCATTTACTTTTACTGCATCTTATACTCAAGAGCAAGGAGATGCACTCAACTGGTGTAGATGGAAGCTTTCGTCCAGTGACGGAAAAGAAGAAATCATTCTCGAAGACACAGGAAGAATTTATGGTACTGCTGAACTCACGTTCCCATACGATGGTTTTTTGAATGGACGCACATATCTGATAGAGTGCTTTGTTCAAACAGAAAACGGGGTCGAAACATCCAGCTTTGCCTACGTTTCTGTTCAATATACGGTCAATCCAATCCAAGCAAACCTGACCGTTTGCCAATCGACGCGTGGGAATGGAATCACTGTAAAGCTTCCGGAAATCAAGTATGTTCCGGGAATCGCAAATACGGGTGTCAAGATTTCTGACAGCTACATTACGATACCGTCGGACGAAAACGCAAAAGTCGTATGGTCTACAAAAAACGGTGCGCCGCTTTCTATAAAGCAGCCGTTCGACATCTGCTGGCATGGGAAAGGATTGCCAGAAGGAAATGTCCTTTCTCTCAAGTGCAAAGCGTCGGTCAATGGATTCAGCCCGATAAAAGTTACTGACAGCCCAAGTGGCTATCCTTTTGGAACATATGGTGCAGCATGTGTCTTTACTGGTGAATCGACGCAGGCCTATGTAATTGTCTTGCGAGATGGCCGTAAATGGTACAGCAACAATTTGCAAACATGGTTTTACTCCGGAAATGTTCTAAGCGGAACGAACTCCGATTGGTGTGGACTTGCATACGGAGATTCCAAATATGCTGCTGTATCAAGGGGCAATAAGAAAATAGCCTATACAAACAGCGAAAACGTATGGTTTATATCAACAGAATCTGTTGGACTTTCCGCAGTTTGCTTCGGTAATCATCTATTTGTTGCGGCAGGTGAGGGCACCGTTTATACACGAAACACATCTGATGGAACTGGTTGGGTACAATCAACCGCTCCATTTAGCGGTACTCCAACTGCGATTGCGTTTGGAGAAGTTGATGGAACGCCTAAATATGTAGTCGGGACTGAAACAGGCAATTTATACGCTTCGTCTGACGGAAAGACATGGACTCTTTCAACGTCAGGGCATGGTTCACTCAGTTCTATTACATTCTTCAATGGGAAGTTTTACGCGGCACGATTGGATGATAACAGTATACTTTCCAGCTCAGATGGGACTCAGTGGAATATACTTTCGTATATATCCGAGTTTATAAACGGAACTAGGTCTATCTGTGGCGACCCAATCGGACACTTGTATGCAACAGGAAATGGAACCGGCAACTACGCGTACAGTTCTGATTACGGAAAAACGTGGAGTGTTTTCCCGTTGGGTACGTCATTAAACAACGCATTCTTATTTGAAGGTGCAAACCGTGTCTTCCTCGTTGGAGACGGAGAAAGTTCAGGAACAACGGCCGTCTACGCTGGTGGGAGTGAACTTGTAACACAAGAGACGGTGCTCACGACCAACGTAACATCAAACGTGGAATTCAATGCGTTTGAAAACATCATGCCAAGCAAGTCAAATTGGAGAGATGTATGTTACGGGGATGGAAAGTACGTCGCGGTCGCAACAGACAGCAACAAAGCGGCTTATTCTACGACGGGAACAAAGTGGGATGAATCTACGCTCCATGAAAGCGTAATGAATTGGGCTAGTATTTGCTACGGCAATGGCGTTTTTGTAGCAGCTGGCGTGGGCTACTTTGCAACATCTGCGGACGCAATCAACTGGACCGCTACCGCATCGGCAGGGAACACATTCACTTGCATCCGCTTCCTGAACGGCAAGTTCTACGCAGTCGGCACGGGTATATACCGGTCTTCCGATGGTGTTATATGGGAAAAATGCAACGTTCCATCTGGCGATGTATACATGATTATGTCGATCACATACGGAAACGGAATGTATGTTTGCGTAAAGCCCAACTATGCTGTGTACTCCTACGATGGACTAAATTGGAGCTATACGCCTATGCCTCAAGGTTCGTGGCGCAGTATAGCGTTTGGAAACGGAGTTTTTATCGCATCAGGACTATTTTCTTACAGTGTTTATAGTTCCGATGGTAAAACGTGGTCAACCGCAAGTATTCCTTCCGGACGGACAGAGGGACTTGGAACGTGCTTCGGTGATGGTAGATTTATTGCTACTACGGCCGCAGGTGTTGTCAAATCGGTAGATGGACACACATGGGATGTCATCGTGGATTCCACCACATGGGAATATAGGGCGTGCTGCTTTGGAGGGGGGAAATTCCTCGCCATCGGCAATACGTCTGATGTCATGCTTTCCGGAGCTGTAACAGCTACGGTGGATATCCTTACGAATAATGGAAGTCAGAACATTGCGTCAATTCCATATATGCAGCAATGGGACTTCATCATTGACGGAGAACTAAATGTTCTCGGCCTTTCATGGACAACCGACGGAAAAACAACAGCTAATGCGTCATCTGTGAATATCGCTCCAATCGCAGAAGTAACGTCGATCACCGCTGGTGGAGCCGTGAGCATTGACTATATTTTCGTGAGCAATGGACACATGAGCGAAGAAACAAAGCGCAAGTTTGAAAATTGGTCAAACCCATATCATCCCTACGACATTCCAAGGCAATTCTATGCTGATTTCACATCTGATTTGAACGGTGACACATTTGGGCAAAGCTACTTTACGCAGCTTTCTGTATACCGAAATCAAACCGATGCATCCATTACAGAGCATATCTTTAACTCAAGTGCGACGGATGTTCATTCGTTTATTGATGCAAGCGCAAGGAATGGAGTTCAATATCGGTACACGGCTTTCGGACTCTCAGATTTTGACCAGTCTTCTGCAATTACGAGCGACATTACGCAGATATGCGTGTGGAACTGGGCAATTCTATCCTGTACGGAAGATTCAGATGGAGTCTATCACCCGCAAAAGATATTTGCGTTCGGAAAGAACTTGTCCAGCGGGGATATCAGTAACAACAATGCACCACAGATTTTACAGAACTTCACAAGATACCCGACTGTTCAACCATCCCCGTTCAACTACAAAACTGGAGCGTTAAGCAGCCTGATTGGCACGATTTCTAATGGCGTATATTCCGACACTGTTTCGGAAAGAAACGAAATCATGGACTTGTCTATCACGCAGAATACGCTATTTCTGAAAAGCAGAAAAGGCGATTTGATGAAGATCAGAATCAGCGGAGCAATCGAGTCCGGAACGATGGATAATTCTGCGGCGCAGGCGCAAACCGTTAAAATCCCGTGGGTTGAAATCGGAGACGCTTCGGGCGCTCAAATTGTCATCACGGAGAACGACGGTGCGTGGCCAGATTGAGCGATGGGGAGGTGACACGAGTGGCAACAATCACAAAAGTTAACCTGACTGTAGATTCTGTTACCGTAAAAATATCTGGCTTTTCGCAAGATATTTCATATGCGCATATAGATCTTCGGAAGGATGGTTCGCAAACTAGCACTGAAACGCAGGTGTCATATGATGTTGCAAGCGGATTCGAGACAACTTTTTACAACCTTGAACGCGGCGGGCAAGGATACCGCATAAAAGCATATTTGTATGATGCCGCAGGAACCAACCGCGACCAAACAAACGATCTAACCATTCACACAGGTTTTGAAATCACGATAGACGCAAACGGCGGGTCTGGCTATCTTTATGATACGGCTGCTTATGACAGTTTTTACACACTTCCGTCGGACGGCTTTGAGAAGTATTCCAGCAAACTCTTAGGCTACAGCACAGATTCCACCGCCACGTCCGAGCAGTTCGACCCTGGCATGAAAATCCGGATGTACCAAAACTGGAACCTGTATTGCGTGTGGCAAGAAACCACCTATACACTTAGCTACTACAGGACAAGCACTGGGTCAACACTGTGGCTAAGAGAAAAATTCCCCTATGACGTAAACGGGCCTTATATTACCGTTACGACACAAACCCCTGGGTTGACAGGCTACCGATTCGTGAATTGGGAAATCTTTCAGGAAAGCGGTACTTCACTTGGATATGTAGAGCCGGGCGGTACAATTCAAGTTGGCAATGCGGATGTCAGAGCTATAGCCCAGTGGGAACCACTACAGCGGCATACTGTCACATATAACGCTAATGGCGGATATCCTACGCCGGCTACACAAACTGCATATGATTACGAAGAAGTAACCTTGAGCGAGTTGGTTCCAACGCGCGATGGTTATACAGCGTACGTATGGCTTACAGTTGACCCCATCACAGGCAACGTAATGGGATATGCTCCTGGAAGCCCATTTAACGTTCAAACTTCAGATTGGACGATGTATGCAGAGTGGTATAAGTATGCGATTGTCATCTACGCTGGCGATAATGTTGCGTCTGTGCGAACGGAGGTTCTCGGATTACCGTATATTTTATATGACGGAACAACTCAGCTGAGTTCAACAATAACTTGCGAACTGGCGGTCGAATCCGGATACACAATCGAATTTGATGGATGGTATGACAGCACTGGACAAAAGGTATCGAGTGCCCAAACTTTCACACTCTCAGACCTCACAGCCCCCATAACGCTTACGGCGAAGGCCACAAAACGTGCCGGAACAACGTTCACCATATCATATCTGCATGGTGTCTATGGAACTGGAGAAAACCAAACGCAGCAGAAGACGGCCGGTACGGCAGTTACGCTGAAAGGTGCTATTTTCACAAGAGAAGGATACACGCAAACCGGATGGTCTACTGCGGACGGCGGAGCAAAATCATACGCGCTTGGCGGGCAGTACACACAAGATGCCGATATCACGCTATACCCGTTCTGGAAAGAAAATACGATAGACCCGTCTGAAACGTATCCCGTAACGTATTCTCCCGGAAACGATGGAATCGGTTCAGTGCTAACAGCAACAAAAGTGAAAGGCGTTCCCCTTTCTCTGGAAGGAGCACTCTTCACAAAAGTTGGATACGCGCAATCTGCATGGGCCACTTCTGCAGGCGGGGTAGCTGTATATGCTCTCGGTGGATTGTATACGGAGGATGCAGCAGTTACGCTATACCCAACATGGGGTCCGCAACAGTTCATTCAACCGGGTTCAATGATGGAATCTTCATGGCGCATGAATGACTACATGAGCCAACTCCGCACATCATTTACAAAACTGTGCAGACTTCGTTTCCTGCAACCGGACGGAAGCACGGCGTTTGCAATCGATAATAATCCAGAAAACAAACGAAGTGGAACGTTTATCCAAGACGGAACCATCACATGTAATTTGCAGAATGGACAACGCAGAACGGCAAACGTCACGCTCTCCAACGTTGACGCTGAATATGATTACAACGTCAATAACATCTGGTTCGGGCAGCAAATCGCCATTGACGAAGGGCTTGTGCTCTCCAGCGGATATGAGTATTACATCCAGCAGGGGGTGTTTTATATTGCGGAGCCGCAGGAAACGCTCAACCCAAATATTCGGACGGTTTCTCTTCCGCTGGTTGATAAATGGGCATACCTTGATGGAAGCTTGTTTGGAAGGCTTGAATCAACATACGAGGTTCCAGTTGGGACAAATATCTTTAAGCCGATAGAAGCCATCTTGCAGCTTGATAGGGGAAACGGATATCTGGTTGACCACGTTCCGCCCGTATTTACCAGCTATTACAAAGGGAAAACGCAAGCATTGCCGGACGGGACGACAGCAAACTTGACGGATTCCCCCTATACGCTCCGGGTAGACAGTGACGATGGTACGTTCGCTGACGTATGCCTTGGGCTTTCAGAAATGGTGAACGCTTGGATTGGTTATGACCAAACGGGAGCACTCCGCATTGACCCATCGCAAGATGATATTGTGGATGCAAACAAGCCTGTTTTGTGGAGGTTTTCACAAGATGAAGCACAACTTCTTGGAACAACATACACGATAAAAAACACCGAAGTGTTCAACGACTATATTGTTCTCGGAGAAAAGCAAGATGACAATCCGCAAGCTGCCGGCCGTGCGCAGAATCTCGACCCAGCGAGTGATACAAACGTTAATATCATAGGCAGAAAGACGTACAGAGAAACCGCTTCCGGGTATTACACAACAACGCAGTGCCGTGACTTGGCAGAGTGGAAATTGAAACGCGCGACAGTTTTACAAAAGGCAGTATCAATTTCTTGCATACAGATGATGCACATCTCGGAGAATAACCTTGTTGAAATCGTCCGGACAGACAAACCCGGTTCTCCGGTCGAACGACATCTGATTCAAGGCTACACTCGGCCACTTGCAACCAATGGAACAATGACCATTAACGCAGTATCGGTTGTAGATTTCCCAAACGCGACAATTACAAGTTGGCCGGAATGAGAAGGGGGGTGCATACAGATGGGGGAGAAAAAATATTCACAGCTCGTGCTTAGACTCAAATCAGGAGAAACATTCTATGTAATTGGGGAAACAAAACGGTATTGGCTTTGCAAAGGAACGCAGTTCAAGAAGACAAGCCGACAAATTGATAGCGTCAAAAGACGCTCGACAAGAAAGGACATAGACGATGATTAACAGATGGTTGATTCGCAGAATGCTCGATGCCAACAGCAGCGAAACAAAAACGTGCAAATCCTCCATTGAATCCACATACGGAATCAGCGCCTGCATCCACTTCTTCTGCGGCAAGTGGATTCCACCTCCCATTGCAAAATAAAACAGAATCATTTCCTGCACCGAAAGAGCGGTGCGGAAGAGCCGAAGAGGGCTGTGAGCGAAGCGAAAGAGGGCTACGTTCACTGCTCTCTTTCTCATTGCCTATACAGACAAAACGATTGGAGAAAAGCAATGGATATTTTCAAAGACATCGTGACCGTCTTCGGTGGTATTACTACGATTGGCGCTGTGCTGGTGATTCTTGTCCGGCCAATCCGAGAGTGGGTCATGGGAGACAGCGCAATCAAAGCTGGGATGAAATGTCAGCTTCGTTCGGATATGCTGCACACTTATTATAAGAACAAGGACGCACAGAAAATCCGGCAGTATGAAGCCGAGAACTTCGAGTATTCGTACAAAGCCTATAAAGCCTTGAAGGGAAATTCATTCATCGACAAGATCAAGAAGGAAGTGGACGAGTGGGAAGTGGTGACGTGACATGGAGTGGAGCAAAAAAATCTTAATTTTCTCATACCTGATGCTGGGTGTCTTCATAATCATCTTTTTGGCTGTTGAAGACAAAACAGCTGCTGCAACTGTTCTTTGTGGCTGGATTGTAGAATGCGGTGGTGCTACTGCGTTCTACTTCTGGAAAGCAAAGAACGAAAACCGGAGCAAGTACGCATTAAAATTCGTCCGGGAACTGGCCGACAAGTACGGCCTCGACGCAACGGCACGAATTATTGAGTCAGTTCTTAAAGACTGAGAAAGGAAACTATTATGAACAACAACTGGTGGCAAACTGTCATCGAAAACTTATTCAAGGTCAAATCTCTCGTTACAATCTTGCTTACCACAGCATTCGTCGTAATGGCGCTCAAGGGCGGAGTGGAACCGAAAGATTTCTATTCTATCATCGTTATGGTACTCACGTTCTACTTTGGATACCAAAGCGCAAAGAGCGAAGACAAGAACAAGCCAACACACGATGACCAAGAATAATCATTGCATCCGTATGGAAGGAGGAACGTTAAAATGACGATTCAGGATGCACAAAAGAAACTTATCTCCGTAGCAGAGGCTGAAGAAGGGTATTTGGAAAAAGCTTCGAATGCGCAGCTTGACGATAAGACGGCGAATGCGGGCTGGAACAATTACACGAAATACGCCCGCGATCATACGAAATGGGGGACGTATCATGCTCCAAAGCAAGGGCTTGCTTGGTGTGATATGTTCGTTGACTGGTGCTTCATCACGGCGTTTGGATTCGACATTGGCATGAAAATGACATGTCAACCGAAAGGCGCGTATGGTGCAGGATGTACGGCATCGTACAACTACTACCGGTCTGCCGGTCAATCTGTCACTCTCGCGAATGTGCAGCCGGGCGATCAGATTTTTTTCGGAAATCCCGGAAACATGACACATACCGGACTTGTGTACAAGGTGGATAGCACGAAAATCTATACCATCGAAGGAAACACAGGAGCTGGAAGCAATGTCGTGATTGCGAATGGCGGGGGAGTATTCAAGAAGTGGTATTTCCGCAATTCTTCGGCTATCGGCGGCGTTGGAAGGCCGAAATGGGAACTCGTCACAAACACGGCGCAGAGCGCGACACCACCGTCAAAACCGGAATCTACGTCTGTGACCTACGCAGAGTTCCAAGGCGGCATTTTTGCAGAAATCCCATTCTCCTGCATTGACCGCATCGAACACGTCAAAATGAGCGACGCAAGAGGCGAGACGACTGGAAGCGTAGCAATTCGCGCACAATGGAATGGCCGGTATCCAGACATCGTTATCAACGCCGAGCTGTTCAACTACGGAAAATACACGCCGGCATCTGGTGTCAAGCACAAGGGAACCATGGAATATCAGGGGTGGCAACCGTTCATTGGCTTCAAGGACTACAAAACACCCATTCAGGAACCGCGTGGAGCCGTCACATCACCAGATGCAGTTGGTGGCTATCCTGCTATGGTTCAAAACGGCACGAAGGATTTTAGCGTCCCCAGAGGGCTAGAGGGCAACAAGTCCCGGACGGCGATGGGACTGCGTGGAAAGACTCTTGGGATTATTGTCACCGAAAAGCAAGTCCCCATGGACGTTGTTGCAAACAAGTTCGTCAATGAGAAGTACGATTTCGCGATCAATCTTGACGGCGGCTCGTCCAGCAGCTACGTCACCCCCTCGAAGGTGTGGGCGCGTCCAAGCAAACTGCGTGGATTCGTTGCAATCTGGTTGAAGGGCGGAAGCGGAAACTACTTGAGTAAGCGGCAATACGGAAACAATTACGCGCAGACGAAACCAATAAAGTCGGAAGCCTGGATAGAAACGGACAAAACAGCATCGAAAGGTGTCAAACTGAAAGTCATAGCGAGTGGACTGAACCTTCGTGCTGCCGCTACTACCAACAGCGAAATCCGATTCGTACTCAAGTTTGGTGAACTGGTCACATGGTATGGGTATCAGACGAAGAACTGGTATTATGTGCGAACAGCCAGCGGAAAAGAAGGATACGTCAGCAAAAAATACGTCAGAAAACTGTGATAGCGGAGGGAACACACAATGGACGAAAATCAGGAAATGAAACGGTTTGCGGACAGACTATGGGAATATTTCAAACCTAAAATTGAAGAACTGACACGTTCCAATGTGTGGTACTTCCGCGCTCAAGTTACGAAACCGGCACTGGATGGAAAAATCACGGTGCAACGTCCGTTCGATGGGGAAATTGCGCTCCCGTATGTGAGCAGTATGGAAAACGCTGCGATTGGGACTCAAGTCACTGTGTTTGTGTTTGGTTCCAGCATGACAAACGCCGTCATTTGTGGAAATGGTTCATTGAGCATTCTTGGTGGAAGCCCATCATCTGGCGGCGGAGGTGGCAGCTGTCTCTTATACACATCTCCGAGCCCACGAGACAGGCAGAAGTCTCGTATGCCGTCTTCTGCTTGAAAAAA
>ENA-OZAU01000952-OZAU01000952.1-human-gut-metagenome-genome-assembly--contig:-NODE-952-length-11991-cov-8.750670_pt1 | contig 11991 bp, 7 predicted proteins | sample MGYA00243303_ERZ653503 | MGnify/ENA primary metagenome ERZ653503 (study PRJEB26926, sample SAMN06165049) | human gut metagenome | biome: ENVO:00009003; feature: ENVO:2100002; material: ENVO:00002003...
ACCATTCTCCGATATTATTACTCTTTTTCCGCATTTTTTAATATAGTTCGTAATTTATTCTGGGTAGCTTAAGGCAAAATTAGAGAAAAATTCGAAATATCGCCTGCCGGGCCGAAAAAATTACCGCTCCGGGGATCCGTTCCGGAGCCGTTGCCCCATTTTTCCGTACGCTTTTTCCGGCCGGAAATGGGATTATCGGGCATTTTTTATAACTTTGCGACGCTTAACGCTTGCAAAACTATGAAAACCGACTTTCTGGTTATCGGTTCCGGCGCGGCGGGCCTTTCGTTCGCGCTCAAAGCCGCCGCCCACGGACACGTCACCATCGTGACGAAGGGCGAAATGAACGAGTGCAACACCAACTATGCGCAAGGCGGCATCTGTTCGGTAACCTACGCCCCCGACACTTTCGAGAAACACATCCGCGACACGCTGGTCTGCGGCGCGGGCAAATGCGACGAAGAGGCCGTCGGACTGGTCGTGCGCCGGGCGCCGGAGCTGATTCGGGACCTGATCGAATGGGGTACGCGCTTCGACAAGACTCCCGACGGGCGTTTCGAGCTGAACCGCGAAGGCGGCCACACCGAGCACCGCATCCTCCACCACGAGGACCTGACGGGCGCCGAGATCGAACGGGCGCTCATCGAGTCGGTCCGCAGGCATCCCGGCATCACCGTACTCGAACACCGCTTCGCCATCGACCTGCTGACGCAGCACCATCTGGGCGAGTTCGTCACGCGCCACACCCGCGGCCTGACCTGCTTCGGGGCCTACGTCCTGAATCTCGAAACGAACGAAATCGAGACCATGCTGGCCAAATTCACCGTCGTCGCCACGGGCGGCTGCGGCAACATCTACTCCACGACCTCCAATCCGGTCGTCGCCACGGGCGACGGCATCGCCATGTGCCACCGCGCCAAGGCGATCACCGAAAACATGGAGTTCATCCAATTCCACCCCACCACGCTCTACAACCCCGGCGAGAAGCCCAACTTCCTCATCACCGAGGCCATGCGCGGCTTCGGGGCCATCCTGCGCCTGCCCGGCGGCGAGGAGTTCATGGACAAATACCACCCGATGAAATCGCTGGCGCCGCGCGACGTGGTGGCCCGCGCCATCTACCGCGAAATGACCAAGCGGGGATCGGACTTCGTCTACCTCGACGTCACGCACAAAGATCCCGACGCCATCCGCAGCCACTTCCCCAACATCTACGAGAAGTGCCTTTCGATCGGCATCGACATCACCAAGGACTGGATTCCCGTCACTCCCGCGGCGCACTACTGCTGCGGCGGCGTCAAGGTGGACACCAACGGCGAAACCTCCATCAAACGGCTCTACGCGCTGGGCGAAACCTCCTGCACGGGACTGCACGGCGCAAACCGGCTGGCATCCAATTCGCTGATCGAAGCGGTGGTATACGCCGATCAGGCGGCTCGCCACGCATCGTCGCTGCTCGACCGGGTCGAAATTCAGGAGGGCATTCCCGACTGGGACTTCGAAGGCACGCAGCACACCGAGGAGATGCTGATGATCATCCAGTCGAAGCGCGAAATGCAGACGCTGATGTCCAACTACGTGGGCATCGTCCGCTCGAACCTCTCGCTCAAGCGCGCCATGCGGCGGCTGGAAATCCTGTGGCAGGAGACCGAAGAGCTTTACAACAAGACCAAGCCCAACCGCGAACTGTGCGAACTGCGCAACATGATCGCCGTGGCCTATCTGGTCATCAAGCAGGGCCGCGAAATCAAGGAGTCGGTGGGCTGCCACTACAATGCCGACTACCCGAAGGAGAACTAAGGATTGCCGCCGGCGGAACAGCGCCCGGCACTCCCCGCAATAAAACAGACACACATTCAGTTACATGACATTACAGGAAGAGATCACACGCCGCCGCACCTTCGCGGTCATCGCCCACCCCGACGCGGGTAAAACCACCCTTACCGAGAAACTGCTCCTCTTCGGCGGCGCCATCCACGTCGCCGGGGCCGTCAAGAGCAACAAGATCAAGAAGGGCGCCACTTCGGACTTCATGGAGATCGAACGCCAGCGCGGAATCTCGGTCGCCACGGCCGTGATGGGCTTCGAATACAAGGGCGCGAAGATCAACATTCTCGACACTCCGGGCCACGAAGACTTCGCCGAGGACACCTTCCGCACGCTGACGGCCGTCGATTCGGTCATCATCGTCATCGACGGCGCCAAGGGCGTCGAGTCGCAGACGCGCAAGCTGATGGAGGTCTGCCGCATGCGCTCGACCCCGGTAATCGTCTTCATCAACAAGCTCGACCGCCCCTCGAAGGAGCCGTTCGACCTGCTGGACGAGGTCGAAAAGGAGCTCAACATCCGCGTGCGGCCGCTGGCGTTCCCGATCTCGAACGGCCCCACGTTCAAGGGCGTATACAACCTCTACGAGAAAAACCTCTCGCTCTTCACCTCCGACGAGAAGCTCACGGCCGACGCCTCGACCGTCGAAATCTCGGACCTCGCCTCTTCGGAGCTGGAGGCCCAGATCGGCGACAAATTCGCGGCCCAGCTGCGCTCGGACGTCGAGCTGGTCGAGGGCGTTTACGACGATTTCGACCGCGGGGCCTACCTGCGGGGCGAACTGGCCCCGGTATTCTTCGGTTCGGCGGTCAACAACTTCGGCGTGCGCGAGCTGCTCGAATGCTTCGTGCGCATAGCCCCCTCGCCGTGCCCGGCCCCGACCGAAACCCGCATCGTGGAGCCTGCGGAACCCAAAATGACGGGCTTCGTCTTCAAGATCCACGCCAACATGGATCCCAACCACCGCGACCGCATCGCATTCCTCAAAATATGTTCGGGCACGTTCGAACGCAACAAAAACTACCTGCATGTGCGCAGCGGCAAGCAGCTCAAATTCTCGTCGCCGACGGCCTTCATGGCCGAGAAGAAGTCGATCATCGACTTCGCCTATCCGGGCGACATCGTGGGCCTGCACGACACGGGCAACTTCAAGATCGGCGACACCTTCACCGAAGGCGAAAAGCTCAAATTCACGGGCATCCCGTCGTTCGCCCCCGAACAGTTCCGCTATATCGAGAACGCCGACCCGCTGAAATTCAAGCAGCTCGCCAAAGGCGTGGACCAGCTCATGGACGAGGGCGTGGCGCAGTTGTTCGTCAGCTCCCTCAACGGCCGCAAGATCATCGGCACGGTGGGCGCGCTCCAGTTCGAAGTCATCCAGTATAGGCTCGAACACGAGTACAACGCCGCCTGCCGCTGGGAGCCGATCTCGATCTACAAAGCCTGCTGGATCGAGAGCGACAACGCCGCGCAGCTGGCCGACTTCAAACGCCGCAAGCACACCAACATGGCCGTCGACAAGCACGGCCGCGACGTCTTCCTCGCCGACACGAGCTACGGACTCGCCCTCGCGCAGGAGAATTTCAAGGATATCCGGTTCCACTTCACCTCGGAATTCTGACGCAGCGGCGCCGGGCGCAACACCCCTCCCGGCAAAACCCATCTTTCCGGCGCCTTCGCCGACCGACGCAAAAAAAGGGCTGCCCCACGGGACAGCCCTTTTCCTTCGCACTCCCCTTCGGAAGCGTTCGCCGCACCCGAAGGAGGAAGGAATTTGCCGGAAAACTCCTTTGCTTCGTCTTGTCAAACCTCCATGGGAACTTCGATAATCAGCACCTTCGCGTCGGTTTCTCCCTTGATCGGGAACTCGTCCGCCCCGGTGATGCCCATGCCGTCGCGCGGTCCCAGCTCCTCGCCCGCCGCCTCGACGCTGCCTTCGATCACGAAGACGTAGGCGCCGTGGCCGCGGGTATTCATGCGGTATTCGACCACACGATCCTTGTCGAGGTCCAGCGTATAGAACCAAGCGTCCTGATGCACCCATCCCACATGCTCGCCGCCGCGGCCTTCGGGCGCCACGATCACATGCGGAACGTTGCGCTTGGCGGGCGCCAGCTCGACCTGATTGTAGCGGGGCGTGTGGTCCTGCGCGTCGGTCAGCACCCATATCTGCAGAAACTTGACCGGCTCGGTCTCGCTGGCGTTCATCTCGCTGTGCGTGATGCCCGTGCCGGCCGACATCACCTGAATCTCTCCCGGACGCAGGACTTTCATGTTGCCCATGCTGTCGCCGTGCCTGAGCGCGCCTTCCAGCGCGATCGACACGATCTCCATGTTGTCGTGCGGATGGGTTCCGAAACCCTCGCCCGGAGCCACGGTGTCGTCGTTCAGCACCCGGAGGGCGCCGAAATGCACCCGGCGGGGATCGTAATAGTTTGCAAAACTGAACGTATGGTGAGTCTGCAGCCAACCGTGGTCGGCATAACCGCGCGACTCGGCGCGGTGAATCGTCTTGTTCATAACGGGATTTTTTGATTTTAAACTTTAACGGACCGGGGAGCAAACTCCGCGCCAGCCGCACCTCCGCGCGGCACATTACGGAATCCGCAGATGCGACTACACTTTCAGAAAAACGTTCTTTCTGTAAAGGAAGTAGAGAAACAGCCAGCAGACGGCCACATAACCCGCACTGCTTATCACGGCAGCCACGGCCTCAGGGCATTTCGACGCGATGCCGCCGAGGAAGAAGTCGGATATACGTCCGAAGCCCACGATACGCTGGGCCAGATAAATCGTAATCGAATTGAGCCCGACGACGCGGAAAAAGAGCGTCCAGCGGCGCCAGCCCCGCACGTCGATCAGGTAGTAAAACAGGGCGAACATCCCCAGCGAGTAGGCTCCCACGACGCATACGAAGGTGCTCGACCACAGTTTCTTGTTCACGGGCAGCACCCCGCTGAAGGCCAGCCCCGCCGCCAGCAGCGCCGCGGCCGCCGCGGCCATCCAAAGCGTCTTGCGGCCGCCCCGAATATCGCCGCGCCTTACGAATTCGCCCGTAAACATGCCCAGCATGGCTGTCACCACGGCGGGCACCGTGCTGAGCAGCCCTTCGGGATCGAACGACCCGTATATCAGCTTTCCGGGCAGGAACTGCCGGTCGATATAGCCTGCCAGATTCCCCTCGAAGGTCAGCGGCCCGGCGCCTGCGGCGTCGGGCGCCGCGACCAGCGCCGAAAGCGCTCCGTAACCGGCCAGCACCGCGACGGCGATTGCCGCACGGGTCTTCACGCCGAAATTGAGATACAGCACCGCAGCGATGCTCCACGCCAGTCCGATGCGTCCCAGTACGCTCGCGATCCGCAGATTCTCGAAATCGAGCTTGAACAGTCCGTTGTAAACCATGCCCAGCACGACGAGCGTCAGTCCCCGGCGGACGATCTTGGCATAGATGCGCCCTTCGGACATTCCTCCCGCACGCTGCTTGGCGACCGAGTAGGGAAAGCTGACCCCGGCAATGAAGAGGAACAGCGGAAAGATCGTATCGTGATGGGCGAAGCCGTCCCACGCGACATGGCTCATCGAAGCGGCTGCCGCATCGGTCACGGCCGAAGGCCACAAGCCGCACACGGCCACGACAAACGACGCGAACCCCATGATGAAGAGCATGTCGAACCCGCGGAGGGCGTCGAGCGACATCAATCTTTCGGACTGTTTCATAATTCTGCCTGCACGAAAACCGGAACATGCCCCGAACGGCACTCCGGACATCGGCGCCGGTTTTCATTTATCGTTCTTACAAAGATAATAAATATTCCTGATATATGCAACAGTTTCGAGGCCCGGCCGGAATCGCTTCCGCCGGGCCTCCTCATCGCCGTTTCGTACCGAATCACTCCAGTTCCAGATTACTCACCCGCCCGGTCACCCCGAACGGGAAATCGGGGTATACGTAAAGCCCGAACCGGGGTTCGGTCTCGCCGTGCGTATAGTTCCAGATGCTGGCGTAATCGTCCGCATCCTCGCCCATGTTTTCCAGCTGGCGCAGGTAGGCGGCCAGCGATTTGTTCTCGACGATATAGATTTCGCCCATCCGGTCGATGATCGGACTGTGGCGGCGCGTGCGGTCGTGGTCGAAGCGCAGGATGCGCCTGCCTTCGGGCGTAATGCCCACCAGCCTGAAGGACATGCTCTTGCCGATGGCCGGCAGGTTCAGCACGCTGCGGTCGGTCGCAAGGAACGGCAGCCGGTGTCTCTTCATAAAGCGGCGGAGCCGTTCGGCCGTGTCGCCGCCCTTCTCCAGCTCGGCATCCAGCTCCCCGGCCTGTTCGGGCGTCAGCCGGCCGTAAATCTTCTCCTCGTGCTGCTCCTGCAGCGATCGGCTGTTGGGCGTAAAGACGGCGTAATTCTCCTGAAACCCCTTCACCGAGAAAGTGTAGTAGCAGACCACACCCAGCGCATTGAGCACCTGCCGCAGCCGGGTGGTATGCCCGCGTCGCGACGCCGCGACGGTATAGACCAGCTGGTTGGTGACGAGCCACCCGGCCGCGAGTATCCTGCGGATCGCCTCCTGCGCTTCGGGCGTCACCTCCAGCGGCGACTGGAAATGGGTCTGGATGATGAACTGCCGCACGCCGACCGCCGAAGCCTTCTGCTTGAACTCCCTGAGCACCTCCACCAATCCGTCGTCGATACGCATCGGCAGATAGGCCGGCAGGCGCGAACCGAGACGCACGCGCTGCAGTTCGGCGTATTTCTCGCCGTCGGGCCGCCCGGCGTTGGCCTTGCGCTTGCGGCAGGCCATGCGGTATACGGCCTCCAGTATATTGTGCAGCGTCTTGTTCTGGCTCATCAGGGCGTCCCCGCCCGTGATAAGGATGTCGCGCAGCTGCGTGTCTTCTTCGAAATAGGTCATCAGGCGGCGCAGCTTGTGGTCCCAGCTCTCCTTGGGCCGCAGGCTCTCGAACTCGAAGTTGAGCCGTTCGCTCTGAAAATCGTACATGCGCTGGCACGACGCGCACAACCCGCCGCAGGCGCGCCCCATCGTGTCGGGAATCAGGATCGCCACCTCCGGATAGCGGCGGTGGATATTGTGCCCGTCGGGCAGCAGCCACCCCGCGGCATTGGGCTTTCCGGCTTCGACGACGTCCTCCTTCTCCCACGCGCGGATGCTGCCGTAGGTCTCGACCAGCTGCGGCGAGTAGAGGATATAGCTGCGGATCGCCTCGTCGCCGTATCCTTTTCCGGTCACGTCCAGCAGCGAGAGATAATAGGGCGTGGCGAAGAACGGCATCCCCTTCTTGCGGGCCTTAGACAGCAGGTACATGGTCTCCGCCGAAAGCGAATTGCCCAGAAAGCGGTTCAGCTCCGAGGGACTTTTCACCGCCATCGCCAGATGAAACCTGAAATCGTTCCACCAGATGGCCACCTGACGGTATTTGTCTTCATAACTCATCCCCTCCGCGAAACGGAACCGCGAGGGCGTCGATTTGCGGTTCTCGATCTTCTGCACCAGCAGATGCAGCATGCGCTCCCTGTTGTCGGCCCTGATCTCCCGCACCTCGGCATCGAGTCCCGAAGACCAGCGCTCGGAGCGGATGCGGACACGCTGCATCGAAAGCGGCGGCAGTTCTGCTCCTCCGAGACGTTTGAACAGGTAGAACAGGTCGATAAACAGGTCCGTGCGCATCTCCACATTCTCCAGACAGCCCGTAAGAAACTGCCACAACAGCGTCAGCGTCCGCACCGGCATCCGCTCGCCGGTAGACAGTTCATCGACCTCCCGCCCGTCGTAATCGATCAGCAGCCGAATCTGCTCGCCCGCATCGCCCTGCGCGGACTCCGAACGGGAGACCCACTCGCCCAGACGCCTTCGGAACTGCACGGCGTCGCCGCTCGCCTCGGCGGCGGCGACAAGTTCGGGTAACTCCTGACGGTAAAGCTGTCCAAGCTGGTAGAGCGTGAGCGCAAGCATTTTTCTTTGTTTCATAAGCTGTTGTTTTTCGTGTTAAGCATCTGTTGACAGGGGACCGCCGCAATCCCGCATCGCGGGCGTCGTCTCACGAAGTGCGGGACAGGCCCGGCGCGAAAAAAAATCGCAGAAATCCGCTGATCGCAAGAAACCCCGGCAAATTCCTCCGCATTTGAAAAACATTCCGGGAAAAATCGACATTTTTTCCGCCGCAAACATCCAGAATTGCTATCGGAGAGGTGTAAAGGCAAAAATCTGCGGTCTGCACGACATGAATAATAACGGCCGCAACACGGGGTTTTGTGCAAAGATACGAAAAAAAATCGACATTCCCCGGCCCGGCGTCCGAAGGTCCCGGCCCTTTTCCCCGTCGACCGTGGCGTCAGCCGCCCGTCTACAACCACTGCCGCCAAAACAAAATCAGCCGCCTATGTTTTCACATAAGCGGCTGACTCTCGGCTTGTCGGGGTGACAAGATTCGAACTTGCGACCACGCGCCCCCCAGAATTAAATTTTACTTTTTCCAATAAATTTAACGAACTATATTCCAGCGGATTTCACACACATTCAAAGAGTTGCAGTTTGCCATTATCGGGAGTTGTTACGATTTCGCGTGTTCCACTTGTGTACCACGCGCCGTCCGCCTACCCGATCAAAATTGAAAAGTGAATCCCCGACATCCAAAAATGCCGGGGATTATCATTCGGACAACCGACCCCAAATTCCTATTTCAGATCGCGGGCCTTAATGCGCACGACCTTTCCGTCGCGCACGACAACCAGTTCGCCGTCCTCCTTCTTGGTCTTTTCAATCAGACGCTTTTGGGCAAGCAAAATGCCTGCATCGATTTTCTCCTGCATTTGCTTAATCTCAATCTCGCTCATAGCCTATGATCTTTTGATAAGATAACGGAGTCACAACCTTATTTATTCGAACCAAAAAAAATGCAAAACATTGATTTTAACCATTTTGCCAGCAAACATCAACCCAAAAAATTTTACTTTTTTGGTTCCCCCACCAATTTAACTAAAAATTAAGATCCTAATCAGAAGTTTCTATTAACCATTTATGTAATTCTGATAAAAACTCAAACTCTTCTTCTTTTACACTATATGTGTGAAAATTATTGTTTCTGATGCGTTCCAATTTCTGCATCCATTCTGTTTTGGCTTCTTTATTTCCACCTTTTTCTTCCCCGGGTTTGGTGTAATATTTTTCAAATATATCTCTCCAGTTGCTCCCATAAGTAGCTATTCTTCTATAGTCTATGAGGGTTAAACAATCCCATGGGGAATATTCCTCAGATGCATCTGTGATTTCATAATTCTTTTCAGATGCTAATTGGTTGGCTTTATCATAGACGGCTTTGGGTACACCTCTTTTAAACCATTGGCTTCCATAAGCCTGCTCTAATTTAGTTTTAAAATCCTCTTTCATAAAGGTTTCAATATCCCGAATGAATCTGAACGAATCTTCATTATATCGTTTGTCTTCATCTTTCCAATACTTATCTAATCCGTCCGGATGAAAATCAGTACGAACCTTTGATATTTCGCGTTGCAAAATTCTCCAAACTTTTGTTCGCCCAGCTATACCATAGCTTTTCTTTAATTCTATTTTAGATTCCGATGTCAAATTTTTATAGAAATCTATAATTGGATCCAAATAAAATTCCATTTCCTGCATGACATTTTGTGTCGAATCAACTTTGGGGTTTACACCCTTTGCTTTAACAATGTGATCGACAATATCGCTAAATAAACGAAGCAGGCTTTCAACATTGGCATTTATTGTTAAAAAACCGTCATCTGCATCTCCTTTTGACCACTCTTCTGGTAAATTATTTTTTATATAATCAAAACAACCTACAATAAAAGGAAAAAGCCTCTCTAATGTTGCATCATTATTTCCTTTATAGAAGGTTCCATCCGTTTTGATAGAATCTTTGTCGAATGTCCCAAAAAAGTTTCCACGGTCCAAACCGACTTTAATAGTATCAATCGTTATACAACGCGTTGCCGATTTGATATTTTCTCCAATAATAATACGATCATAAAGCGGGGATTGCATTTCTTCTCCTAAACTCAAGGCAATTTGAAGTTTTAATGCTTTAATTTGTTCCGTTCGGTTTTCTGAATTCCATAGCAAATCGGAATTTAAGGTGTTCCGTAGATTCTTGGGAACAGCCTTTTGGTTCTCATTGATCTGCATAAATAATTTGACTTGCTGCGTTCTCTCCAAATTAATAAAAGCAACTACTGGAATACAATTTGTCGCTTTATATGGGGAATTTGCATAACCATATAGCCTATGCTGTCCATCAATAATATATGCAGATCGATATTTTTTTGGCAAATGAAGAATTCCTATCCTTGAAATACTCTTTTCTACTTGATTTCCTGCACTATCAAATCTAACAGATTTTCCATTTGTATCAATATTTATAATTATTGAATTCGGGAAAAAGCCTCCATTATCAACGAAGTCCTGAACTGATTTTAGTCTTGACTTTTTAATTAAACGTTGATATGTAGGCATGAGTTTTCTGTTGGCTTTATTCCTATGCAAAACATAACCTATTTTGAGTAGCTTTTCAGGTTCAATCGAAAAGGAATAATAAGTATATCCTCCCATCTTACCTTTAATGGCAGGTATTCGGTTATCCAATTCAGGAATCGTTTGACCTTCAAAAATACTTCCCAATAATTGATATTTGGCCGAAGTCCCTAAATGCTTTGTAAGCTCCTGATAATATTTAAGAGTTTCTTCGTCAAAATGAATTATACCATAGTTATTTAATCGTGCATTGTCCTGTTCTGACAAGTAATAATTTTTTGTGGCAAAAATGAACTTAATCTTATATTTGGTATCAGGAAATAACTGTTGAATTGTAGTTATCAATCCTTCTTTCTTACCTCCTATCGCCTCTATAGTTTCTTTGAAGTTACTCTGCTTAGGATTCCCTGCAACTTTACATTCAATTATTAATATGGTTTCCTCATCCGCAACAAATATATCTATTTGCTGGGTTAATTTTTCATCGTTACTATATGGTAACCTAAAGTTACGATCTTTATTAAGGAATGAGAATCCCATGCGTGCAAAAAGAGCCCAAACGTCATCCTCAAATGCCATATCCATTGGTTTCCGCCTTTGCATTCTAATAGATGTTTTATAACGCTTGTAAACCTCCCATCCATCAGTTTCATATTTGGTCACCAATTCATTCTGCACACTCTCAAACATAAATTCTTTCGCTTTTGCCGAGAGCACGGTTGTTAGGGATTTCCCCGAAACCAATGAATTGAGAATATTTTGTTTGGTCTCTTCTTTCATGTCTCTTATTTTATAAGATTGGTAAAAATATATTCTTTGGTTTGACCTCGTTTTGCATTTATTCCCCCAATAAGGCTCGCACGATTCAATTCTATGCACCAATCTCCATTATTGAATATTTCTTTAATGGTTTCATGAGCAGCATTAGTAAGAATATAGTATGCTCCAATTTTTTTGATATATTGGATCAAAGAGTTTAACCTAATCTGATCTTCCAAAGAAAATATTTTTTGGTTATATTTGATAAACCCGTTGTTATTATGCGAGACTGTATATGGCGGATCCAAAAACACCAAATCATTAGGCTTTATATTTTGTCTTACAAGATCGAAATCCCCATATCTGAGAATTGCATTTTGTAGTGCGTTGCTTACATCTAATAACGTTTTTTCATTGAGAAATTCTTTTTCTCTAAATCCATAGGGAACATTATATTCCCCCTTGAGATTCACCCTATATATACCGTTAAATGAAGTCTGATTTAGATATATAAAACGGGCCGCTCTTGTTATTTCATCTTGGGGATGTTCGCTTCTTATTTTGTAATATGAATCTTTATCGTTGCTATATGTGCATAAAACTTTAATTATATCATACGGGGAATCTCTTAAAGCAATGTATGTTTTTATAAGATCTTCGTTAAGATCAGATAAAAATGCTTGTTGTGAAGGCTTGATTGATAGAAATACGGAAGCTCCTCCTAAAAAAGGTTCATGGTAATTATCAAATGCGGTATCTCCTATTATTTGAGGAAGATATTTGATTAACCAATTTTTTCCACCAGCCCATCTTAAGCATGGTTTTACTATACCTATTGGCGGAATTAAATTATAAAAGATTTATGTTTAAAAAGTTGTGCA
>ENA-OZAU01000953-OZAU01000953.1-human-gut-metagenome-genome-assembly--contig:-NODE-953-length-11987-cov-7.536457_pt1 | contig 11987 bp, 6 predicted proteins | sample MGYA00243303_ERZ653503 | MGnify/ENA primary metagenome ERZ653503 (study PRJEB26926, sample SAMN06165049) | human gut metagenome | biome: ENVO:00009003; feature: ENVO:2100002; material: ENVO:00002003...
AAACGGGCCGGATCGCCGTCTATTACGGATGCGCCGACACCGTCACGGGCCTTGCCTTCGGTTATATCCCCGAAATCGTCAAGTTTACCAAGGAAAACAATATTCTCTGACGATGCTGCGACGAACGCTCTTAACTGCTGCGCTCGCCGCAGCCGTTTTCTGCGCACCGCTGCGTGCGCAGGAACCCGCCGACTGGGTCGATCCTTTCGTCGGCACGACCAACTTCGGCACGACCAACCCCGGCGCGGTGTGTCCCAACGGCATGATGTCCGTGGTTCCCTTCAACGTGATGGGTTCCGACGAGAACGTCTACGACAAGGACGCCCGCTGGTGGTCCACGCCCTATGAGTTCCACAACAAGTTCTTCACGGGTTTCGCGCACGTCACGCTGAGCGGCGTGGGGTGCCCCGAACTGGGATCGCTGCTGGTGATGCCGACCACGGGCGCGCTCGACGTCGATTACCGCAATTACGGCAGCAAGTACACCGGTGAAACCGCTTCTCCGGGCTACTATTCGAACCGGCTTTCGAAGTACGGCGTCCTTGCCGAAGTGACGGCCACGCCGCGCAGCTCGGCCGAACGCTACACCTTCCCGGCGGGCGAGAGCCATATCCTGCTCAATCTGGGCGAGGGCCTTACCAACGAATCGGGGGCTTGGGTGCGCCGCGTGAGCGACACCGAGGTCGAGGGCATGAAACTGCTCGGCACGTTCTGCTACAACCCGCAGGCGGTGTTCCCGATCTATTTCGTGATGCGCGTCTCGAAACGCCCCTCCGCCACGGGATTCTGGAAGAAACAGCCCCCCAAATACGGTGTCGAAGCCGAGTGGGACAAGGATGCCGGCAATTACAAACTCTATACGCACTACGGCCGTGAACTCGCGGGCGACGATGTGGGCGTGTGGTTCAGCTACGATACGACGGAGGGCGAGCAGCTCGAAGTCCGCATGGGCGTTTCGTTCGTGTCGGTCGAGAATGCGCGCCTGAACCTCGAAGCCGAGCAGCAGGAGCGTTCGTTCGACGACATCCGTGCCGCGGCGCGCCGCTCGTGGAACGACGATCTGGGCCGCATCCGCGTCGAGGGCGGCACCGACGCGCAGAAGAAGGTCTTCTATACGGGGCTCTATCATGCGCTGATCCATCCCAACGTGCTGAGCGACGTCAACGGTGAATACCCCGCGATGGAGAGCGCCGAAATCCGCACCGCCGAGGGCAACCGCTATACGGTCTTCTCGCTCTGGGACACCTACCGCAACCTGCACCAGCTGATGACGCTGGTCTATCCCGAACGCCAGCTGGAAATGGTGCGTTCGATGATCGGCATGTACAAGGAGTGGGGCTGGCTGCCGAAATGGGAGCTTTACGGCCGCGAAACCTTCACCATGGAGGGCGATCCGGCCATCCCGGTGATCGTCGATACGTGGATGAAGGGCCTGCGCGATTTCGACATGGACGCCGCTTACGAGGCGATGCGCAAGTCGGCCACGACGCCCGGCGCGCAGAACAGGATGCGCCCCGACATCGATCCCTATGTCGAAAAGGGCTACGTGCCGCTGGGCTTCTACGCCCGCGACCTTTCGGGCGACAACTCCGTGTCGCACGCGCTGGAATACTACATCGCCGACCATGCCCTGTCGCTGCTGGCCGATTCGCTCGGCCGCAGGGAGGACGCGGCGCTGTTCCGGAACCGTTCGCTCGGCTATAAGAACTACTACAGTCCCGAATCGGGCACTTTCCGTCCGATCACCGGGGAGGGCGGTTTCCTGACGCCGTTCGATCCGCGGCAGGGCGAGAATTTCGAGCCGGTCCCCGGTTTTCACGAAGGCTCGGCATGGAACTATACGTTCTATGTCCCGCACGACGTCTACGGACTGTCGAAGCTGATGGGCGGCCGGCGCAAATTCATCGCCAAGCTGCAAATGGTCTTCGACGAGGGGCTTTACGATCCCGCGAACGAACCCGACATCGCCTATCCCTACCTTTTCAGCTATTTCCGGGGCGAGGAGTGGCGTACGCAGCGCGAGGTGAACCGCCTGCTGGCCAAATACTTCACCACCGCGCCCGACGGCATTCCCGGCAACGACGATACCGGAACCATGTCGGCGTGGGCCGTCTTCTCGATGATGGGCTTCTATCCCGACTGTCCGGGCGAGCCGTATTACACGCTTACCTCGCCCGTTTTCGATCGGGTGACCGTTACGCTCGACAGGAAATACTATCCGGCCGGGGAACTCGTCATCGAGACGAAGCGTCCCGATTCCGGCGCGGTCTATATCCGCTCGATGACGCTCGGCGGCAAACCGCTGAAGCGATACCGCATCGGCCACGACGAGCTGCTGCGGGGCGGACGGCTGACTTTCGAACTTCAAAACCGCAAATAGATGAGACTCTTCCGCTGGATATTCGTTGTGTCGCTGCTGCTCGTCTCGTCCGGAGTCCGGGCGCAGACCCGGCTGACCCGCAACGGCAAACCTGCGGCCCGGATCGTCGTGGCACAGCAAACTGCCGCCGATCTCACGGCCGCGCAGCTGCTGCAGCGATTCGTCCGCGAATCGACCGGTGCGACACTGCCCCTGCTGCATGATGTGACGCCCCGCAAGGGCGACATCCTGATCGGCGCTTCGGACACCGCGGGACTTGCCGAGGACGGCTTCCGCCTGCGCACGCAGGAAGGCGTGCTGCGCATCAGCAGCGGCGGCGACAAGGGGGCGGTTTATGGCGTCATGACGCTGCTGGAACGTTACTTGGGGCTGGATTACTTCGCCGCCGGGGTCTATGACCTCGACCGGAATCCGACCGTCACGCTTCCGGCGATGGACTTCGTCGAAAATCCGGCGTTCCGCTATCGCCAGAGTCAGGGCTACGGCATGGCGCAGGACTCCGTGTACCGGCTGGCCCTGCGTCTGGAGGAGCCGCGCGACATTTTTGCCGGCGGGTTGTGGGTGCACACCTTCAACAGCCTGCTTCCGGCGTCGGTCTACGGCGCGGAGCATCCCGAATACTACTCGTTCATCAACGGCGAACGACGTCCCGGCCGCGCCAGCCAATGGTGTCTCACCAACGACGAACTCTTCGAATTGGTGGCGGCGAAAGTCGATTCGATCTTCCGGGCCAACCCCGGCATGGACATCATCTCCATAAGCCAGAACGACAGCAATTTCACCTACTGCCGCTGCGAGGAGTGCGAGAAGGTCAACCGGTACGAAGGCGCGCTTTCGGGCAACTATGTCCGCTTCCTGAACAAGCTGGCGGAGCGTTTCCCCGACAAGGAGTTTTCGACGCTGGCCTACCTCTTTACGATGCAGCCCCCGAAGCACGTGAAGCCGCTGCCCAATGTCAATATCATGCTGTGCGACATCGACTGCGACCGCGAAGTGCCCCTTACGGACAATGCGTCGGGCCGCGAGTTCATCGAAGCGATGGAGGGGTGGGCAGCCCTGTCGGACAATATCTTCGTGTGGGACTACGGCATCAATTTCGACAACATGGTCGCTCCGTTCCCCAACTTTCCGATACTCAAACCCAACATCGGGCTTTTCCGTCGCAACCACGCCACGATGCACTTCTCGCAGATCGGCGGCTCGTACGGCGGCGATTTCTCGGAGATGCGCACCTATGTGGTCGCCAAGCTGATGTGGAACCCCGATCAGGATACCGATTCGCTCATGCTGCGTTTCATGCGCGGTTATTACGGACCCGCTGCGCCTTATATTTATCAGTACGAAAAACTGCTCGAAGGCGCATTGCTGGCGGGCGGCCAGCGGTTGTGGATATACGATTCTCCCGTCTCGCACAAGGACGGCATGCTCAACGCCGCCTGCCGCAAGCGTTACGGAGAGCTGTTCGACTGCGCCGAGCGGGCTGTGGCGGGGGATTCCGTCCTGCTGCGCCGCGTGCGCCTGACGCGTCTGCCGCTGATGTACTCCAACCTCGAAATCGCCCGCACGACGGCCGACAAGGATCTCGGCGCCGTGGTGAGCGAGCTGGACGCGTTCGAGAAATACGTGACCCAATTCGGCGTGAAGACGCTCAACGAACGCAACAACAGCCCGCAGGAATACTGCCGGCTCTACCGCGAACGTTATCTTCCTGCGGAGAACTCCAATCTGGCGCTGGGCGCGCGGATCGTCTGGATCGACGCTCCTGCGGAGAAATACCGGGCGTCGGGCGAAAAGACCCTGACCGACGGTCTTTTCGGCGGCGCGTCGTTCGTCGAGAGCTGGACGGGCTGGGAGGGCAAGGACGGCGCCTTCGTCGTCGATCTGGGCCGCGACGTGGCCTTCTCGACGGTCGAGACCGATTTCCTGCACCAGCTGGGCCAGTGGATTCTGCTGCCCCGTTCGGTGCGCTACTCCGTTTCGTCCGACAACGCGGACTGGACACCGTTCGGGCAGGTGGAATTTCCTGAGGACCAGTCGGTGCCCGTGAAATTCGTTCCGGCTGCCGTCACGGCCGCACAGCCGGTGCGGGCCCGCTATGTCAAAGTCGAAATCGAAGGCGTCAAGACCTGTCCGCCGTGGCATTACGGCGTAGGCTGCCCCTGCTGGTTCTTCCTCGACGAAGTGACCGTGAAATAAAACGTTGCGAAAAATTTTAAACGATTGCATAATGAAACCCAAGCATCTTCTTTCCTTATCCGTTCTGCTGATTTCGGCCGCCTGTTCGCAGCCTGAGCAGAAGCCGCTGACGCAGTATGTCGATATGTACATCGGCACGGGCGGCCACGGCCATGTCTTCATGGGGGCCAACGTTCCGTTCGGCGCCGTGCAGCTCGGCCCCACCAGCATCCCGCAGTCGTGGGACTGGGTGTCGGGATACCACATTTCCGATACGACCGTCATCGGTTTCAGCCATACCCACCTCAACGGAACGGGTATCGGCGACCTGTTCGACGTCACGGTGATGCCTGTCGTGGGCGGGGTGACCTACGCCCGCGGCACGGAGGACGACCCGCAGTCGGGGCTTTGGTCCTATTTCAGCCGTAAGAACGAAAAAGCCCGTCCGGGCTATTACGCCACGCGGCTCGACCGCTATGGCGTCGATGTGGAGCTGACCGCCACCAAGCGCGTCGGGCTGCACAAATACACCTTCCCCGCGTCGCAGGAGGCCGCCGTGGTCTTTGACCTCGAAAACGGCGGCTGCTGGGACAAGGCCACCGAGACCGCATTCGTTTCCGACGGACTCCGGCTCAGCGGTTACCGCTATTCGACGGGCTGGGCCAAGGATCAGCGCGTTTACTTCACGGCCGAATTCTCGAAGCCGGTGAAGAATATCTCCTATCCCGATGCGTCGGAGACGGTTCCGGAGGAGGGCGACGTTACGGTCAAGGGCCGTTACGCCCGCGTGGAGTTCGATACGACCGACGGCGAGCCGCTCTATATGAAAGTGGCGATTTCGCCCGTGAGCATCGAGAACGCCAAGCTCAACATGCAGGCGGAACTTCCCGGCTGGGACTTCGAAGCCACGGCGGCGGCGGCCGACAAGGCGTGGAACGCCGAGCTGCAGAAGGTGCGTGTCGAGACTTCGGACGAAGCCGCCCGCCGCATCTTCTATACGGCGCTCTACCACACGATGGTCGCTCCGTCGGAGTTCTGCGACGTGAACGGCGACTATCGGGGCGCTGACGGCGAGATCTACCGCGCCGCGCCGTTCGTGAACTATACGACCTTCTCGTTGTGGGACACCTACCGCGCCGCCCAGCCGCTGATGACGATTCTCCATCCTGAGAAGATGCCCGACATCGCCAATACGATGCTTCATATCTACACGCAGCAGGGCAAGCTTCCCGTCTGGCACCTCGCGGGCAACGAGACCGACTGCATGGTCGGCAATCCCGGCATCCCGGCCATGGCCGACATCGTGCTGAAAGGTTACGACGGCTTCGACAAGGAGCTGGCCTACGAGGCGCTGAAGAAGTCCGCCATGCTCGGCGAGCGGGGTATGGACCTGCGCATGAAATACGGCTATATCCCCTGCGACCTCTTCAACGAAGCGGTGGCCTACGACATGGAGTACGCGCTGGCCGACTGGGCCGTGGCTCAGGTCGCGGCGCAGCGCGGCGATACGGCCGATTACGACTATTTCCTCGATCGCAGCAAATCCTACCGCCACTTCTTCGATCCCGAAACCCGCTTCATGCGCGGGCTCGATTCGAAAGGCGGCTTCCGCACGCCCTTCAACCCGTTCGCTTCGACCCACCGCGAGGACGACTACTGCGAGGGTAACGCATGGCAGTATACGTGGCTCGTGCCGCACGACGTCGAGGGGCTGATCGGGTGCTTCGGCGGCAAGGAGGCTTTCGTCGAAAAACTCGACTCGCTCTTCACGGTCAGCTCCGTGCTGGAGGGCGCCGCTTCGCCCGATATTTCGGGTCTGATCGGTCAGTACGCCCACGGCAACGAACCCAGCCACCACGTCGTCTACCTCTATACGATGATCGGCCAGCCCGCGAAGACCGCCGACAAGGTGCGCGAAATCCTGACCACGCTCTACCACGACCAACCCGACGGATTGTCGGGCAACGAGGACGTCGGCCAGATGTCGGCGTGGTACGTGCTTTCGTCGCTGGGATTCTATCAGGTCGAGCCGGCCGGAGGACGCTACTTCTTCGGTTCGCCGCTCTTCGACAAGGCCGAGCTGCGCGTGCGCGACGGCGTGTTTACCGTGATCGCGCACAACAATTCGGCGGCTGACAAATACATTCAGCGCGTGAAGCTCAACGGCAAGCCTTACGCCAAACCCTATATCGGTTTCGATGACATCGCCGCGGGCGGCACGCTCGAATTCGAAATGGGACCGGATCCTGCCGTATGGTACGAACTTTAAACGGAAATGACAGTTATGAAGAGTAGAAATATCTTTTTCGCGGCCCTTTGCGCCGCCGTTTTGGCCGGCTGTTCGTGCCCTTCGGCCGGGCAGCGATCCCCTCAGCGTCCGTCGGACTATGTTTCGACATTGGTAGGCTCGCAGTCGGATTTCACGCTTTCGACGGGCAATACCTATCCTGCCGTCGCTCTGCCTTGGGGTATGAACTTCTGGACGCCCCAGACCGGTAAGATGGGCGACGGCTGGGCCTATACCTACGGGGCGCACCGAATCCGGGGCTTCAAGCAGACCCATCAGCCCTCGCCGTGGATCAACGACTACGGCCAGTTCGCGCTGATGCCCGTGCGCGGGAATGATAAGCTGGACGAAGAGTCCCGCGCGAGCTGGTATTCGCACCAAGCCGAGGTGGCGAAGCCTTACTATTACAAGGTCTATCTGGCCGACCACGACATCCGCGCCGAGATCGCCCCGACCGAACGTGCCGCGATGATGCGCTTCACCTTTCCCGAAAGCGACGAGTCGGGCGTTGTGATCGACGCCTTCGACCGCGGTTCGCAGATCGGCATGCTCGACGCCCGCACGATCGTGGGTTACACCACGCGCAACAGCGGGGGCGTTCCTGATAATTTCCGCAATTATTTCGTCGTGCGTTTCGATACGCCGTTCACCGCCGTCGAACTGACCGACGCCCCCGGCGAGTACGAACCCGGCAGCAGCCTGCTCTATCCTGACGGCAGCAAGTCGGTGACGGGCGGACACGCCGTGGCGAAGGTGCACTTCCCGACCCGCCGCGGCCAGCAGGTCTGCGCCGCCGTGGCTTCGTCGTTCATCTCGCCCGAACAGGCCGTTCAGAATCTCAGGGAGCTGGGGACCGACGACTTCGAGACCGTCAAGTCCAAGGCGCAGGAGCGCTGGGACGAAGTGTTGGGCCGCATCGAGGTCGAGGGCGGCACCGAAGAGCAGATGCGCACCTTCTATTCGTGCCTGTACCGTTCGGTGCTTTTCCCGCGTAAATTCTATGAAGTGACCGCTTCGGGCGAAATCATGCACTACAGCCCCTACAACGGCGAAGTGCTCCCCGGCTACATGTATACCGACACCGGGTTCTGGGACACGTTCCGCAGTCTGTTCCCGCTGCTCAATCTGGTCTATCCTTCGGTGAACGCCGAAATCCAGCAGGGACTGGCCAACACGGCCCGCGAAAGCGGCTTCCTGCCCGAATGGGCCTCGCCGGGCCACCGCGGCTGCATGGTGGGCAACAACTCCGCATCGGTGGTGGCCGACGCGCTCCTCAAGGGCGTCACGCCCGAAAAGGAGTGGCAGACGCTCTACGACGCCATGATGCACGCGCGCACGAACGTCCACCCCGGCGTCTCCTCGACCGGACGTCTGGGACACGAGTATTACAACCGGCTGGGATACATTCCCTACGACGTGAAGATCAACGAGAACGTCGCCCGCACGCTCGAATACGCCTACGACGACTGGTGTATCGCGCAGGTGGCCCGCAAACTGGGTAAGACGGAGGATGCCGCGGCGCTTGAGGAGGCTTCGCGCAACTACCGCAACGTATTCGACAAGACGACCAAGCTGATGCGCGGCCGCAACGAGAACGGAGAGTTCCAGTCGCCGTTCAGCCCCTACAAGTGGGGCGACGCTTTCACCGAGGGCAACGCATGGCACTACACATGGTCGGTGTTCCACGATGTGCAGGGACTTGCCGAGCTGATGGGCGGCCGGGAAGGATTCGCCGAAATGCTCGACTCGGTGTTCGTCGTGCCGCCGATCTACGACGACAGCTATTACGGGACCCGCATTCACGAGATCACCGAGATGCAGGTGGCCGACATGGGCAACTACGCCCACGGCAACCAGCCTGCGCAGCATATGATCTACCTGTACGACTATGCGGGCCAGCCGTGGAAGGCGCAGTACTGGACGCGCGAGGTGATGGACCGTCTCTATTCGTCCAAGCCCGACGGCTACTGCGGCGACGAGGACAACGGCCAGACCTCCGCGTGGTATGTCTTCTCGGCCATGGGATTCTATCCCGTATGTCCGGCTTCGGACCAGTACGTCATAGGGTCGCCCCTGTTCCGCAAGGCGACCGTGAAACTGGAGAACGGAAAGAAGATCGTGATCGAGGCTCCGGACAACGCTCCCGAAAACCGCTATATCGGAACCATGAAGCTCGACGGGAAGCGATACGACCGCAACTTTATCCGCTGGTCGGACCTCGTAAAAGGCGCGAAAATAGACTTCGCGATGCAGCCCGATCCGGCGTACAAACGGGGTGTCGGCCCGCAGGACGCGCCCTATTCGCTCAGCCGCGGAGAATGTCGATAATTTGTCAATAGAATCTGACTTTCGGTTTTGAAAATTGGCCGGAAAATACTACTTTTGTAGCGTTGTTTTTACAATTGTTAGGTTAATCCGGACATATCTCATGACCTCCACAGGCAAAATCGATCAACGCGAACGAAAGAAACAGCAGGGCCAAGCCGCTGCATTCTATTCGTCGTGCCGACAGCAGGGTCAGAGCGCGCAGTCGCAGGGGCAGCAGATGTCCTGCAGCGGGATGCGCGGATAGATACCAGACCGCCATGACATGCGATGTCGTGGCGGTCTGCTTTTTTGAAAAAACTTAAAACCAAAGGATATGAAGGTCGGTGTGATTATGGGCTCGGTGAGCGATTACGAGGTGATGGCCGACGCCGTCGCCACGCTCGAACAATTCGGTGTCGATTTCGAAAAGCGCGTCGTAAGCGCCCACCGTACGCCCGATCTGTTGTGCGAGTATGCCAAGACGGCCAAGGCGCGCGGTATCGGCGTGATCATCGCCGGTGCGGGCGGCGCGGCGCACCTGCCCGGCATGGTGGCTTCGATGACGACGCTGCCGGTGGTGGGCGTTCCGGTCAAGTCGCGCGCCCTGAACGGGCTGGACTCGCTGTTGTCGATCGTGCAGATGCCCGCGGGCGTTCCCGTGGCCACCACGGCGATCAACGGTTCGAAGAATGCGGCGCTGATCGCCGTCTCGATTCTCGCTTTGCAGGACGCGGAACTCGCGGCCCGGCTCGAAGCGTTCCGCGCCAAGCAGACCGCCGACGTACTTAAAGCGGAACTTTAGATGAAGACGATCGGCATCATAGGCGGCGGCCAGCTGGGGCTGATGATTATCGAACAGGCGCACCTGCTCGGTGCGCGCACGGTGTGTCTCGATCCGGCGGCGGACGCTCCGGCCTTTGCGCTCAGCGACGAGCGGATCGTGGCGGCGTATGACGACCCCGCGGCGCTGGAGGAGCTTTGCCGCCGCAGCGACGCGGTGACCTACGAGTTCGAGAACGTGCCGGGCAGCGTGCTGATTCCGCTTGAGAAGAGATACAACATCCCGCAGGGCTTCCGTCCGCTCTTCGATTCGCAGGACCGCCTGCGCGAGAAGGACAACGCCCGTGCCGGCGGGCTGGCGACACCCGAATACGCCGCCGCGGACGACGAAGCGTCGCTGCGCGAAGCCGTGCGGCGGCTGGGGCTTCCCGCCGTGCTGAAAACCCGCACGCTGGGCTACGACGGCCACGGGCAGCGGGTGCTGAAGACGGAGGCCGACATCGCCGGGGCGCTGCCCCTGCTCGCGGTTCCCTGCATCCTGGAGGAGTTCGTGCCGTTCGATTCCGAGGCCAGCATCGTGATGGTGGCGGACGGCGAGCGGGTCGTGAGTTTTCCCGTGGGGCGCAATGTTCACCGCGACGGGATTCTGGATTTGTGCATCGTACCTGCCGAAGTCGATTCCGGGGTGCTGGCGCGCATGAAGGCCCAGAGCGAGCGTTTCATGCGCGATTGCGGCTATCGGGGCATCCTGGCCATCGAGTATTTCATCAAGGGCGGTGAAATCTACTTCAACGAGATGGCCCCGCGCCCGCATAACTCGGGTCACTACACCATCGAAGGCGCGACCACGAACCAGTTCCGCGAACTGGTCCGCTATCTGGTCGGGGAGCCTTTGCAGGAGCCGCAGCCGGTGGCTCCCACGGTGATGAAAAACATTCTGGGACAGGATCTCGAAGCCGCGGAGCGAATCGCCGCGGAGAACCTCCCGGGCGTATATGTCCACCTCTACGGCAAGACGGAGAGCCGTCCCAAGCGCAAGATGGGCCACATCACGTTCGTGGGGATGGATGCCGCACGGTTCGAGGCCGAATGGGCCGGACGTTTTGTGAAATAACCGATCGAGCCGTCCCGCAGGCAAGTCCCCTCCGGGGAGGCCGCTTACGTACACGGCCAAAGGACGTGATAACGGCGTATTGAGCCGCTGAACGATGAATGAAATACAAACAGAGATAAATGAATAATACGACCAATTACCGCATTTTTGTCGAGAAATTACCCCGCTTCCGGGTCGAGGCCGAGAGCCTGCGCCGCGAGCTGAACACCAATCTGAACCTGTCGCTGGGCGAGGTGCGCCTGCTCTGCGTCTACGACCTTTTCGGCTTCAGCGAAGAGCTGCTGGAAAAGAGCCGCTATACGGTTTTCGGCGAGGTGGTGACCGACTCGGTGACCGACACGTTCGACCTCGCGGGGCGCAAATATATCGCCGTGGAGTATCTGCCCGGGCAGTTCGACCAGCGCGCCGCTTCGGCCGTCGACTGCGTGCGGCTGATCGATCCCGAAGCCCGGGTCAGCATCCGCTCGTCGAAACTGCTCGTTTTCGACGACAAGGCGACCGACGGGGAGCTGGCGAAGATCCGGCATTACTACATCAACGCCGTCGAATCGCGTGAGAAGGACCTTTCGGTGCTCAGCGACATGGAGCAGGCCGAAGTGAAGCCCGTCGGGGCGCTCGAAGGGTTCCGGGAGATGGCGGATTCCGAACTGGAGCCTTACTGCAAGACGATGGGTCTGGCGATGAACGCCGACGACCTGCGCGAGGTGGTGAAATACTTCCGTTCGGAGGGGCGCGATCCCTACGAAACCGAGCTGCGCATCCTCGACACTTACTGGAGCGACCACTGCCGCCACACGACCTTCACGACTGAGTTGGAGGGCATCACCGTCGAGGAGTCGTTCGTCAAGGAGGAGATCGAAGATTCGCTGGCGCTGTACCTGCGTATCCGCCGCGAACTGGGGCGTGAGCACAAGAGCCTCTGCCTGATGGATATGGCGACCATC
>ENA-OZAU01000956-OZAU01000956.1-human-gut-metagenome-genome-assembly--contig:-NODE-956-length-11960-cov-5.855607_pt1 | contig 11960 bp, 9 predicted proteins | sample MGYA00243303_ERZ653503 | MGnify/ENA primary metagenome ERZ653503 (study PRJEB26926, sample SAMN06165049) | human gut metagenome | biome: ENVO:00009003; feature: ENVO:2100002; material: ENVO:00002003...
CGCGTAAGATCGTCGGCAGCGTCAGATGTGTATAAGAGACAGCCTTAAAATCATTCAGCAACCTCAAAAACAAAGTTATTGTTTTAGAGCTCCAGTCCTCTATCCTTAAAGACGTTATTGCTTTTGCTATGCGTTGCACCATCTGCCGTTCGTCATTAGTCGCATGAGCAAACAATTCCAAAATTCGATTTTCATTGTTTTGGAATAAATAATGAAATATTTCGGGATTCAACTTATCGCACCAATTTTTCAACGTCGAAGATAAAGAAACATTTGCACTCTTTTCCCCGAAGATGTCTTTAATGTCTACGATCAATACATCTATTAGATTTACTAAAGCTGAATCGTAATCGCTCTTTGTCCCTTTAATATTATCAAGTATATCTAATGTAAAATCAGACAACCCGTATATTTTAAAGAGAGTGTTGAAAAGGAACTCTCTTGGATTTATTTCAACCTGTTTTATCGCATTGATAAATTGCTTTTTACTTTTCGATATTGGTCTAAACGGTCTATCTGTATTTCCGCAATAAATTTCAGACTGCTCCTTTGCATACTTTGATAAAGAAAGATACCATCTTCCCATTGCAGTAACAATAGCCGATAAATTATTGAACGAGTAACTTTTATCGGAGATATAATCTGAAAAGATCTCAACAAGCCCTTTTATATAATCTTCCTTTTCAGAGTTCCACTCATCGATCTTAACGTAATACTTGTTCGGAGCCTCATTTATGTCAGCCAACAAGTCTCCGGTAATCTTTAACTCTTTTTCACCCAATAAAATTGTCAGCGATTCACGCAACTCCCTTACTATCACTGCAAGGAAAATTGGTATGACACCTTTCTTTAATCCGATACCATATTTTGAGTCTGTAAGCCTTTCATACAGTTGTTCAAAGGACAAAGCATCACTACTTGCTGCCTCTTGGAAAAACTCTCTTATTACCTGTAAAACACGGTTAATATTATTGTCATCGGTTTGCGTATTAAACGTAGGATTGTCGTCACTATTAGTAAGGATACCTGTACGGATAAGAACACTTCTCATGATAGAAACATCTTGTCCTGTCCCTGCCAAACCAAGATTTTTCTCTAATGGTATTGCTAAAATTCCGTTCAAAATCTTTCCCCTACTGTTTACAGCTACAGACGGCAAATAATTTTTATTTATAGACTCGTTGTTTATAATTGGAGTATATGGGAATGCTTTCTCGCAAATATCTGAAAGCAATGCCGACAATTGAGCTTTCCTGTTCAGTTGTTTTCTATCACCTGCAAGATAATACTCCGCTTTATGCGTCTCCGGGCGCAAGAATAGGTTGATAAAATTATTAACAACCTCTTCCAAGTCTTCTATATAGACGCTATACTCATCCGATAAAATATCATCATCATGAGCCAGCTCCTTGAGTTTTTTAACGGCGGCAAATTCATATGCGATTTCCTCTATACTAACAAAACTTGTAGGTAGCACCAATAAAGCACGATCGTCTTTTATCGCGCCGTCCACTATATACTTACGTACTTTTTCCAATTCTTCTGGGCTCTTTGGAACAATTGCTAAGATCACACCGTCCGCATTACCATTTTTAAATGTTTGACCTATATCAAATGTCCTACTCAAAATCTTTTCTGCTGCTATAAACGAAAAATCAAAATACCTTGTAATGTCATGCTCATCATTATAGCGTGTTGGATAAATATAATTATCATAGCATGAATCATTCAGTATATCTACCGCAGATACTGTAGCTTTTAAAAGAGCTGACTGTTTTTCAATTTCTTTTGGAACATCTACGCCTGAACTCTCTTTTAATTTTAGATAATTGTTACTCCTTTTCAAATAGACAATGCAATCACGTTGCAATAAGTTATTTAGTGCAACATGTATCTCTTTAGGATCACGAACACAATCTTTGAAAGCTTCAACTACTACGTTTACAGTAGGAGGCATTTTTTCAAACTGCGATATAATATAAATTAAAGCTAATAATTTTATTATTCTAGACTCAAGTGAGTTCTGCTCTACCTTCTGTAAAACCGTCGCAGCTAATTTGTAAATTTTATGAGTGTCGCTTGTATATACCTCTTTCCTTAACAGTGGCTCAAAATAATCATACATTACATCTGCCGATAAGAAGCTTACACTATCATTGGGGGACTGCTTAAGAAATGCCGACAATGAATTCTTCTCGTCTGCAGACAAAAAAGTAAACAGAGTTCTTTCATTCTGCGCTATTTTTTCTGAAATCCTAGGCAAAATAAAAACTGATATAGGATGCAATGGATAACACCCCAGAATTATAGAAGCCACCTCTTCAAAATTATTAGACGAGAAAATGCCTAAAGAAAGCATTCTATTTATCAAGTCTTTAAAAGTTTCTTTGTTCGCTTTTACATATTTTTCCCATGCATTAGGCTCTTTTTTTATTACCGCTTCAATTATTTCATAGATCTGCGAAAAATTATTCTGCAAATCAACATGCTTAAATCGTCCGGATACCCCTCTCCACCCATCTACTTTTTCCTTAGGCAAATTGCTATCTATGTAATTAGAAATATCCTTGTGACATATTAGAAGCAAGTGCATCTGTTTATAAGCACTTCGATTGCATTTCTCAGCGAAATCCTGTAACAATTTTATATCACTAATTGATGCATTTGAAATACTCGATTCCAAATATTTGCTAAACTCATCATAGACAATAAATAGCCCATCGTAACCTCTTTGAACTAGTTTATCGTTTACCTTTTCATATATTTCGACTACATCAAAGCCAACAAAAGGATTAAATGCGCTACCTGCAGTCAATTTGGGATACAAATCTACAAATTTCTCATATGCAACGACATCGTATGATTTTAATTTCAGCAAAAAATCAGATACAGGCTCATTAAGGCTATTCACGAATGAATTATATGTATCAGCATACTTATCTTTCCAAACTTGAATAGTATTGACTGCCGCAGCGAAATGAGTTTCAGGCATTACATCCTGCAAATTCTCACGTTCAAGAGTCTTTTGAAGTGCACTCATAAAAGATTGCGTTAAACTAGCACTACTACCACCAATCACTACCGGCAAAAGTTTCCTTGAACTATTCAAATATTCTTTTATATAATCGTATAACTTTTCATTATACGCCTTAACTTTTTCTAAAAGATTTGCAAATAATGTCGCATCTTTTTTATACAAGAGCGACAGCAAAACAAGAATTATGTGCGATTTTCCGCGCCCGTATGCTCCAACAAGTATTCTTGCTCGTTGAGTTGAGCTAGGATTCACACTCAACAAGATATCCTCAATAATATCAATCGAAGAAAGAGTTGGTATAAATTCTCGTATTTTTTTATCATCGGTTAAATCAAAAGCAATATTAACCGACGTTTGAAACCCTTCTTCAATTTTTATCATTTTGTCAAACATAAAAATTCTCCAAATCAACCGTTTATGGTTTTGTAGTACATACTTACGCACTCTAAGAAAGACATCGTTGTAACCAATCTTACGACATCCAGCCCTGCCGTTCTTACGACTTTTATATATCCACTCAGTTCCATATCATACAACAATGCTGTAAGAGTAATAATGTCCAAATTAAAGACTTTCCCTATATTACTGGCTTCATTTTGAATATCGGAAATTTTTATCTCGGTCTTGCCTTTCGCTTGATCAATCAAAATTGCCAAAGCAATAAGAATGGGGATATTCTCTTTTTTAGGCGATGACTTCTTATAGACTTTATTCCTTTTATCAACTATATCTATCAATCCAAGTTCACCCAAGGGACAATCAATGTTGCTTTCCGGTTGCACTTTTTCTGGATTTGACTTAATACGAGGAAGATACGTATTAATAATGCAAGCGTAATCATCTTCTAAGGAGCGTTCCGACACTTCTTCACCGTGCATCCTTAAATAAGCTGATATTTGTCTTATGAAATCGTCCCTATTAAACTCTGCCGCCTTAAAGTCATTGAAAAAGAAATACCACGCCGTTGCGTCTTCCTTATTGTTTACTAAGCAGTAATGTAAAATCCACAACGTTCCTATTTCTTCTATATATGGATCGTTATCCGATATAATTTCTCCAATGGGCGTAAGTTTCTGCTCTTTTTTCCCGTTAGTAGGCTCGAAAGTTAGGCCAACCGCCTGAAGCCAGTATCTCAATGATTTTACCATATTAGAGCCTATGCCCAATACGTCCATTGGATTTCCGCTATTTCCCATAAAAACAAATGGATCTTTCTTTATATTTTTCAGGCCTTTGCTCAACCACCCTTTTCTTATGAAAAAGGTTTCGTGTCCTCTAAACTTCATATGTTTCCTCCGTCAATCCTTAGTGCGTAAATAACGATCCATCAGGCATCCACCATCCAAATACTTTGCAGTAACGCACATCTTACACCTTCTACATTTATCAGGATTAATTCGATATTCGTCTATATTTATCGTTATTGCTCCAAATTTGCAAAGAGACTCACATTTCAAGCACTTACGGCAAGCGTTATATTTCTTGATCTGGTAACCAATCATCCGTTGTAAGTCTTCGTGTTTTTCAACATTCATCGTCTTTATCTTTACAGAATATTCGTATCCTGATTGATCGAACGGTTGAATAGATATGATGGGTACGTTAGTTTTCAGGTCTACAACAATTGTTTCATTAATCAGTTTCCTTCCTAACTCGGGTGCTATCCTACCAAATGGATTAAATAATGAAATAAAAGCGTCATCTATGGACTTGTTTAAGCTATATATTTTTGCATGTTCCTCTGCTGTGCAATTTGTAAACTTTAATTTTATATCTTGGGAGGCTTGAACGCCATTACCGCCCTGTCTCGCCTTCCATTTGCCTGTATCAACGTAAACCTCAGGATCGGGTTTCCCAATTTTTCTCGCGAAATCAATAAGAAAAGTTCTCCATCGTTTATACTGGTCTGGCATATAGATACTCGAAAGAAACTGGGCTCTTTCATTATTGTTAGGGCAGCACCAACAACCAACACGATCGTATCCAAGCCGGTATGCGTCATTAAAATCTACTTCTTCCCCTAACAAATACAGCCAAATATCTATATCTTTCCAGAAAAATATAGGCGAAGCCACCTTTTGTTGCTGTATTTTAACGCTTTCCGCGTTATCTTCTATTCTGTTGTATTTGCTACGCGACACGGATTCGCACTTGCGAATTCCGTAAAATGTCAATATGTTTTGGTCTTTAAATAGACTTTTTAACACACGCGTGATTGGCCCAGTTTTAAACATAGAACAACACCAGCGCATCATTCTTGCCGGAGGCCCAATATCTTCACAAACAGAATAAAATTCCTGTTCCCTATTCTTTGCAACCTTAAATATTGTCTTAGGATTATTACTCCTAAATCTGTTCGCATAATCTACCGTCATCGGGAACTCAAGGGTTGTGTTCCCGAAAATATGAACTATACCAGGATCCTCTAATGCCCGGACTGTCAAATCTGCGGTTACAGTAGAATCTTTACCTCCTGAAAATGATATTACAATTCGTTCATGGTCATAGTTTGCCGCTGCATATCGAATAAACGAAAACGCCTCATCAATAAGATAGTTTAATCTATATCTGTTGGCTTGTACGAATTTTTTTATATAAGCCGAGAAATATTCATATGAATTTTGTTCTTTATATTTTTCAAGCTCCTCTCTAATGTAATCTGCCGAATACTTTTTATAATGTGCCGAAGTAATTGAATAAGCCTTTCCGTCTATATAATACTTATTGTTGGAAGCCCATACACTCGCTTTAAGATAGCGTAAGGGCTGCCCCATTAAAACCTCTACCAACAGACGCTCTTCTGGAAATACAGGTCTAATATCCGAGCACAAGTATCTCAATTCTTTGCCACATATTGGGCATACAAACGATGTTTCATTTGCAGAAAGAATAACCGGAACTCCACAGTCGTCGCACCAATAGATAACATATGGTATATCATTTTCTGTTTTCGAACCGCATATGGGACATTCAGATAATTCTGTTTCTTTATTGCAATTTTTGCACCACATTCTTCTATTACCCTAATAATGCCATTTCGTTAATTATTATCGCTCGCCGAAAAATTGATCCCGTTTTTTTCGCAAAAGGCTTCAAACTTTTTCTTTGTTAAGAACTGCGGTTCCAATCCCTGAGACTCCCATCTTGCTACAGTTACCATCGAAACACCAATTTCATCTGCCAATGCCTTCTGACTTAGTAGTAATTTCCCTCTAACAAATTTAACTTTTTCGGAAAAAGTCATTATATCACCTCTTCGCATAATATGTCTCATTATGTCATAGTATATCATAATTTAGTATTTGTGTCAATAGGGCTATAACTATTTTCTCCCAATCTTATACTTTGCGTTCTTTTCTTCTTAGAATTCAACCCCAAGCGTTTTCCTGTCATAGACGCTTTATTCATATTGTTCCAACGCCGATTGCAATGCGCTTTTAATCTTATCCACTACCTTCTTGGGACTTGTTACTTTCATCTTATTCCCAAACGAGTTTACCCACGCAATAAATTGCGGACTTACCTGGACATCAACCTCTGTCTCAACAGAGCCAACTGACTGAGGCGTTAATTCCACGATTTCCCCAAACTTATCGATGACGACGTCAATCAAACTTTTATCGAAGCTCAATTTGACCGTCTCCTCATCCCCACTATACATACCGAACAATTGCCGATAATGTTTTGCCAAATCAAACTCGTCAATTTCTTCTGATTCAACAATATCATAGTGACTGATTCTTGTCTCCGTCATTCTGTCTATACGAAAGTGCAAAAAATTTTTATAAAAGTCGTTGTATCCGACAAGATAGTAATTATCGTTACTTATTAGCATTGCATACGGATTGATATAGTAGCGCTTTTTGTCTTTGCGAAACACCTTTTCTTTTTTCTCATTATAGTCGAAGTAATAAAAGGAAACCTTTTTCTTTAAAGTGATCGCAAGTTCAATTTCATTTATGTTATAATAGATGTATTCATTAGAGTGCTTAGTCGTATTATAAATTTTTGTTTCGCTTTTCATAATTTCGCCACGATGACTGCCACCAAGCGCCGCTATCTTACCAACCAGTTCAACCGTTTTTTTGGGCGTGATAAAAGAGGCAGCATTTACCGCATCAATTAAAATGCGTATCTCCGGCACATCAAAGCCCCTGTCTTCTATGTAATACTCATTAGATGAACTACGATTGCAGAAAATTTCAAAGCCGTTCTCATTCAGAGCCTTAATGTCGCTATATAAAGTTTCTCGGCTACATTCAATCCCTTGTTCTTCAAGTTTCTTTAACAGGGTATTTGTCTGCATAGGATGATCTGCATCTGTTTCCTGCCGAAGTATTTCCAAAATAATGACATATTTCAACTTTTGTTTACTTCCTGTGCGCATTTCATCCTCCTTGGAAATAAGTAGAATTTACCAGCATAGTGTTATTATATCATAAAATGTCGTATATGTAAATGGTATGGTGTGATGCTTTTTCGACATCTTGCCATAAATAAAAAAAGCGCGTACCCTGTCAGGATACGCGTTCATCTTTATTTTTTGAATGTATTTATCATCACTTTGACTGCCTTCTTTTGCTCCTCTGTCAATGAGCGCCAGTCGTCAAATAGCTCCTTTAATTCCTCATCAACTTCTATCAAATTACCCTCCGCAAAAAACTGGCTCAAAGTCATTCCAAACGCTTCGCAAATCTTTTCTATAGTTTCAATGGACGGCATAGTATTTCTATTATACCAGTTATAAATACACTTATCAGTAATACCAGCTTTTTCCGCAAGACGATATACCGACCAACCACGGTCAAGCCGGAGTTTTTCAATTTTATCTAAAACATTCATTGGGGAACTCCTCTTTACAAATCACAGAACAACAGTTCCCCTATATTATAGATAAAAATTACTCAAATTATAATAGCCACTTGTTTACTTACTATAGAATACTTGTGTAATTGTGAAAAATTGATTCCGCATAGCCAAAACATCACGAATCATATTAAAATCCTCCTTGAAAGAGGATCGGGAGACTTCTATTTAAAATAAAGCAGTATTCAAGACCGTTAAAATCAAATGTCGTTAGTTCGAGTCTGACACGTCGAGAAATGACAGCTGTATTTTTGCAACATTTTGCCCGGTTTTTTGACTGCATAAATTTGACGTTTATTCAATAACTATGCACTTTTAGACAAGAAAAAAGCGAGTATTTTGCATAAATACTCGCTTTTCTTGAATTGACAGCTTTTTTGTACTGCCAACATGGCTCCCCCTGTTGGACTCGAACCAACGACCCTGCGGTTAACAGCCGCATGCTCTACCGACTGAGCTAAGGAGGAATATAAATTCAGCTTGATTATTCTAGCATTTATCGGTAAATGTGTCAAATGTTTTTTAACAAATTTTTTAAATCATTAAGGGATTTTTTGTTATTAAGAACAAGAAGAAAAAATTTATAAGCTTACTCGAATTTATTGACACTAAACCGATAAACAAGTAAATATCTTCAAGTAACGACGATTTCATTGCGGAATCGGGCTTATGTGTAACAGCATTGGCACGTCGTTACTTTTTTATGCATTGGACTATGTGTTTTGTATAGCCTTTTCACAGTAATACTCTTTTTTAACATACAATACGAGATTTAGTCATATACGCAAAAAGACCGGATTGTCAAATCCGGTCTTTTTTCTATTAAATCAACGAAATATTTTTTTAAAGATTTCTTTTGTTGAAATTTTCAAACTGTAGTGCATATCTAATCAAAATCAATTATTATTGTCGCAAAGCATCAATATACCCGCAATCAGGCTGGCAAACAGCAACGCACAAATTTTGAAAGCCAACCCGACGGGCGGTCTCATGCCGTTTATCGAATTGTTGTATACAACTGTCATAGGCACAACCCAACAAAGCGGAATCCAATAAATGATTCCCACCCAAAAAGCGACGGTCATCATAATAATCCCCTACAGCGCGTAAAGCACGCAGCTGATAATCATAAACACTTTGGCTGCGGTTTGCGTTCCCGTATTGTACCTTGCCGAATGCGTCGGCTGTGTTTCCGCAGCGCGACCGCAGCTCGGACATACCGCGTCGCCGTCGTTCATCTGTGCGCCGCAATACTTGCAATATTTCATTTGTAACCTCCTGAGCTTTTTGGGAAAATTATACTAGATATTTTATCTAGCGTCAAGACATTTTGTATGGTTTTCGACAAATTTATATCAATCTAAATTTTTGCGAAGTTCTCAAAAATTGCCGCAGCCGCCGTTTTATGTCTCAAAAGCAGGGGCGACCGAGCCAAACAATAGAAAGCCGTTTTCGCAAAAAGGAAGCAGAGACGCACCGACACACCGCGTTTTTCTTAAAAAAAAGGTGCAGGCAATTCTACGCATGCACCTTGAAATTTTCTTTTCTACTCCGAATATCCAACTATTTGTATTTGCGTTGTTTGAAATCACGCTTCATTGTCGCAAAGCATCAATATGCCCGCAATCATGCTGACAAACAACAACGAACAAATTTTAAATCCCGTACCAACGGAAAGTCCTGATTTATCTGTTGACCTACAATATCTCACGGTCATAGGTATTTTCCAGACAAGAGAAATAAGAAACCACCCGGCACAAACAAGATAAATAAGCCAAGCCTCTATCTGATCAAGATTAACAAGCATGGCACAAACACCCCCAACAAGGCTAACCACGGTAAGACAGCAACTCAGTATCATAAAAAACTTAGTCGCGATTCTAAGCCCCTCACTCGTTTCATTGCTCTTTGCGGGCGGCTGAGACTCTGTCGAACAACCGCAGCTCGGACAAAAAATAGCCTCGTCTCTCACTTGTGCGCCGCAATGTTTACAATATTTCATACTTTTTACCTCTGTTTTTTTAAAATTATACTAGATGAATTGTCTAGCGTCAAGACATTTTGTGTAGTTTGCGACATAAATTTTCTATGGATAAAAAATTTTGCGAAAGTCTCAAATATTACAGAAACAGCAGCTTTATGACACAAAAACAGGTTGCGAGCGAGTTGCACGTGGTAGAAAGCTGCTACGCAAACTGGGAGCAGGGACGCACGGAGCCGAACATCGCGATGCTTAGAAAGCTTGCCAATTTGTTTAACGTCAGCATTGACGAATTGTTGAACGGCGATTGAGCGTCGGCTCCCCGAACAAACTGTCTTAAAATGCGCTTTTAATTCGGATTTCCGCATTTGTTGTCCGAATTTTCAGGTTGCACCAAATTTTCCAAAATGTTTGTCAAGAAGAACAGTAAGGAATAACTCGCGTATCGAAATCAGGTTTCAAACAAATCTGCCGCAAACCAAAACACTTGTAGCTCCCCTGCCGATTTTAGACCTGACGAATAAGCTTTTGAAATAAGATACAGGGCGCATCTTGCGCCCTTATCCGCGATTTGGCGGAACGAAACAAAAAAATACGCACACCTGTCAAAAGCGTGCATATACCCCTGTTATGGTGGAGGTGAGGGGACTTGCACCCCTGTACCGCCGTACGGCCAAATGCCTTTCTACGCGTGTAGTTTGCGGTTTGATTTCCCCTGCCGCAAGTCCGCAAACAGACTTATCGACAAGGTAATGCGCTTTTAAGCGAACAGCCGACGCGCAATTTCGCCTGTCCTCTTGCCCGCGCTAAATAGCGCCGCTTGCCTGCCGTGCGGGGAACAGGGGCGACGAGCCGCGAAAATTAAGCGGCGTAAGCCAACTTGTAGTTGGAAACTGAATTATTTTCAGCGTTTATTTTTTTGCCCGTTTTTACGCAGACTCGGGCGACTGCGACGCGCTTGGCAAATTTCCTGCACAACGGGCGAATCTCAAACACCCCCGCAGCCCCTTTTGGGGAGCATGATTATAGCACAACACGCGCCGTTTTGCAAGCAATTTTTACGTTTTGCGTTATCAAACGCTTTAAATTTGTCATAAATGTTGTATTTCGACGAAAAGTATGATATATTTAGTTTGCGGAAAATTTGACGTTTCATTCAAACTGCGAAAAAAATCAATTTAAAACACCACAGATAATTGGCGGAGACCGAAAAAATGAAAAACGCGGTCATTTACGTTTTTTCGGGGACGGGCAACACCCTTAAAATAGCCCGAGCTTATGCCGACGAGTTTTTCAGCCGCGGCGTAAGCTGCAAAATACATATTCTCGAAAAGGACGGGATTTTACGCTTTCCCCCGCCGCAGGACTTTGATTTGGCGGGACTGGCTTATCCCATCCATGCTTTCAACGCGCCCTATGTGGTGCACCGCTTTGCCGCCGCGCTGCCCGACCTGCCGTACAAGGAATACTTCATCATAAAATCATCGGGAGAGCCGCTTGCGATAAACAATATATCTTCGGGCAGTCTTGTCGCAAAGCTGGAAAAAAAGGGTTATTTCCTGACCAACGAATATCACTACGTCATGCCCTACAACATGATTTTCCGACACCCCGACGGCATGGCGGCAAGGATGTGGGACTCTGCCAAACGGCTGTGCGCGGCAGACGCAAAGGAAATCCTTGACGGCAAAAAAAGTTTTCTAAAATCCTTTCCTTTCGGCAGAACAGTCTCGGCGCTGTTTCGCATAGAGCATCCCGCCATGAAAATAAACGGACTCCGTTTCAAAGCAGGCGACAAATGCACGGGCTGCGGAAAATGCGCGGCAAACTGTCCCGTCGGCAATATCGGCATGTCGGAGGGCAAGCCTAAATTCGGCGGAAAATGCGTCATGTGCGCCCGCTGCTCCTTCTATTGCCCCGCCGACGCAATCAGCATAGGTCTGCTAAACGGCTGGAAGGTCAACGGAGCTTACGATTTTGACGGCAAACAAAAGGACGTCAGCGGCAAAATGCCCGAATTTTTGAAGATTGCCTATGAAAAATATTTTCAAAAGGCAGAGGTGATGTATGAAAAAC
>ENA-OZAU01000962-OZAU01000962.1-human-gut-metagenome-genome-assembly--contig:-NODE-962-length-11897-cov-32.710944_pt1 | contig 11897 bp, 20 predicted proteins | sample MGYA00243303_ERZ653503 | MGnify/ENA primary metagenome ERZ653503 (study PRJEB26926, sample SAMN06165049) | human gut metagenome | biome: ENVO:00009003; feature: ENVO:2100002; material: ENVO:00002003...
GACAGCCAGTAGACTCATTCACATCCACAAAACGGGATAGGATTTCCATATCTGTTGCGGTATTACTAACGACTGGTTCTGTAATTTCTTCATTACTACATGAGAAAAGGAATAATCCAGTCAACATGGCAAAAGTTGTTGTTAATAATTTTTTCATATATATTTCTTTTAAGGGGTTATAGAACCAAAACTACAAAAAAAATTCTATATTTGCATGATTTAATATGTTAATTATGAAAAGAATAATTGTTTTTTTTGCAGTGGTTGTACAAATGCTGCTTCTTCCCTGTTGTGTTGAGAAACAGGGCTATTATAGCAGTGGAGAAGAAAGCATAATCGCACTAATATGTGATATAACTTGGACTGGTGGGAAAAAAGAGTATGAAGATGGTAGTTCTTGGGAATCTATTTGGAATTTTGATAAAGATGGAACATATACACGAACTAATGTAGAGATTGATAAAGATGGGAACAAAAAAGAAGGTGAGATTCGTGGAAGATGGTCTTTTGCCACTCCTAACTTTAGCGTATTATACTTTGGTGGTAGTCATTATTGGGATATTAAAGAGCTGAATAAGAAAATCTTTTCATTCTACGACAGAACAGGAGAATTGAACGACCCACTCATGTCTAAAGAATATGTTGAATTTTACCCGTATAATGAAGAAAAAGACTAATTAGTCATACCTTAAAAGTGATATGATTGAAAGCCGGAACAGCATGGGTATGCTGGATCCGGCTTTTTAATATACTCGGGAATGTTTCCAGAGTTTCCACTTTTCGTTTGGGTATGCAAAGATACCAAAAAAATCTGTTTATTCCTGCTTTTTGATTTTATTTGAAAACTCTTTTGACGGTTTGAAAGCCGGAATATCATGAGCTTGAATAATCAGGGTTGTATTCTGACCGATATTGCGTCCGGTCTTTTCAGCACGTCTTTTGATGATGAAGCTGCCGAAGCCACGGAGATAGACCTCCTTCCCTCTCGATAGGGAGCCTTTCACGGTTTCCATGAATGATTCTACTATCATCAAAACTTCATCCCGGTCTATCCCGGTTTGTTTTGAAATCTCTTGTACTAAGTCTGCTTTTGTCATTTTTGTAATAGCTTTATGTTGAATTACACTTCTTTCAGTTTGATTTTGATGGCATTGATTACATACCCTTTGGGATTGTTTGCAAAGCGTGCGCCTTTCTTCAATTCTCCCAGGAACCCTATGAAATCCGGGATGCGGTTTTGCCCATCGATAAGGGTTTTCTTGTTCTTGTTGATTTCATCAGACTTGAAGTCAAAGGAGAATTTGAGGTAGTCATATACGTTGTTCTCCAGCTGGAGCCGTGCCGTAACTTTAGCCATGCGCGCCTGTTCCTGTAGTGCAGGGTCTTCTCTGTCTTCAAAGAATACAGGGAATAGGGTCCAGCCAATGACCTTCTTTCCTTCCTTTTCCTCCTTAGCGACAAAGGAGTATGGAGAGGATTCATCAAGTTCTTTTTTGGCTGCATCGATAACATATCTCTTGAAATCATTTACCCTCTCGTACTTCCCTTGCAAGCAGAACCTCTCACGAAGCCCGTCAGGACCTTCTAACGGCACAAATAAGGGTTTTGTCTGTCCGGACATCAGCTCATAGAAGCGCATGGCATAAACGCTCTTGAATTTCATGGCTGTTATGAGCTCGTATTTCTTGAATCCTTTTGTAAAGTCAAGTGCGGCTCTCCAGATAGGGTCATAAACATGGAAGGTAGCAATCCCTGTGCCTTTTTCTATTTTAGGGTGTTCGATGATGGCTGTATAGAACCAAATCTTATCATCTTCATATTCAGCACCTTTTTTGGAAAGTGATGTGAAAGCAGCTTTAGCCTTGGCATAGTTATGGTCGTCTTCGTCTCGAAGAATGGATGCTACAGGCATGGTGATGTTCACCCCACAGTCAGACGGCTCAATCTTGTGCATATGGTCTTTGATTTTAATACCTTCCAACCATCGTTGGGCAAATTCGATAAGACGATATATGATACGCTTTTCGTAAGGACTGAAATCGTATTTGGCACATGTCCATATGTAGGACTGGAATACGGCTTTGTTTGGTAGGTTTTCGCTCATAGGACTTGTTTTTTAGATTGTTGCGTATGGGTCAAGTTCCTTAATCCGCTTACACAAATAATCAAATCGTTTCTTTGTAAGCGGTGTGAGTGTATCGAGGTTCTCGCCATCAAAATTCTCTCCAAAGATAATATCGTCCACCCCTATGCCGTGATTGTAGTTCTCACGCACACAATCACGCAGAATCCAAAGATTGCGCAGGTTTACCCAGTCTGCCGTTTTGTTCTTGATTCTGCTGAACAGCACAGCAGCTGTGTAGAGGTAGTGTCCGCAATGGTTGTAGTCATGCAGCACAAGCTTCCCTTGATAGTATATGTCGAAGTCTTTGTTTTCTTCGTCTTCCTTGGTATCGCAGTAGAAGAACGGAATGTCTTTCAGACCGTCCCAATTGATGTAATTAGTTGGTTTCATGTTTATTGCTTATCTTTAATTTTCCCTTTTAATGAATTTATAATATATCCTTTTGGGTTCTTTTTTTCTCTTGATTTCCCTTTAAGAATGGAAAGCTCCAGCATTATGTCAAGCTCCTTTTGCGCAACTTTGAAAAGGTCTATATTATTTCTTATCTCTTGGTCTGTAAATAGTAGGTCTTGTTTGAGATAGTTTCGTATAAGCCTGTCCAAATCCCACCCTAAACTGACTTGTTTTTGTAGTTCGTGCTTTTCGAGTTCCTCGTCCCTGTATTCAGATTGGTATTTGGGATATAGTTTCAGAGAATGAAAAGAACGCCCATCTTTTAGAATCTTATATTCAAAGGAATATGGGCTTTTTGCGTCTAATTCCTCTTTTGCAGGCTTTACAATCCATTTAATAAAGTCAGGGTTTCGCTTGTATTTGTCTTGTACACCGAACATGATTTTTAAGTCTTCTATTGTATAAATCAAAGGTCTTTCCTGTCCGCTCATAAGTTCATAGAACCGCATCGAGTATTGGCTTGTAAATTCCATTGCTGTTTTGAGTTCGTATTTTCTGAACCCTTTTGAGAAATTAAGGACAGCATTATATACTTCTGGTTGTATCTCAAACCTAACCCATCCCCTTTTATAATTGAATTGTGGTTTTTCAATGATTCCTATTACTTTCCATACCTGCCCATCGTCAAACTCAAAAGACTTGTTTCTAAGGTCTAATAGCGCTTTTTTTACACGGGTATAGTTCTCATCTTCATCATCGGCTAAAAACGCAGAAATAGGCATTGATACAACCCTATCATCATACAAATTTTTCTCGATTCGTAGTCCATGGTATAATTTTTTCCCTTCAAGTTCGCATTGCATCGCTTCTACAAGGCGGTACAAAATGCGTTTTTCATACACGGAAAAATTATATTTTGATACTGTCATTAAATAACTCTGTATCACATCTTTATTTGTAATCTTTATAGCCATCTATGTTTTTTTTAAAAAACGAGAGATTGAATGTTCGCAAATATAAGAATTGAAAACGAGATTTAAAATTGTATCTCCACTAAAACATTCAAAAACTCGTTTCTAAAGAGCAAAATAACATTCAAAAACTCGTTTATAACATTCAATCCCTCGTTTTTCGTGATTTTAGTTTGCTTGTAACTTATTTATAATAAAATAGTTACATGGTATTTTTTGAAAGTTGATAAGCATATAACAAGCTATGCTTAAAAACAAGTCATTAAAATTTTAGTAAATGACTCATTTTTAGCCTTAAAAGCTGCCTTTTTGTCAGATGAACATAGCAGCAAGAAAAACATGAATGAATAAAGAGAAAAAGCAAGCAAAGCCAGTGCAACGATTTTGTTGGAACGAATTTTCCGCGCGTTAATTATTGTACAAATATGTGTAAATATGTTTATTTAATTATTTTTCAAAGGTAATTGTAGCCCTGTAATTGCAGTAATATCATCTAAGGAAAATCCCCTTTGTAGCATTTTTTGCGCCATTTCTTTTTTCTCTTCCATCTTGCCCTTAATTCTTCCTTTTTTCTCGGCTTTCAACTCGGCTGTTTCAATAGTATTTTTCCAATCCCTATACACTTTACGTCCGTTTTCATCAGTGTATATATATCTATCTTCAAAAAAACTTTTATTTAAATTCCTGTGTTTCATATATTAAAGAGATTAGAAATTAGTACTTTTTGTCATTATAATATAATTATTTGATAATCAATTATATATTATTCATTTTTATTTGGGGACAAAAAGTACTAATTAAGCACATTTATTATGCGCCTTTTACTATATCCGTAAAGTCAGACCAGTTTTCTACTTTGTACCCTCTGATGTCACGTACCGATTTTCTGAACCATTCAATTTTTTTGAGTGCTTCAATAGCTCTGAACAGATTGCCCAAATCATCGCTTTTTGTTAGGTACGTGCTTCCTTGTATCCAATCGAAGCCGCATTTCTTTAATACTTCCTTGATTTCAAAGTAGGCACGGTTATATGGCTTTCCGTAGTACTGTTCAAGGTCTGAAATAGACATATCAAAACTTATTGCAAACATACTTCTTCTGTTTGGGGTTTAAATAAATCTTCCTGTCCGAAGAACACATTTTTATCCTCTGTTTCGGCTGAAATAACGATACCGACAAAGGGGTTGTTTTCAACCTCTATCACTGTCCCACTTATCCAATTTGATAGTTTGGTAAGGTCTGGGGAAATTAAAACTTTATCTCCTGTTTTCATACAACTATTATTTTTGTTTTCAAAGATATTGACTTTTATCTACTTTTTGTTGTAGTGTCCTTTTGCAGAAACCACCGTAACGGTTACTACATCTTCTTTTATGGTGTAAATCATTCGGTTAAACTTGTCTATTCTTCTACTCCAAAATCCCGAAAGGTTATCTTTTAAAGCTTCAACTTGCCCCGTTCCTGTGGTAGGGTGCTCTCTTAATTCTAAAAGCAACTTTTCAATTTTGATTATTGCTGCCTTATTCCCTGTTTTTTTCAGTTCTGCAATATCTTGCACCGCTTTTGGCTCAAATTCGATGATATATGCCATATCAAAGACTATTGATGAAGTTTGTAATATCTTCCGCAGAGTGCAGAACTACGGTAGCTTTTGTTTTTCCCTCTTTGTGTTCTTTTACTCGTTCCTCGACTTCTGCAAGGTTGGCAGGATTTGCAAAGTAATCGTCATTGCTTGGACTTGGGTTTGAAACCTCAATCTTTAGGGTGTCGGCTTTTGAAACTAAAATGTATTCGATAAAAGCCTTTACACTTTTGCCCTGTGAAGCCGCCATGATAGACAGCTTTTGCAATGTTTCAATGGGCAAATCAATGTTTTTTCTTTTCTTCTGTAATGCTATTGTTGCCATAATCTTTTAGTATTTTCTACAAAGGTATAAAATGTATATTATATACACAATATACATTCGTGTATTTAACACAGGTCAGTAAAGAAATACACTTTGTATGTTGCGCATTCGGAACTATTCCTATTTGTCCGCCACACATCCGCCTACATACCCCCGCCCCCTTATGCATTGCGCAGCTCGCACCGCAGGGGAGGAGTATTCCGTCGGCTGCTTAGGCAGACGAATAGGAATAGCAAGAGGAAACGCCACAGAGTTGCGTTTTTTCCTCTTGCCCTACGGGGTTACGGCTTAAAATCAGACATTTATAAAAATGATTTGAAATTGTCTTGTAATTGCTTTAAAATATATACATTTGTAAACCAATGATATACATTATTAAAATGCAATTAAATTATAAATTATGGCAGAGAAAAGGCAACAGACAACCGTAACGATAGACACCGACACAGGCGCAAGGCTTGAAAGGCTTGCAAAAGCCAACGGAGTGAGCAAGAAAGAATTTATTTCCCTATCGTTGGACTACTTCGAGAAATACGGAATAAACCCAGCGAAGCACGAAAGCCCAGCACAGGAAATGCAGAAACTTATTAGGCGTATAGACCAAGTTGTAGCATTTCAGAAAGTACAGGAACGTGATTTTATCCGTCCTGCCATGAGTGCGGTTATAGATACAGAGGATAAGATAAGGTATTATTTAAGTGACATCAATGCTCTTGTGCAGTTAACCAAATCAGTGTTTGACAAACTTTCCAAGCTGTCAACCACAGAAGAACAAAGAGCAAGGGGGCAGGAGAACAGAGCCAAAGAGCAGCAGCAGGCTAACGAGGAACTGAAAAAGGCGGTTATAACACTTGCTCGATATATGGACGAGAAGAACAAAGCTGGTTTAATAGGCAAAATTTTTGGGTAATGATAATCAAAGTACAAGGCGGTGGCGGTGGAACCTATGCCAATACAGGAACCAGCGAAGTAGTTGTAAACTATCTCCAGCATGAAGATTTCAAGAGGATGCAGGAGAATAGGAAGATAGAACACTTCTTCAGCCAGGCAGAGGACAGGGTAAAGCCGCAGGAAGTAACCAACCGAATAGACACCAACCGCAAGGGATTGAAAGCAAAGGAAGCCAAGTTCTATGTGATAACCGTTGCGCCATCGGTAAAGGAACTTGCCCGAATGGGGGCAACAAAGCAGGAACAGGCGGAAGCCATGAAGAACTATATCCGCAGGGAAGTGATGCCGAGATATGCGGACGGCTTCAAAAAAGGCATAAAGGCGGATGATTTGGTATATTTTGCAAAGATACATTTTGAACGTGATGAACGGGACGGTGAAGATTTGCATGCACATATCATCGTCAGCCATAAGACCAAGAACAACGGCAAGGCGATAAGCCCGAACACCAACCATACAGGGAAGAAAAACGCAGGGGTTGTAAAGGGTGGGTTTGACCGAAAGGAGTGGTTTCAAGGCTGTGAACAGGGCTTTGATATATCGTTTCAGTACAAAAGGGAAAAGAAAGAACATTTTGCCTATCTTAATGCCGTAAAAAACGGTTCACCGAAGGAAATAAAAGAGGTTATTCATCAGTTAAATAAAAAAATGGAACAAGGTAGAGAACAAAAGATGCAGCCTGTTATGACTGCAAAACTGAATGATAGCATAGAAAAGGCTGTTTTGAAAGAAACTACATCGGGAACGCACTTGCTTATCAAGTACAAGGACAATACAGGTGAAACGCACAGGCTTACCGAAAAAGAGGTCGAGGACATACGGATAGGTCGTTACCCAATGGAAGCCATAGCCAACAAGATAGCTGACAACCATAGGGAAAAAGAAGAAGAACGCAAGCAGGGAAAAACAAATAAAGGGGGGCTTTCACTATGAAAGAGGGAGGTATTAAAAAAGGCATGGGATGCTTTACAATCCCTTTTGCATTGATAGTGCTACCGATTGTATTGTTTTTGGTAATACTTCCGTTCTTCATGGTAAAAACGGTATGGCTGTATCTTACAGAGGGAAAAATCGCCAATGCGATATTTACCCTTGTGTGTACCTGTCTTTTGCTTTGTGCCTATTATGGTACGTTTGTGCTGTTACGCAAGTTCATGGGCAATGGAAAGAGAACCAAAAACGCAAAACCGAGCAGCCCCAATGCCGTACAGCTTCACACGACAAGGGGCAATATCGTTTTGAACAATCCATTTAGGGGTATTTTCGTGCTTGGCGCAGCAGGGAGCGGAAAGTCGGAGTCTGTCGGAGTTCCTTTGCTTGGGCAGTTCATAGGGAAAGGTTTTGCAGGGGTGGTTTATGATTTCAAGTTTCCGACACTTGCCGATGATGTGGAAGCCTTTGTAAAGGCAAAATCAAGCTCTCTAAGGCATTATTATCTTGATTTCAATAATCCGCTAAGGTCTTATCGTGTCAATCCTTTAAACCCGAAATATATACCTAACACGAGTTATGCAAGGGAATACGCACAGGCTATTGTTTCAAATCTTCTGAAAGAGAGCATAAAGAAGCCCGACTTTTGGACGAGAAGCGCAACGGACTTACTTACTGCCTGTATTTGGTATCTGAAAGAGGAACGGCAGGACATTTGCGACTTGCCGCACGTTTTTGCCATGATAACGAGTAATGATGTGGACTTGTTAAACCTGTTGCAAACCAACACGCAAACGGCACAAATGACCATGAGCATATACAATGCCATGCAGCGCAAGGCGGACGGACAGGTATCGGGAGTTATAGGAACATTGCAGGGGGCTATCGCACAACTCAACACCCCCGAACTGATGTATATCTTTTCGGGAGACGATTTCAGTTTGAATGTGAACGACCCTCAGAACCCAATCGTTTTGACAGTGGGCAGCTTCCCGACATTAGCGCAGACCTTTGCCCCTTTGTGCTCTTTGGTCATAACGGTTGCATCCAAGCTGATGAACCAGCCGGCAAAAGCACCCTCATTTGTCATGCTGGACGAAGCACCGACCGTTTTTGTACCCAATTTGGAAGTTCTTCCGAATACCGGACGAAGCAACAAGGTTGCAACGGTTCTGATGTGCCAAGACCTTGCGCAGCTTACGGACGGTTACGGAAAGGAAAAATCAGATGTGCTGTTTGCTTCATGCAATACACATTTTTATGGTCGTGTTGCATCGAGCATAACAGCAGACATTCTTTCCAAGCAGTTCGGGAAAACGGATAAGGTCTATACCACTACCAGCGAAAGCAGGAGAGGATTACAAGGTTTTATAAAGCCACACAAAACGGAGAGCGAAACGATACAGGAGCGTGATGTAATCAAGTCGGCTGCATTCTTGCAAATGGGAGTGGGTGAGTTTGCAGGGATAGCCGTAGAAAGCAACGTGACGCAATTTAGGCGCAAGTTCTTACAGACGGACAGACCATCCCGACAACCATTAAGCACACCGCCAATCAGTCGGTTTGTTTCATTGTCTGACTATTATCAGACTGTAAGGAACGATATAGACCAACTTTTAAGATAGATAAGCCGATACAAATAAAAAGTCGTCCATGTTCGGACGGCTTTTTATTTGATTACTCCGCTGAATCCATTTCACCTCTATTGCCTTTTCTCTTTTTGAGTATCTTGTTGATAGAGAATGTAGCAGCGAGCATTAATGCAATAAGAACGATTATAGTCATAGATTCAATTTTTTAAAATATAGAAACAACTTGTTGTGCAAAAATCACGAATATATGGTATTTGTGCAATAAAAGGGTAAAGTTTTTTAGGCTGTAATCCAAATTTTATTTCGTAGTGTGGGTTTATGAAATATAATTGCTTGTCAAGGATTGTTATTTCTTCTTTTTTGAGAAGCCTTTCAAAGTATTCGATAGTTATTTTTGTACGTTTTATATTTAGCAATTCTTTGATGCAACCTTCTGTTTCGTTTGCGGTTCTTAGTATTAGTTTGTATAAACTTCTATGAAGCAGATGAATAAAAGGGAAATGAGATATGATTCTATTTCTGCAAATTTGTTGATGCCCACCAAATGGCATTTGCCATGCAGGGAAAGACATGAAAATCACCCCCCCCCCCGTAGTTAACATATTTTTAATATTCTGTAAAAACATTTGTTTGTTTTCGATATGTTCAAAAACATCATGACAGATGATTAAATCAAATTTGGTTTTTACTTCTTTCATCTTAAAAATGTCTGAAAGAATAAACTCTCCTTCTGCATTGTTTTCTTTAAAAAAAAGTATTGCATCTTTTATTCTGCATTCTGAAATATCTATGCCTATGGTGTTACATCCCATTCGTGAAAAAGGAAGCAGATTGCCACCATCCCCACAGCCAACCTCTAAGATGTTCATGTGCCGTTTTATTTCTTTGAATTGCGATATATACGGAACGAAGTATTTATTACTTGTTTCTGCAAGTTCATTAAAATACAATCTCCTGTTTTTTTGTCTATCTTGTGCCATATCTATATGATTGATAATTCGGATAATATTTGTTTGGTATCTTCTTCGTTCAGTTTGTTGCCTTTATAGTCATAAATGGCTTTACAGCTTTCGCAAAGATAGTAGTTCCATTCTCCCCAAGCTTTGAGAACTACCAGTTCATCAGCACAGCAGGGGCAATTTTGGGGGCATATATCGCCATCACTTTTAGTTATATATTTCATTGTTTTGTAGTCTTGAATTTTACAAACCCATTATTATAGTTTCCTATTATATTCCTATTGTTATCATATATGTAACCGTTTGAATAATAGTATTTAATATCATTTTTTGTATCATATATATAGCCGTTTGAATAATTTCCTATGATTTCCCCTTTCTTATTCAATATATAGCCATTACGGTATGTAATACCACACGAATATAATTTATTCTCAATAATTTGTTTGTATAACTGTGGTAGTTTTTTGTCAGATGAAGATGTTATTACGAAAGCACCACTTTCAATTTTTGCGTTTACTTGTGGTGAAGTTATTATTGAATCATTAAAAACAAATGCAATTTGCTTTCCAATGGCTTTTTCTGTTTCAACAGCCCATTTTTTTATTTTCTGTTGACTTATTTTCCCGAAAATAGCATATTGCCCTAAATTACTTGTGTCTAATTCTAAAGTTGCGAAATCGTTTACGGTTAAAATTGGCTCTATGGATAGACTGTCTTTTTTGTTGTCTATTACATGATACCAGCCGTCTTCCCTATGTGTGTTTTGAGAAACTGCAATCAAAGGAAAGCACAGGGAGAATGATAATAAGATAAATAATACTTTGTTTTTCATAAAATGTTGGTTTTATAGTTCTCTATTCTTTTATTTTTCTACTAACCCATTGGTGCAACAGGGGGAGCCTTTAGGGTGCATATACCCTGTGCTTTGTTCAGAAGTTGGGTGTCTTTCCAATTCTTCAAGACTTATTTTCCCTCTTAGGTAAAGGCTTTGAACTTCTTCCTTAGATAGTGCATCAAATTTAGAGCCAGCCCAAAGAACTGCACTATCCGAACTTTCGGGGGAGTGCATAATATCTATGATTTCATCTATCGTTTTCATATTTCCGTATTCACTTTTATTTTCCCTATTGTCTTTTGTTCGTCACGTACTCGGCAAAGTTCTTTGTGTGCCTTTTCGTACCGTTCACGCAGAGCGTTGTTTTCTTCTCGAAGCCTTTGCAGTTCCTGTGCCTGTTCCTGTACCTTGCTTTCGGCTTTTGCCTTTTCTTCCGCAGCTTTGGCAATGATTTCAGGGGCAGGTAGCTGCACCTGTTTTTGTGATATGATAAACTCGCTCATTAGTTTGCAAAGTGCATCCACTTGACTACGTTCTTTTTCTACTTCGGCAGGGATAGGCAAGCAGGGGGTTGCTTCATTGTCGTATATATCGAAATCATTCTTTTGTAGAAATTCCCATGCCTTTTCTACCCATTCCCCGACAGGTTGCCCAGCTTTTCGGCAGTATATTTTTATATCTTCAAGTGTCTTTTTGGGCACTCTTATGGTGCTTGTTTGTATATTGTTCATGCTACTGGGAATTAGATTGTTATATGCAAAAGTATAAAGAATATATTTAGATATATACAAATTCTACAAGAAATATATTATCCGCTAAATGTGGATCATTATTTCTTATTATATTTTTATCTTACTTCCTCAAATCATATTATTTTTTTTGAGCCACTTTTTCCCCGATGGAGTAAGACACCACACAAGGAAGATTGCACAAGGAACACTCATCGCTAACAACATTGTAATAGTACCCATTATTTGCCCTCCTTTTCTTTCCTATCTTGATAATTGAAGTAAATTACACCGATAATCGCCACAATGGTAACGAAAATAGAAACTACAATTGCTCCCATAATTAATCCTCCTTTTCTTTTCTGTCCTGTATGAGAAAATAGATTCCTCCTACGTTGGCTATCACGATAATCAAGCCAAACATGATTAATGCTCCCATAGTTTTAAATTGTTGCGTATGGGTCAAGTTCCTTAATCCGCTTACACAAATAATCAAATCGTT
>ENA-OZAU01000964-OZAU01000964.1-human-gut-metagenome-genome-assembly--contig:-NODE-964-length-11866-cov-6.830158_pt1 | contig 11866 bp, 10 predicted proteins | sample MGYA00243303_ERZ653503 | MGnify/ENA primary metagenome ERZ653503 (study PRJEB26926, sample SAMN06165049) | human gut metagenome | biome: ENVO:00009003; feature: ENVO:2100002; material: ENVO:00002003...
ACGAGATTTCTGCCTGTCTCGTGGGCTCGGAGATGTGTATAAGAGACAGAGCAAACCGACAGAAAATTATTCTGTGAGTAGTAAAAGAAACCTGCAAGCCACCTGAACTACACACAATAATGAAAAAATGCAATGGTACTGGATTGGTACTAAAAATATGTGAAATGAAAAATAACGTGTGGAAAAAGTATAGATTATCAATACAAAACAGTATAGATAACCACATTAAAATAACCTACATCAAACCAAACTTTGCGAATTCGAATAAACAAAAATGCTTAGCAAATCCAGCGTTTATGCGGGTTTGCGGCATTACAAAAGGTCTTTTGATAACAAATTGATAACGGTTACGCAAGTGCGATTATTCTTACGGATAAGTGGTTTGCAGGTCGAGGAATGATTTTAAAGTGGTTTGTGTGACTGTGATAAATCCATATTAGAAACGCCCTTAGCTGTGGGTAGTAACTCATGGCTAAGGGCGTTTTTTGCGTTCTTGTCAATCGGTTTTTAGTTTGTCTTTTGCTGATTTCTTCGGTGGTGAGTTTTGCAGCCTGTTTCCATCAAAGCAGGCAGAAATTGATTTGTGTTTAGGAGGACAAAGCGGCAGATATAATGTTAAAAGTAGTTGCGTGCGCACGCATATTGATGTATAATACGTTCTGATTGGAGGTATATATTTATGCAACTATTAAAATGGCTTTCAGTAACAGACCGATTTTACAAAATCTATTTGGACAAGCAACTTGCCCCCTATGGAATCAACAACAGTCAATATATGTTCTTAATCAAAATCTGTCGTTCGCCCGGTATTTTACAAGATTCTTTGTTGAATATGTTCTATGTTCATCCAAGCAATATTGTACGGACGGTTGCGACATTGGAAAAGCAGGGAATGATTACACGTTCTCCCAATGATAAGGATAAGCGGACATGTAAGCTGTATCCTACGGAACGTGCGCTGTCTGTAATTGATGAGGTACAGACGGTATGTGAAAAGACAGAAGCTCTTTTATTGCAAGGCTTCAGGGAATCTGATAAAAACCTCTTTATTGATTTGCTGATTCAGGCAGGTGAAAATATTACAGCGGAACTCCGTATAGAAAGAAAGGGGGATGAATTTAATGACTGAGAATCCCCTAGGATATGAAAAAATTTCAAAACTGTTGAAAGATTTTGCTGTTCCCAGTATTGTGGCGTCTCTTGTCGGCTCAATCTACAATATTGTGGATCAGATTTTTATTGGTCAAGGGGTCGGTTATTTGGGAAATGCAGCAACCAATGTTGCCTACCCGTTTTCTACCATCTGCCTTGCCATTGCACTACTGGTCGGAATTGGCAGTGCTTCCAGTGTTTCCCTCTGTCTTGGACGTAAAGAGCCGAAAGCTGCCGCCAAAGCAGCGGGAAATGGTATTGTTCTGATGGGAATTTTCGGAATTATTTATTTGCTGGTTGGAGAAACTTTTCTGTCCTTGCTCCTAAAGGCATTTGGGGCAACGACAGATGTATTTCCATATGCAAAGCAGTATGCCAGCATAACATTGATTGGAATGCCGTTTCTCATTGTAACGAATGGTATGAGCAATTTGATTCGAGCAGATGGAAAACCAAAGTATTCAATGGTCTGCATGGTTGTGGGAGCTATTATCAATACCATTCTTGACCCCATTTTTATTTTTGTTTGCGATTGGGGAATTGCCGGCGGAGCTTGGGCAACAGTTATTGGGCAAATTTTTTCCTTCATACTCGCACTCCGTTATCTATGGCGTTTCCAAACAATCCATTTTGAAAAAGAGTCGTTTTTATTGGACATCAAAGAAAGCATGAAAATTTGCAGCATGGGAATCAGCAGCAGCTCAAACCAGATTGCAGTTACCGTGATTCAAATCATTCAGTACAATTCGTTGACTTATTACGGCGCATTATCAAAATATGGAACAGATATTCCCTTAGCTGGTTGCGGAATCGTTATGAAAACAAATGCCATAATCCTTGCGATTGTTGTAGGAATCTCGCAGGGAACACAGCCGATTATCGGCTTCAACTATGGAGCAGGGCAATACCATCGTGTACGGGAGGCTTACCTGCTTGCGGTAAAATGGAACCTTGTTGTTTCCACTATTGCTTTCATCGCATTTCAATTTTTCCCGCAATCTATCATTTCGCTATTCGGAGATGGGGACGAGCTGTATTTTGAATTTGCTGTTTTGTTCATGCGTACCTATCTTTTCATGGTGTTGGTAAATGGTGTGCAGTTGCTTTCTTCCAGCTTTTTTACCGCAATAGGAAAATCGTTAAGAGGTGCTCTGTTGGCATTAACAAGGCAGACCTTTTTCTTGATTCCGCTTACCCTGCTGCTCCCGCTTCGTTTCGGAATTATGGGAGTATTGCTAGCGGGGCCTGTTGCTGATTTTTCAGCGTTTGTGCTATCTGTTGTACTGGTGGGTATAGAATTTAAAAAACAAAAAAATGACATGTAAACAGCAAACACTTGTGAATGTCAAGCACTTTGTTGTTTCGGTTAGCATAGATAGTGCAAATTAAGATGGTATCTGAATAGAAAAATACAGTATGCTAAATATTTTACAAGGCTTGGAATCATGTTAAAAAGACATGATTTCAGGTCTTTTTATGTCTTGATACCTTTTTGATACTTTTTCTCTCAGAAAAAATAAGAAACTATTGTACCTACATTCGTGCCTATCTGGATTATCTGACAAATATTCTTCACAAATCACCGGAAGATGTTTCCTGGGAAGAACTGCGTGATCACATCAGATGGTTACAGAAATCCAGAAATATCATAAAGAAAAACTGTATGATTGGGAAGTAGGGATTTAATCTCTACTTCCTTTTTAGTTTACATAACAAAAATATCCTGTTTATTTTGCCAACTATAATATGAAAGTGATTTTGATAAATTGATGAATGATATGAAAAAGGATGATGCTATCCATTAGTACCACAAAATTTCTTATTGCAGAATTAGCGGTTGCAGATTATAATTTCCATAGGTGGACAAGCAAACCGACAGAATATTATTCTGTGAATAGCAAACCAACCTGCAAACCACCAGAACTGCACACAATAATGAAAAAATGCAATGGTACTGGAATGGTACTAAAAATATGTGAAACGAAAAATAATGTGTGGAAAAGACACATATTATCAATACAAAACAGTATAGATAACCATATTAAAACAACCAGAATCAAACCAAACTTTGCGAGTTTGAATAAGGAGAAACACTAAAAGACCCCAGTATTTATGCGGTTTACAAACATATTTGTTTAAACATTGGCAACTATTTGGCAACAGATTTTCCCTATTTAATGAATAAGATTACTTTATGAGCATAAGAAAACCTTACTGATTTTCAGATATGACAACTGAAAATTGGTAAGGTTTTTCATGCTTATTTTTTCTTCTTGCGTTTCGTTTCTTTCTTTTCTTCTTTTTCCATTTCTTTTAATTCGGCGAGAAGCATATCGCTGATTTCCCGTGAAGGAACCTTTCTCATGGAAGGAAAGTTAAATGAGTACCTGCATGATGTTGATGAGGAATGTTATGAGAGAATGGAGCTTCTTGTGGAGCAGATGAAAGTCGGTAAAGGAATAACAGAAGAATTAAAGCAAGTGATCAATTGAAGTGGGTAAGGCTTATGAATAATACGCGGAGTGCAGCGGAAGAAATCGTTGTAAAAGAAATAGTATATATTTGAATCGGATTTCTATTCATGATATCGACGGTTGCTGAGTCGTCGATATCATGAATTGTTATTAAGGTACAAGATTTAGATGTGAAAACTGAATCTATCAATGCTGTGTTCTATTATGATATAGTTTTGGGATGTAAACACAACTTTGACATAGTCACCAGCAGTAGCACCAACATAGTCATACCAATCACCAATTCCTTTTAAATTTCCCTCTTCTGCGAATTGCTTTGCATAAATTGGATTGGATTGATTTCCTTGAGCTAATAACCAACCATCATAGTAAGAGTCGTAAGAAGTGCAATAGTATCTGGCACTTATGCCGAAAGGGTTATTGGAATTAAAAATATTAAATTTGTATGCAACATCAGAAGGAATTTGAATATAGCCTTCACCATATATTTCCCTGCGTGAATGGGAATGCCTGCTAGGGTGATATTCTCCCCACATAATATGAGCTTCTTTAATTTCGACGATATAAGAGTTGTTTGCTAGCGACATTTTAAGTTCCTCCTTTTGATTGGCTTTGGGTTAATTATAACAAGTTTTGTTGAAGTTAACAACATTGTATAATTATGTTGATGCCCAGCTTTTTGATATACGGAACATCGACCTGCCTCGTAAGGTGAAATATCGTCCTCGTTACAAACAGCCTGAGTTCAAGGTAGACAGAGGATGTCGTATTGGTAGAAACTATAGCGATTTCCAGAAGTTTCTTGAAAATAATCCGGAGTCTACTGTTATACAGATGGACAGTGTTATCGGACGTGTGGGAGGCAAATGTTTGCTTACCATACATTTCGTTGAAACCAGTTTAATGCTTGCACTTTTTGAGAGATTCAAATATCTCAGCATCTGTCATACAGATTATAAATCTGCTGGATAAAGTACTTGGAAGCAAAGATTTTTCGCGTTTATTCCCAGTTATTCTCACAGACAACGGAAGTGAGTTTTCAAATCCAAAAGTGATCGAAAAACGTGATGCGATTCCATGCAACAGGACGAATGTATTTTACTGCGATCCAAGTGCACCTTATCAAAAAGGAGCCTGCGAAGTGAACCATGAATTGATTCGCCGCATTCTGCCAAAAGGAAGCAGCTTTGATGATCTTACACAGAAAGATATTTTTCTGATGATGGATCATATCAATTCCTATAAAAGGAAAAAGCTGAACAACCGTAGTCCATACGAAACGTTCAGCTTTTATTACGGAGAAGATATACTTAAGAAACTTGGATGTAAACCGGTTGCCGTCGAAAACATCATCTTAAAGCCTAAACTTCTCAAAAAGTAACAGATAAATTTGCAAAGTGCCGCCAGAACAATGACAGCAGAATAACTTCAAAACAGGGATGGATTCTCCGAATACAAAAATTTCGAGCGGGAATTGATTCCTTATTGTCGTGTGCAAATTTATTGCTGAACGTATTATAACATGTCAATGTACAAATGAAAATCTGGGAAATTCACTTACAAAACGGGATTTTCGTTTACAAAGCGGGAATCTCGTTTACAAAATGAGATTTTCATTTACAAAGAGAGACTCTTGGGTTACAAACGGGACTCTCGCTCTACATTTCACCCCAGCAATTTATAAAAAATATATGCTTAAAAATTATTTTGACATCATCAAAAAATATGTTTATAATATAAAAATAGATAGTAAGCAGGAGGATTGGTGCATGACAATATCAGAACAAATAAAAGTATTGTGTGTGAGATGTGGTGTAAGTGAAGCAGAACTGGCAAGGCGGCTGGGAAAATCGCCACAAAGCTTTAATTCGAAAATGAAAAGAGAAAGTTTTACAGTAGAAGATTTAGAGAAAATTGCAGATGTATTGGGTGTCGAATTTAACAGAGAATTTATATTAGCAAATGGAGATAAAGTTTGATGAAGAATATTGTAAAAGAATTTAAACTTGGAGAATTATTTTGTGGTCCTGGCGGATTGGCACTGGGAGCAACGACAGCGAAGATTGAAGATTCAGATTATAAGATTATTCATAAATGGGCAAATGATTATGATAAAGACACATGTAATACATATACGAGAAATATCTGCCAAGATGATGGCGATAGTGTTATTTGTGGTGATGTAAGAAAACTTGATATTGACAGTCTTGGAGATATAGATGCATTGGCTTTTGGATTCCCATGCAATGATTTTTCTGTTGTAGGTGAGCAAAAGGGATTTGATGGTGTATATGGTCCATTATACACATATGGAGTAAAGGTATTAAAGAAATATAAGCCGCTGTGGTTTTTGGCAGAAAATGTTGGCGGATTAAAGAGTGCTAATGATGGAAAGGCATTTCAGAAGATACAGGAAGATTTGAAGAATGCTGGATATAGAATATATCCTAATTTATATAAATTTGAGGAATATGGGGTGCCGCAGGCAAGACATAGGGTAATAATTGTTGGTATTAGAGAGGATCTGCCATATGAATTTAAAATACCTAGTCCAAAACCATATAAAAATGTTGATGTTACTTGTAAGAATGCAATAGAGAATCCTCCAATAGGAAAAGAAGCTTATAATAACGAGTTAACAAAGCAATCTGAAATAGTTGTAAAGCGATTGAAATATATTAAACCAGGAGAAAATGCGTTTACTGCGGATTTGCCAGAAGAATTGCAGCTTAAAGTGAAAGGGGCAAAGATAAGTCAAATTTATAAGAGGTTAGATCCAGATAAACCTGCATATACAGTAACTGGTTCAGGCGGTGGTGGAACGCATATGTATCATTATTCGGAGCCAAGAGCATTGACTAATAGAGAGAGGGCAAGATTACAGACATTTCCGGATAATTATATTTTTGAGGGGTCTAAAGAGTCTGTTAGAAAACAAATAGGTATGGCGGTACCTGCAAAAGGAGCTAAAATCATATTTGAAGCTATTTTAAGAACATTTGCGGGAATTGACTACGAAAGTGTAGAACCAAGTATAAAGGAGTAAGGTATGTATACTGATAATTTTGAAGAAGAAATATTATTTACACCAGCCAGAAAAGATGGTGAAGCATGTAATCATTTGAAAATTGTTACAGCATTTACCGATGTTGAGAGAATATCAAGTCACTTGATAAAACTATTTGATGGCAGGAATAAAGAATATGTGTCTGGAATAAAGGTGGACATTATACTTGGAATGACAAAAGGTACGGGTCTGACACAAAAGAAACATGACAAGATATGTTCATTGATAAAAAGATTGAATAGTGTATCTGGAATGCCTCAGATATCATGCAATTATATTGTGGAAGGTAAACAGGTACATTCGAAGGTGTATGTATGGTGCAGGGGGCGAAAGGCAATAGAAGCTTTTAATGGTTCAGCTAATTATACCATGAATGCATTTTTTGCAAGAAGAGAATGCATGGATGTATGTAATCCTAAAGAGGCAAACCATTATTTCAATAGTCTATTACCTGATACGATAAATTGCTTTGATGGGCAGATAAAAGATAAGGTTTCATTTTCTAGCAAGAAAAATGTGGAAGATGATGTTGCGGATACTAATTTGGAAAATTTATCTTGGGAGAATTATCAGACTATTGAGCCGGTAGATACATTAGAAGTTTCTTTACTGAAAGCTGATGGCAGCGATACTGGATATGGTTCTGGCGTAAATTGGGGAATACGTAAAAATGGCTATAAGAGAAATAGAAACCAGGCGTATATTCCATATAATGTGGCAGATCATAAAGATGGATTTTTCCCAGATGTAAATGCTGATGGAACGTATCCAGTGTTTAAGGTTGTAACAAAGGAATATGATGCTTTTTATATGAGACAGGCACAAGCAAAGGGAAAGGCATTAGAAACTCCAGAAAGTAATGCGATAATAGGAGAATGGATAAGGCATAAACTTGGAGTGCCGGATGGTACATATATTACAAAACAGATGTTAGAACAATATGGTAAAACAAAAGTTTTGTTTAAAAGGTATGAAGATGGTATATATACTTTGGAATACTAATTCTGGCATTAAGGAGTAAACAATATGGAGCAGAAGGTCAATATTGATATTTTAAATGATTCACAAAAACAGGCGTTAGTCTGCATGTATTATGCTATGCTTCCCAAAACAGATGTAAGGTATAAGCAGCGGATGCATGATTGGGAAGTGTTAGAAAAGAGATTCGGAATAAAAAAATCAACATATAGGTATGCAAAGGATACTTTTGATTCTTATTTTACTGGTAATGGAAGAAAAGGCTGGGGAGAGAGTAGAGATTTAAAAAGACGAGGTATAGCATATCAGGAAGTATTTGATTTATATAAGGATTATTCTGCAGATCAATTGGAAAAAGCTGTAGCGGAGATTATTCATAGATATGAGTATGAGGAACCAACATTTGTATCTATGAAATGTGGTTTCACAAAAACAGTACATAACATTCTAAATGGTAATAAATATATAACAGTGGATGGGGTTTATACGCTGAAAGAGGAATTGAATATAGGAAAAACTGTATTTGTTACATTAGGAGGGGATACAGGAAAAGCAGAAGTGGATTGGGTACCAGGGTTTATAGGAGTAGCACATGTTATTAAAGAGCCATATGATTTTGGATATAATGGTAAAGAAAAGTACTTTAAGTTTGATATAGAAGTTGACTGCGTTTTTGATAAGCCATTTAAAAGAGAAGATTTTTTAAGTTATAGAGACGCATACGATGCTCCATATATAGGACCAGAGTTATCAAGAGATCCGTCACAGGCATTAAGTACTTTGGATATGATAAAGGCTGTTGCTGTTATACGTGCAGTACTTGATGAATTCCCAGAAATGCTTGAAAAATTTAAAGGAATTTTTGACAGAGAGTTTATGGACAGGGTGCTTGGAGCAGTTACTGTAATGATACCAACGTCTGTAAAATTTGGAGAAAGCAAAGAGGATGCAGTAAATTCTATTCAGGAAGAAATGAGCATAGAGAATGAAGGCTCTGAGGAGGAAGAAATGGAATCTAAGCCATATATTGAACCTGATTATTATACAGGGTGTTCACGCAAAAATAAGGATACGGGGACTGTATATGCACACAATAGAATTGTATTTGGAGCACCAGGAACAGGAAAAAGTTTCAAGCTGAATGATGAGCAGAAGGATCTCATTTCAGAAGGTGGAGAGTACGAAAGAGTTACATTCCATCCAGATTATTCATATGCTAATTTTGTTGGAACATATAAGCCAGTACCTACAAAAAATGGAATATCATATGAGTATGTTCCTGGTCCATTTATGCGGACATATGTAAAGGCAATAGAAAATGGACAGTCGGAGAATAAGGAAGATGTAAAACCATTTCTGCTTCTTATAGAGGAAATTAATAGAGCAAATGTTGCAGCTGTATTTGGAGAGGTATTTCAGCTTTTAGATCGCGACGATAGAAATGCAAGCCAATATCCAGTTAAACCTTCTGAAGATATAAAGGCATATTTGGCAAAAGAACTTGGTGGAAGACCAGAGCAGTATGATGAAATAAAGATACCAGATAATATGTATATCTGGTCAACTATGAATAGTGCTGATCAGGGCGTATTTCCAATGGATACAGCATTTAAAAGAAGATGGAACTTTGAATATATAGGTATTAACCATAAGGAAGAAAAGATTAAGGATACATATTTAGTGTGTGATAAAGCACAGGTGCCATACAGAGTTGACTGGAATGAGCTTAGGAAGGCTATAAATACAACACTTGCTTCTAGAGATTATAAGATAAATGAAGACAAGCTTATGGGACCATTTTTTGTATCTAAAAGCATTTTAGAGAATGAAGATGCGTTTAGAGAAACTTTTAAGAGTAAAATTATTATGTACTTATTTGAAGATGCAGCAAGGCAGAGAAGGCATATGTTGTTTGGAGGCTGTGATGAGGATATAAGAAACCAATATTCAACGATTTGCGAGGAATTTGATAAAAGAGGCATAGATATTTTCTGTAAAGAAATCCGAGACAAAATCAAGAAAGAATATTTGAGTGAATTAGAATGAGAAGGGAATGTTACTGGATGATTTCTAAATATGTCAAAGAGCAGAAGCGGTATACTCAAGATGAACTTAGAAAAATATTTGAATGCACTGCTGATGAAACAGTGCAGATTATAAGAAAGTTAAAAGAGTATGGAATTGTTAAAAATGTAAAAAAAAGTGATAGGCAAAGTATGCTCTCTGACTTAGTTGAGGAAGATATCAGAGTAACAGATATCGAAAGTGGAGAGCGGGAATTATATTATGTGTTTTCATTTGTTGGAATAATTGTTGTATATGGACGGGTATTAAAGTGTTATCCTAAATATATTAATTCTTGTGGTAGTCCAATAGCACAGATGAAGCAGATTATGCGTGTTTTGGAAAAATATAATTCAAAAGAGCAGGTAATAAAACTGTATAATGAAAGTGATGATGGAGGATCGTTTAACTTATTGGCAGTAATGCTGTATTTGTTGCAGGATTATTATGATAATGGAATATATGCTAATGACGTTGAGATTGTTGAGACTAATGGCACAGGAGAAATACTGTGGGACAGAACAATCAATGAAACATTTTCATATATATCAAATAACAGGCCATATTATACTGAATTACAGACAAAAAAGCGAACTTCAGATGAATATGATTTTATCAGACGCTTACATGCATGTATATTGACTAAATTTTCAAAGGAACTTGAAGAATCCGATCTGCCGGAGTTGTTTAATATTGTGACAGTAGAGCTGTCGGAAGAACAACTGGAAGATTTGGGCGATGAAGATTATATTTTATATAGGATACAAAATGAACTTAATGTGCAGTATAACACAAGAAAACAACTGGTGTTGAAGGCAATGTATGCGTATATTGCACAAAAAGCAAGCTTTAATAACATTGATAGTTTTAGCATATATGGTACCAACAGCTTTAACTTAGTATGGGAAAAAGTATGTGCACAGAATTTTGGAAATGTTTTAAATGTAAAATTATCAGAGCTGCCACTTGGAGTTTGTGATGATTATAAAGAAAGTAAAGATAGTACTTTAATAGAAATAATTGATAGACCAGTATGGCATAAGACTTCAGATAATATTAGTGATGGGAAGTCAGATACACTAAGACCAGATCTGATTAGTATTTACGAGTGTGGTGATAGTGGAGAATATTGTTTTGGCATATATGATGCAAAATATTATAATATTAATTTTCACAAGAATTCGTCAGAATACAAAGTTATAGGACAGCCTGGGGTGGCGGATGTTACAAAGCAATATTTATATCAGCTTGCGTACGATGATTTTATAGCAAAGCAAGGATACAAATATGTGCAGAATATGTTTTTTTGTCCTGATGAATCTGGAGATAAAGAATATGGATGGGTGCAGATGGATATTCTGTATCAAATCGGAGACAAAAAATTAGAGAATGTAGCAGTTGTAAAGCTTTGTGCATCAGAAATGTATTCTTTATATTTGGCAGATCATATAGTAAATGAAAATGAGATGGACAAATATATTCCAGTAATTGGACGACATGAAGTAGATAGTCAAAACTTTGCAAATAGGATGATGGCATATCTTACGAGAATCACGACTGCTAGTAAATTAGCTGAAAAGAAACTTGAAATGAAATCAGATAGAGGCAGGCTTATATATCCCAAACAGATAAAAAGAGAATTGGGTGCAAAAATTATATATGATGCTATATGCCCCGTTGCAAGTAATGCCTTTTATGGATTTAATCCATATGAAAAAGAAGACCATGAAAGTATGGTGGCAGAGGATATGGGAGATTCTTATAATCGTTGCAGTCAGATTGCGGATGCCTCTATTGAGATAGAAGAAATTATAAAAGATTTATCAGAAGCGGAGCTGAGAGATGAAAAAGTGCTTAAAGTAGTACTTAAAAAATGCATTGAAAGTAAATCAGATATTAAACCTATGGCGAATGGAAAGTCGCTTGATATGCTGACAGATAAAATAATGGAGCTTGTTAAAGATGTGTATTTATAGCGAGCAGTTATAAGTATAAATGCTAGACAAGAAGCAAAGGAGAAAAGAACTGGAAAAGTTGGGGAAAAACAGATTGTTGAGGTGATTTTGTGGCAGACGATTTAACAAAAGAACAGCGGCATAAAAATATGAAAAATATTCATGGGAAGGATACC
>ENA-OZAU01000975-OZAU01000975.1-human-gut-metagenome-genome-assembly--contig:-NODE-975-length-11714-cov-7.414015_pt1 | contig 11714 bp, 9 predicted proteins | sample MGYA00243303_ERZ653503 | MGnify/ENA primary metagenome ERZ653503 (study PRJEB26926, sample SAMN06165049) | human gut metagenome | biome: ENVO:00009003; feature: ENVO:2100002; material: ENVO:00002003...
ATACTGGATTTATTAGGATTTTTTAAACTTTGATAAATAACTTTCTATCATTAGCCAAATATTAATTCAACCCCAGATTGGTCCTTGTTTAGCGACAAATGTTCACTGCAAAGCAAACAAACTTTACACATCTATATTGACAAGCTTTCGAACTTTACGCGTTCAACAAAGCAAGAAAAAATCGGCAAATTTCATGGATTCACCGATCTATCATCAATTTTGCTTTCTCACAACAGCATATTCATCATCAAGCCTGTAATAAGGGCAGCTATATTCGCTGTCGCTCATTGATCTGTATGCTTCGTCCTCGTCAAGATCGACCATGCAGCAGTAACATTCACAATCCTCATCAAAAACGTAATTCACACAGCTTTCGCAACGGCTGACTATTTTCTTCGCCTTTGTCATAACAGCCTCCTATTTAAGCACCTTTTTAAGTATACTATTTATAAATACAAGTGCGTCCTTCATTTTTTTCATATCACTATCTGAGACACTGGAAAATTTACCAAGTATATCATCAAGTATCTCGTTTTTCATCTTTTCCATAAAGCGCATAGCTTCGTCAGTGAGCCTGATGTTGATAACTCTGCGGTTATCGGGGTTTTGCATTCTGATAACAAAGCCCTTGTCAACAAGCTGTGCCACAGCCCTTGTTGCCTGCTCATTAGAAGTGTTTATCTTGCTTGCAAGCTGTGACATTGTGAGCGTTCCCTCAATACATAGTGACAGCATTATTATCTGCTGAGTTCTTGTTATATCATACTTTTTCTTATCAAACGTATCAAATACCAATTTTCTGCTGAGAGGGTATATCTCATACATTGACATGATACATTCACGACGTACATTGTCTACCATTTTTACTTCCTCCACATAAAGCTAATTACAACATATTTTCGTTGATTTTTCCACACACAGTAATTATAACATACGCTTATCATTTGTCAATAGCAGAAATATATCAATATTTGATTTTGTTAAGTCATTCTTTTAGGGGTTTTGTTGATGAAGATAGATTATATGCGCATGACAAGTTTTAAAGTTTTACCAATTTACAAAAAGTTTAGTCGAAATTTCTGTAAATTATAGCTGCCAGCTTAACACAAGACGGTAAGAATGTGGTATAATAATTAATGAAGTAAAAATAGATTATGGAGGTTTAAAGTATATGTTGTGTACTGAGTGTAAAAAAGAGCAAGAAAAACGTATTCCTAACGAGGAAAAAGAAAATGCACAGCCCGCCGAAAAAGTGTGCAGCGACGTACATACAACATTGAAATCAAAGCGTTCAGCCGCTTTGATACTTTTGACTGGTGCTACGCTTATGCTTATAATGGTGTTCATTCTTTTTTGGCTTATCATGTTGCCGAATCTGCCACAAGACAACAGCGTCCTTGCGAATAACTGTGCAAATATATGCCAGACCGCTAAGGAATATATCGGGATCTGATCTTCAAGATGACCTGCTCCTGCCTTCGGGCGGGAGTTTTTTTGTTTTATGGCGATTTTACAAGCTTTTTACGGCACCTGCATTGACATCATATTCGTTTGGCGGTATAATAATACAGTATGATATAAGATGCCTTTCTTACGATAGGAGTTAGGAGAAATAAGAATATGAATAACAAGGTCTACGATAACAGAGAGTTATCATGGCTTAAATTTAACGAGAGAGTTCTTGAAGAAGCTCAGGACAGCGCTACACCGCTTCTTGAAAGATTGCTTTTTCAGTCTATATTTGCAAGCAATCTTGACGAGTTTTTTAGGGTGCGTGTGGGCTCGCTTTATGATTCCTCGCTTGTGGACGACGATCATAAAGACAACAAGTCTAAAATGCGTCCATCTGAACAGCTTTCAGCAATATTTGAGCGTGTTCATGAGCTTATACCAATAAAAGATAAGACATACAAAGCTATCTGCGAGGAACTGGAGCTTAAAAATATAGTACATAAAAACATAAAGGCTCTCACTGAACAGGATAAGAAATTTCTTGAAGCTTATTATGCCTATGAGGTCAAGCCGTTTCTTAACGCCTTTATTATCGATAAAAGACACCCTTTCCCGTTTCTTGCAAATCAAAGTATTTATGCGGTCGCAAAACTCGCTTCAAAATCTGCCGTCACAGTGGGTATAGTTAGCTGTAACGAGAAATTCCAGCGTGTGATCTTTCTTCCTGATGACGAGGGGTGCATAAGCTATATCCTTGTAGAGGAGCTTATTCTCCATTATGCTGACAAGGCATTTGAGGGCTATAAAATAGAAGAAAAGGCTCTTATGAGAGTGACACGAAACGCCGATATCGACGTTGACGAGGGCTTTGACTCGGAACTTGATTTCAGACAAAATATGTCTGAGCTTATCAACAAGCGTAAACGCCTTTGTCCTGTGAGATTGCAGCTTTCAAAGCAAATATCCGACACTGTGCTGAACGAACTGCTTTCAAGGTTGGAGCTTTCCGAAAAGCAAGTCTTTGTGGAGAAAACTCCCCTTGATATGTCCTATGTGTTCGCTGTGTTTGACAAGGCGGCAGACAGAAAAGAGCTTTTCTTCCCGAAGCAGGAGCCTCAGCCCTCTGCGATGATAGACCCGTCAAGGTCAATGATAGAGCAGATAGACGAAAAGGATCTTTTTCTGCACTATCCTTATGAGTCCATAAAGCCTTTTATCAGGCTGCTTGACGAGGCGGCAAAGGATGATAGCGTTACGTCTGTCAAAATGACTTTGTATCGTGTGGCGAAGAACTCCAAGGTCATAAAGGCGTTGTGCAACGCCGCAGAAAATGGCAAGGACGTGCTTGTGCTTGTGGAGCTGAGGGCACGTTTTGATGAGGAAAACAATATAGGCTGGTCAAAGCTTCTCGAGGAGTCAGGCTGTCATGTAATGTATGGTCCGCAGGGACTTAAAGTCCATTCAAAGCTTTGTCTTATTACAAGAAAAGTTGGCGACAGCGTAAAGTACACTGTTCAGGTGGGTACAGGAAACTACAACGAAAAGACCGCAGGGCTTTACACAGACCTTTGCCTTATGACATCAAACAATGACATTGCTCAGGACGCTTGCGAGGTGTTCAGAACGCTGTCAATGGGCGAGCTTGTGGAAAGCTCAAAGGCACTTATGGTCGCTCCCCACTGTCTGCAAAATAAGGTAGTGGAGCTTATGGATAATGAGATAAGCATTGCAAGAGCAGGCGGTGAGGGATATGTTGCCGCAAAGCTCAATTCTCTTACTGATAAGGTGCTTATGGACAAGATAATAGAATGTTCTCAGGCAGGCGTGAAGGTAGAGCTTGTTATAAGAGGTATATCCTGCCTTGTGGCAGGCGTGGAGGGCGTTACTGACAATGTTCAGATACGCTCAATAGTTGGCAGATATCTTGAACACGCAAGGATATATATTTTCGGCACAGGTGTTCGCAAAAAGGTATACATATCCAGCGCAGACTATATGACAAGAAACACCACAAGGCGAGTTGAGGTCGCCGCACCTATCCTCAGTGAAGAAGTAAAAAAACGTGTCCTCGATATTTTCGACACCCAGATGCAGGACAACGTAAAAGCAAGGATAATGCAGCCTGACGGAAAATATGTCCGTGCAGAGCGTGGAGATATCGCCATTGACGCACAAAGCAGATTTTACGCTGAAGCATACGCCAATGCACCAAAGCCTGCTCCTGTAAATGATTCAAAGGCTGTCGAGCCTGAAAAGGAGAAAAAGGGCTTTTTAGGCTGGCTCAAAAGGCTTTTCAGAAGAAAAAAGAAATGATATACAATGCGGTCATATTCTATATGGCTGCATTTTTTTGTACAAAAAAAGGGACAGACTTTCGCCTGTCCCTTAAATTTTTATTCATTACTTCTTATCTGCAAAAGCGTTGTTGATAGCTGAAACAAGACCCTTGATAGAAGATACGATGATATCTGAGTGTCTGCCGACGCCCCAATACATCTTATCACCGCAGGAAATTCCAACATACGAAACAGCCTCAGATGTTGACTTTCTTTCAAGAGCGTGTTCTGTGTATGTTTCCACGGTAAAATCAAAGTTCAAAGCCTGCTTGATAGCATTTGCCACAGCGTCAAGACGTCCGTTGCCCTCTGCTGTATGATCGTCTGTTACACCGTTTACTGAAGCTGTGATAGCGGCGCAGATAGTGCCGTTCTGCTTCTGAACATAGTGTGCTTCAGGAATGTCAACAGGTGCGCACTTGTTGAGGTACTCGTCCTTGAATATCTTGTAGACCTCATCAGGCATAAGCTCCTTGTGCTTGTGGTCTGAAACAGCCTTTACCTTGTAGCCAAAGTCCTCTCTCATCTTCTTTGGAAGATCGTAGCCGAACTGATTTTGGAGGATAAAGCCTATTCCTCCCTTGCCTGATTGCGAGTTTATTCTGATAACGTCACCGTCATACTCTCTGCCAACGTCATGCGGATCGATAGGAAGATAAGGAACTGTCCACTTGTCACAGCTCTTTTCTTTTCTCCAGTTCATGCCCTTTGCGATAGCGTCCTGATGCGAGCCTGAGAATGCAGCGAATACAAGTGCGCCTGAATATGGGCTTCTGTCATAAACCTTCATTCTTGTAACTCTCTCATAAAGCTCTACCAGTGCAGGCATATCTGAGAAGTCCAGCTTAGGGTCAACTCCGTGAGTGTACATATTAAGTGCGATAGTAACGATATCGGCATTGCCTGTTCTCTCACCATTGCCGAAACAAGTACCCTCTATTCTGTCAGCACCTGCAAGCAGACCCATTTCGCAGTCTGCCACTGCACAGCCTCTGTCATTATGTGGGTGAAGTGAAACTATAACGTTCTCTCTGTTGTGAAGAGTGTCGCACATATACTCTACCTGCTGAGCATAAACATGAGGCATTGACATTTCAACTGTTACAGGCAGGTTGATGATGACCTTGTTATCAGGTGCAGGCTGCCAGATGTCGATAACAGCGTTGCAGATATCTCTTGCAAACTCAGGCTCTGTGCCTGTGAAGCTCTCAGGAGAATACTCGAATACGATATTGCCCTTTGCGTGCTTCTTATACTCGTTACAGAGCTTTGCACCGTCTGTAGCTATCTTGATTATCTCTTCCTTAGACTTTCGGAAAACCTGCTCTCTCTGTGCAACAGATGTTGAGTTGTAAAGGTGTACTACAGCGTTCTTGGCGCCGTCGATAGCTTCAAATGTTTTCTTTATGATATGCTCTCTTGACTGTGTGAGCACCTGAATAGTAACATCATCAGGTATCATGTTCTTCTCGATAAGTGTGCGGCAGAACTCATATTCTGTTTCAGAGGCGGCAGGGAAACCTATCTCTATCTCCTTAAAGCCTATCTCAACGAGCTTTGTGAAAAACTCCAGCTTTTCTTCAAGGCTCATAGGAATGATAAGAGCCTGATTTCCATCTCTCAGGTCAACAGAACACCATGCTGGAGCATGGTCAACATACTCTTTTTCAGCCCACTTCATGCACTTTACAGGAGGCATATAATAGCCTCTCTCATACTTTTCTACGTTTTTCATGTCAGATCCTCCTTATAAATATAAAGCCGATAATTATTTTGATAGTGATGTGGAAAAGGGCATAAAAAAAATCGCCACTCCTACCAAAAAGGAGAGACGAGCTTTGCCGTGTTACCACTCTCATTCATATACGGCTCACACCGCATATCTCAGCCGCATCTATCAATGCGTATCTCTATAACGGGAGAACCCGTGAGCGGCTAATAAGATTTCACCGTTCAGGCTCGGGGACGAGTTATCACAAATTCCGCATACCGTCTTGCACCCACCGACGGCTCTCTGTAATGTCAGAACTTTGCTTTTGTTCCTGTCAACGCCTTTGTCATATTGTTTTTATTATACCCATACTTCCCGCTTTTGTCAATAGGACAATTGCTGATTTAACAATTTGTTAATATTCGGTGCTAAATCGTTTTCCCTGACGTTAAATGTAGGGGCTGGCGTCCCATGCAAAATAATCTTAAAATATTCTTATTACGCTTTTCAAATGCTTAAAAGTATCTTAATTAGCCTGTCTGTCGGTTGACAAAGAATAAGCAATGGTCTATAATAATAGATGCTGGCTGAGGGGGTTGCCCCTCATACTTTTGTACAAAAGGGGATCTATAACATGATATTTGAAAGCATTAAAAAGCTTGTAACATATGGTCTGGAAAGCGGACTTATTGAGGAGAGCGACAGAGTTTATACCACAAACAGGCTTCTTGAAGCCCTTGACCTTGAGGAATATGACGAACCAGCGGAGGAGTTTTCTAACGTTGATCTTGAAAGCACTCTCAAAGAGCTTCTCGATTACGCTGTGGAAAAGGGCCTTACAGAAAATTCTATTGTATACAGAGATCTTTTCGACACAAAACTCATGGGGCTTCTTACTCCAAGACCGTCAGAGGTAGACACAAAGTTTTGGGGACTTTACAACCACCAGTCTGCAAAGGTCGCAACTGACTATTTCTACAAGCTTTCGCAGGACACGGACTACATAAGAAGATACAGAGTGAAGAAAGATATGCGCTGGATAGCTCCAACAGAGTACGGCGACCTTGATATAACTATCAATCTTTCCAAGCCTGAAAAAGACCCGAAAGCCATTGCGGCGGCAAAGCTTGCAAAGCAGTCGGGATATCCTAAGTGCCTGCTGTGCTATGAGAACGTGGGATATGCAGGACGAGTGAACTCCCCTGCAAGACAGAACCACCGTGTTATATCCCTTAAAATAAACGGCACAGACTGGGGACTTCAGTATTCCCCATATGTTTATTACAACGAGCATTGTATCCTTTTCAATAAGAAGCATACGCCTATGGTAATAGACCGTTCGGCATTTGAGAAGCTTTTCGACTTTGTTAGACAGTTTCCGCACTATTTCATAGGTTCAAACGCTGACCTGCCTATCGTTGGCGGATCTATCCTTTCGCACGAGCATTTTCAGGGCGGTCATTATACTTTCGCAATGGCAAAAGCTCCTGTTGAGGAAAAGATAGTTTTCAAGGGCTTTGAGAACGTTGACGCAGGTATCGTTAAATGGCCTATGTCAGTTATCAGAATAAACAGCGAGGATAAAAACGCTCTCGTTGACCTTGCAGACAAGATACTCACTGCATGGAGAGGCTACACCGACGAAGAAGCGTTCATTTACGCTGAAACTGAAGGCGAGCCGCACAACACTATCACACCTATCGCAAGAATGAGGGACGGCAGATATGAGCTTGACCTTGTGCTTAGAAACAACATCACCACCGAGGAATATCCTCTTGGCGTTTATCACCCGCATCAGGAGCTTCATCATATAAAGAAAGAGAATATCGGTCTTATCGAAGTAATGGGTCTTGCAGTGCTTCCGTCAAGACTTAAAGGCGAAATGGAGAAGCTTGCTCAGGTTCTGGTCACAGAGGGAACAGAGGGTGTACGCCGTGACAAGCTGATAGAAAAGCACGCTGATTGGGCTGAGGAGATATCAAAGAAAAACAATATAACAGCCGAGAACGTTCACGAAGTCTTGCAGAAAGAAATAGGCATCGTGTTCGCAAAGGTGCTTGAACATGCAGGCGTTTATAAGAGAAACAAAGACGGAAAAGCTGCATTTGAAAGATTTATAAACTATGTGAACAACAAGTAATAAAGAAAGAGGTGAACGCCCATATCTCGCAGGAGAGATCCTGCAAGGGTGCGGGCTTTTTTATGCTCAGATTTACAAGACGACATATAAAGGAAACAGCAATAATTCTGGCAATAGTCATTTTTATAGGCACACTGTGGTTTTTAGGCTACAAAAGGCATATAAGAGATACGATCAATCAAGCTTATGACGTTACGCCTATATCCGCTATACAGTTACAGCTTGCTTCGTCATCAAAGGCTGATAAGCTTATGATAGTGGCTCACCCTGATGACGAAGTGCTTTGGGGCGGAGGACATCTTTATGATAAAGGCTATCTTGTTGTGTGCGTAACAAACGGAAGAAATAAGGTGCGTTCTCAGGAGTTCAAGGACGTGGTGACTGCCTCGGGCAACGAGTGTATAATGCTTGAATATCCTGATAAAGTCAGGGGTAAGCGTGACGATTGGGCGCTTGTTAAGGACGGTATCGAATCTGACCTTGAAAAGATAATGACCTGCAAGGATTGGAAGCTTATAGCTGTGCATAATCAAAAAGGCGAATATGGTCATATCCACCATGTAAACGTGCATAATTACGTCACTGAGATATACGATAAGAACAATATCCAGTGCGACCTTTACTGCTTTGGCAAGTATTACAAGGCTAGCCGTCTGAAGGTGGTGGGCAACACTTTGCCAAAGATATCAAAAGAGAGATACGAGTTCAAGAAAAAGCTTGCGGATATGTATACCTCTCAGGAGAAAACTGTAGACAAGCTGTGGCATATGGCTTATTATGAGGATTGGACGCTGTATAAACGCTACAGCGAACACCCTGAAATGAAAAAACAAACTGCAACTGCGCTGGGAGTGGCTGTGAATGAAGCTCAGTAAGAAAAATATAATACATCTTTGTGTGCTCACAGGGATATATCTTCTGTTTGTCCTTGCGCTCACAAGGTTTAAATACGCCTATGGCTCTGAGCTTGATTGGGGCGGACAGCACTATGCTATCCCTGATTATTTCAGAAAGCTCTTTTACAAAACAGGGGACTTTTTTCCCTCCTTTGCTCCGAACATAGGTTGTGGTGAGAACATCTATAATCTGTCATATTATGGACTTTATTCGCCTATAATACTTTTTTCTTATCTTCTGCCCTTCGTGAAAATGTCAACCTATATACAGATAGTATCCATAATAGGCATTATAGCAAGCCTGTGGATATTCTATATATGGATGCGGCAGAAATTCACAGACAACACAGCGTTTGCACTGAGCTTTGTGTTTCTATTTTCAGCACCCCTTATCTTCCACAGTCACAGGCATATAATGTTCGTGAATTATATGCCGTTCCTGCTTTTAGGTTTTATGGCTATCGAGGATTATTTTGAGGGCAAGAGAAAATACATGGTGACGCTTTGGGCATTTTTGATGCTCATGACAAGCTATTTCTTTGCAGTGTCGGGTCTTGCGGCAATGGCAGTGTATGGCGTTTACCGCTGGCTGAAAATAAATGAAAAGCCAACTTTCAAGAAGTTCTGCAAAGACGGAACAGCATTCGCTTTCAGGCTTATCCTAGCAGTGATAATGGCGTGCGTGCTTATCCTGCCGACACTGCACTGTATGCTCTCAGGCAGAGAGGCAGGCAACAGCCATGTTGATCTCAAGTCGTTCATACCAGGCGTAAACTTGAAATTCCTGCTCTATTATCACTACTCAATGGGGCTTTGCCTTTTCACAGTGCTTAGCATAATATCGGCGGTGTTCTCAAAACAACGCTATAGAAGATTTCTCGGGATCGTTATGATGGTAATAGCCACCTGCCCTATAATAGTCTATATGTTAAACGGCACACTGTATGTTGACCCGAAAGTTCTTATACCTTTCCTTCCTCTTGGTATGCTCTTTTTCGGACACACCTATTTTGATATAATAAGAGGAAAGCTAAAGCTTAAACCACTTGCAGTGATAACCCTTTTAGTTGCATTGGCAGGAGTTTTCTGGTTCAAAACCACCAAAAAAGTGGAGTTTTATATTATCGCTGACTTTGTTGTGCTTATGTCGAGCCTGTTTGTATACAGACGTTGCAAAAAAGAATTCATACTTAATATAGGAATGTCCCTTTGCCTCGTGGTATCCACAGTATATGCAAACTTTGCAGACGAGCTTGTGCCTTTAAGAGAGCTTGAATATGATAACAGCAGTGATATGAATACACTTGCAGATTATGTCGGCTCGCAAGAGGAGATATCGAGAACTTCAAACTGCGTTGACGAAGTGAACACAGTGAACATGATATATAATGCAGATTATTACACCATGTCAATATATTCCTCACTGCACAATAAAGATTACAACAAATTTTATTACAGCGAGATATACAACGAAAATTCATACCGCAACACTTCCCTGACCACTCAGACACGAAGCCTTATTGCAGATATGTATTTTTCAAACAGATATCTTATCACTGACGACCCGGTAAAGGCAGTGTCAGGCTACAAGAAGATAAAAGAGAGCGGAAGCCTTTCACTTTATGAAAACAATGACGTTCTGCCTTTCGGATATGCTACCAATGCTCTTATCGGCAGAAAAGAATATAATTCCCTGAATTATCCTTACTCAGTGGAAGCTCTTTTCAATAATATAATAGTTGAGGATAAGACGGAAAAGTCATTTTCATCTGATATCAAAAAGGTACGCTCCATCAACTTTACAGAGTGCGACCAGATAAAGCGTGAATGGGGAAAATACACCATTGACGCTAAAAAGCCTTTCACTCAGGAGATAACGCTTCCCGAAACGCTCACGAACAATGAGATAATGTTTGTATCTTTCAATGTGAACAACGATATAAAGGGTGGCAGAAAGGACGCTTGGGTGTCCATAAACGGCAATAAAAACAAGCTCACTGCACCTGATTGGAAGTATTACAATAATAACAGACGTTTTGAATATGTCATAACCACAGGTCAGGACTATAGTGCAGACAGCGTTAAGGTGAATTTCTCTGACGGCAAGTATGAGATAACCAACGTTCGCTGTTATGTCATCGACAAAGACAGCCTTGTGCGTGACGTTGACCCGTTCATGATAGACAAGAAGACCTCTCACGGAGATGTGATAAACGGCACTATAGACGTTAAAAATGACGGCTATTTCACCATTTCCATTCCGTATACCGACGGCTTCACCGCTGAGATCGACGGCAAAGAGGTGCAGTGTGAAAAGACCGACACTGCATTTCTTGGCTTCAAGATACCAAAAGGCAGCCACAGCATAAAGATAACCTTTACCGCACCGTTGCTCCACAAGGGCATAGTTCTCTCAGGGGCAGGCTTGCTGATATTCATAGCATTCGTTATTATTGACAGAAGAAAATCAAAAGCTTCAAAGTAGAAAAAAATAAAAGCGACAGAAATTTATATCTGTCGCTTTTTTTGTCGTATGTTTAGGTTTGTCTATTCACTTATTACATAAAATATGATAAAATAACAGAGTGATTGTGTGACTTTTGTCAAAGGTTCTGTCTGAATCCCTCACCAATGGTAACATTTTCGTATGCAAGTTCACGCATTTTCAGCATTACGTCATGTGGAGTTTCTCTCATTCCGCCCGTTGCCCAATCTATTATTATTCCGCAATAGCCATGAGAATAAAAATCGGCAAAGAACTTCGCCTTATCGGAACGCTTTCTGGTTATAGCAACAGCGTGATAGAAAAATCTGATGAACAGCTTGTGCATACTTCTGAAAAGATAATGCTCAAATATCTTTTCGTTGCTTTTTAGCGTGTTTGAGTAAAAGCGCTTGTCTTTGAGCATATTTACGAGAAATCCTTCAAGACGCTCATACCAGTTGTCGTAGTTTACGCCTTTGGTGATGTCAGCGAAAAGCTCGTGAAGATAGATATAGCTCAAAAGCTCATATTTATCCTGAAAATGGTAATAAAAAGAGTTTCGGTTAATTCCGCAATCTTCCACAATATCTCTGACGCTTATTTGATTCAAAGGTTGCTCATTTAAAAGCTTTATAAAAGAACGCTTGATTTCCTTTTTTGTAAAATTAGGCATATGTTATTCCTCCATTGGGAT
>ENA-OZAU01000976-OZAU01000976.1-human-gut-metagenome-genome-assembly--contig:-NODE-976-length-11662-cov-5.708624_pt1 | contig 11662 bp, 6 predicted proteins | sample MGYA00243303_ERZ653503 | MGnify/ENA primary metagenome ERZ653503 (study PRJEB26926, sample SAMN06165049) | human gut metagenome | biome: ENVO:00009003; feature: ENVO:2100002; material: ENVO:00002003...
AAAGTACGAAGTGTAAGAAATTTAAGATGTAAATGTGAAAAATTGCGAAAAATAATCAATTTAAAATCGTTTATATAACAACTCATTTACACGTTGGCGGCATATAAAATATATTTTAAAAAATACAAGATAATGGGTTGACACAGAGAATATACTTTGCTATAATTTTCACGATGCAATGCATATATTGTCAATAAAATCGGTTTAATGGATTAAATCAGTTCAATGTATGAAAAACATCAAAAAAATTCGTCGGGCATATAATTTAATGTAGGTAATTGGCGGTTTTGTTTGTCAGACAATATAAATACCTTGAAAATTGTATTCCCGTGAATAAAATAAAAAAATTTTTATATGGAGGTAAAAACTATGGAACCGAAAAAACTGCTTGAAAAGTATTATTCCCGCTTAGCGCAGGAAAGCTTTTTGAAGTCGCTCCTTTGGGGGCTGGTGGTGGGATTTTCCGCACTTCTGCTGTCGGCGATTGTTTGCTGGTATGTAGGATTCAAGGGGATCTGGGTTTGCATCGTGCTTTTTGTTGCGGCGACGGCAATCTCGACGCCTTTGTTCTACTTCTGCCGTTTCCGCCCGACAATAAAGCAGACCGCAAGGCGCGTGGACTCGCTCGGACTTGAAGAAAGACTGCTCACCATGACCGAGCTTGAAGGGGACAACTCCTACATTGCCGTAAAGCAGAGAGAAGACGCCGTTCAGGCGTTGAAAAAGGTGAACGCGAGACTGATAAAATTCGTCTTTTCCGTTTCGCTTGTCGTTACGTTGGCGATTGTCGGCGTTTTCGGCACGGGTATGACGACATACGCCGCGCTTAGTGAAGTTTCGGGCAGAGACTTAATCAGACAAGCGCTCGAAGGACCTGCGGCGCAGTACGAAGTCATTTATCAGGTAAAAGGCGACGGCAGGATTATCGGCGAGGAAAGGCAAGTGGTCACGGCCGGCGAAAAAGCTCAGCCCGTTATGGCTGTTGCGGATAGCGATTGGGTTTTTGTCGGATGGGACGACGGCAACGGCAATCCTTTGAGATTGGATACGGAAATCAACGACGATATGGTTGTTTACGCCGTTTTCGAAGAGATGGACGGAGTGGATTATATTAATATTGACGACAATGCGGAAATCGACGGCAAGGGCAATCAGAGCGGAAACAACGGCAACAATAATTCGCCTTCCGACATGCTGCCTCCCGAGGACGAAGAGGGCAACGACCCCGGCAACTCCGACGGTTCCGGCGGCAGATATGAAGGCAACAGTCAGATTATCGACGGCAATCAGTATTACGGCGACCATTACGAGGCTGCTTTGGAAGAGGCTAAGCAGGATTTGATGAGCAACGAAAACATTTCCGAAGAAGATAAGCAAATAATCATGGATTATTTTGAAACAATTAAAAAATAAAGGAAAAGGCTTTAAAACATGGTAACAGAGAAAGATGTAGTAAAATTCGGGGAGCAGTGTGCGAATATATTTGCGCAGGTATCGAGGGACGTGATTGGGCAGAAGGAGGTCGTGGAAGGGACTATCATAGCGATGATAGCGGGCGGAAACGTACTTTTGGAGGGCGTGCCTGGAGTCGGGAAGACGAGGCTAGTGAGGAGTCTCGGGCGGGTATTCGACCTGCCGTTCAAGAGGATTCAGTTTACGCCTGACCTAATGCCTGCTGACGTAACGGGAACGAATATAATAGTGAAGGACGCAAGCGGCAATTCGACGTTTCAATTTCAGCCGGGGCCAATATTCAGCAACATAATATTGGCGGACGAAATAAACAGAGCGACGCCCAAGACGCAGTCGGCATTGCTGGAAGCGATGCAGGAGCACACGGTTACGGTTATGGGCGAGTCGAGGAAGCTGAACGAGCCGTTTTTCGTGCTGGCGACACAGAACCCGATAGAGCAGGACGGAACGTATCCGTTGCCAGAGGCGCAGATGGACAGATTTATGTTCAAGCTGGTGGTGCCCAATCCGAGCTTAAACGAGCTGATGGAAATCGTGGACATGACGCAGAAGACGATGGAGGAGGTAGCAGACGCGGCGTGCACGGGGGAGGAGCTGTTGGAGATGAGAGCGACGGCGAATCAGATACCGGTAGCAACGGAGGTAATGAGATACGCGATGTATCTGACGTCTGCGACGCATCCGGACAGCGAGTGCGCGACGGAGACGGCGAAGAAGTACATCAGAGTGGGAGCGAGCCCGAGAGCGGGGCAGGCATTAATCTCTGCTGCCAAGGTGAAAGCGTTAATCAAGGGCAGGTTCAACGTAGCGTACAACGATATAAACGAGCTGGCGTATCCGGTACTGAGACACAGAATAAAGATGAACTTCGAAGCGATAGCGGAGAGAGTTACGCCGGACAACGCGATAGAGAAGATATTGGAAGAGATAGCGAAGACGGCGAAATAAGACGGAGAATGGGAGAAAAAGATGAAAATATCTCATTTGGACGACAAGTTTTTCAGTCGGCTGGAAACGTTGGCGTTGAACCTGAGGAGCAGCCTTGCGGGATATTTCGGAGGTAAGCATCTGGTAAACACCTACGGACAGACGGTGGAGTTTGCGGATTACCGAGAGTATCAGCTTGGGGACGACATCCGAAGAATCGACTGGAATTTGTACTCGCGCTTCGAGAAACATTATCTGAAATTGTTTACCGACGAGAGGCAGATGCAGGTGCAGGTATTTCTGGACTGCTCTGCCTCGATGGGTAAGGACAATCCGAAGAAGGGCTCGTATGCGGTGGCGACGGCGGCGGCGCTGGGATATCTGGCGGTGCACAACATGGACAAGGTGTCGTTTCACCTGATAAAGGGAGACAGGTCGGAGAATCCGTTCGGTACGATAATAGGAAAGAACGCGTTTTTCCGTGCAATAAGCACGATAGGAGAGATGGGTTTCGACGAAGAGGCGGACATAGAGAAAGGAATAGCGAGCTGTCAGGAGATAGGAACGAACAACGGACTGTCTGTAATAATCTCGGACTTTTTCACGGAAAGCGACTGGAAGAAGGCGGTGGACTACCTGTGCTACAAAAAGCGTCAGGTGCTGTTGGTGCAGGTGCTGTCGCCGGAGGAAACAGACCCGACGTACGACGGAAGAGTGAACCTGATAGACTCTGAGTCGGTGGATATGTCCGACCAAAAGAATATGAAAATCCGAATCACGCGGAGTATGCAGAAAGCATACGAGGAGGCGTTGAGAGACTTTAAGCAGGATATAAAGACGTTCTGCTCCAAACGCAACGTGGACTTTATATCCGTGCGCACCGATAAGCCTATCGAAAGAATGCTCTTCGGCGAATTGTTGAATGTAGGTATCATGGCATGAAATTATTAACCCCTTTAGGCTTGCTGGGATTAATCGGCGTTGTCGCATTAATCATTATTTATCTGATAAGGCCGAACTACCAGCAAAAATATATTTCCAGCACTTATATCTGGAAATTAAGTCTGAAATACAAAAAGAAGAGAGTTCCTATAAGCAAGCTGAGGAACATCTTGATTATTATCTGTCAGATTCTTGCGTTGGTGACGTGCGCGCTTATTCTCGCGCAACCCAACGAAGTGCTCAAAGCGCAGGCCGATTACGTCGAAGTCATAGCGATTATCGACTCTTCGGCAAGTATGCGCGCCGAGACAAACGGCGAAACACGGTTTGAGAGAGCCGTTGACTTAGCAAGAGTCAAAGGCAACGAAGTTTTGAATGACGGCGGAGTGGTTTCGGTAATCATTGCCGACTCAAAGCCGCACTTTTTGTTGGAAAGAGTAAATTCCCAAGGTCTGACGATTTTCGACAATACTATGGACGACATCTATTTTGACGAAGCCGCTTGTTCTTACGGCACTTCGGATGTTGACGGCGCCATGGCAATGTGCGAGAGCGTGCTCTCCGATAACCCCGCCGCAGAGGTTTGGCTGTATACGGATGTGCTGTATTCAAACGTGCCTCCGCGCGTGAATGTAGTGAACGTAGCCGATGCGGACGAATGGAACGCGGCGATTTTGAATGCGCGCGCCGTTCTCGAAGACAGTAACTATTACGCTTTTTATATCGACGTTGCGGTTTACGGCGCCGAAAAGCGTATTACCGTCGAAATGGACGTAAACGGTGTAAATGCCAGCGACTCTCAATCCGCAGGTCTTACCCAAAAGTTTTCGACGACAGTCACCTGCACACGCGACAAAACAAAGACGGTGGTTTTCAAATATCTTGCGGACGGCGAAGAACAGCCGACGCAATCGGAAAATACCGAATACATATTTATCGGTGAAGCTCAAAAAATTTATTCGTATCAATCGGTGCATATTTCCCTTAATTTGGGTACGGAAAGCGACTCCTTTATAAACGACAACAGCTTTGAAATTTTCGGCGGTCAAAAAGAGGTTCTTAAAATTCAGTACACAAGCAGCTCGGCAAACACGTTTTTCAATGCTGCTTTCTTCGTGTTGCAGGACAATCTTAAAGACCGTTGGGATATTCAGTTGACCGAAGTCAAGGACGGCAATTACGCTCTGAGCGGATTCGACCTTTATCTTTTTGAACACATTATGCCCGAAAGTATGCCCGAAGACGGCGTAGTTTGGCTTGTAGACCCGATAGGGGGTTCGCCTGCCGGCGCGGGCTTCGGCGTGACAGGTGTGTATAATTTTGAAAAGCCTGTTCCCCTTTCGGCGGGAGACGAGCACGCGATAACCGAAAATATCAGACCTGACAAAATTACGGTCAGCAGGTATTGCGTCATCTCGCAGCGCGACTCGGCTTACAAGGTTTTGATGAGCGTGGACAACAAGCCTGCGCTTATGGTAAAGGAGACCTCCGACGCCAAGGTCGTGGTTATGGCTTTTTCCGTCCATTACTCCGACTACGTAATACGTTACGATTTTCAATTGATGGTAAACAACATATTCAGGTACTTTTTCCCGACTACGGTCTCAGGCAACTCGTTTGAGGTAGGCAGCGCCATTTCTCTCAACGGCAGAGGGCAACAGCTTTCAGTCTGGTATAACAACAAGGAGCTGGAAACCTTGACCAAATTGCCCGGGACTTTCAGCGCGAATGTACCCGGTATGTATCAGATAAAACAGACTACCGATTTCGAGAAGGATATAACAACTGATATTTATGTGAAAATTCCTTCGACCGAAAGCAATATCAAGGATTCCCGCAACAGTATGGTAAACCCGTACAAGATTGAGGATGAAAACGATTATTACTACGACTTGCTGATTTATATTGCGGCTGCGCTTGTGGCATTCCTGTTCATCGAGTGGGTGCTGCATATCAAAGAAGAGGCGTAAAGGAGAGAAAGGTATGCATGATTTTCAAATAGTTTTTTCTCATCCATGGCTTCTTTTGCTGTTGATTCCAGCGTTGGCGCTTACGCTGATTCCGTATTTCATGCTGTCAAAGAAGTACAGACGGACGAGAAACCGCATTACTTCAATGGTGTTGCATATGTGCGTAATGGTTCTTGCCATTTCCGTGCTTTCGGGGATTAGGTTTGATTACAAGCTTTCCAACGACCAGAATGAAATTTTGTTTGTCGTGGACGTTTCCGACTCGCAGGAGGAGTCGTTTGTAGAAAGAGACCAGTTTTTGAAAACAGCTTTGGACAAGGTCAGCTACGACGGCTTTAAAGTAGGCATAGTTACTTTCGGATTCGACTCCAAATACGTCGTTCCCTTGACGACAAATGTCGACAGGGTATACGAGGCTTACAGGGACAGCAAAGAGATGCCCGACACAAGCGCGTCCGACATGGCAGCCGCGCTAAGATATGCCCGCACTCTTTTCCAATATCCCGAAACCGCCAAAATCATACTTGTTTCCGACGGAAAGGAAACGGATGAAGACGTGCTAAACGTCATAGGTCAGATTACCGGACAGGGCACAAGGCTTGACACAGTGCACGTGTCTTCCGATTTTGACGAAAGCGACATTCAGATTTTGGATGTGCAGTTTCCCGATTATCAGCTCAGCGTCGAACAGAATTTTACGATAAACGTCACTTTGCTCACCAACTCAACGGTTACCGCACAGTTGAAGCTTACCGACAACGACGTGGAGTGCGCAACACAGACAATCGAACTGTCGCCCGGTATACATACGGTTGCTTTAAACCACTCGTTTGATTCCGACGGGCTTCACAAAATGGGCTTTTCCATCGACGAGTTTTCACAGTCCTACGAGGACGGAATTATTCAGAACAATGTCTATAATACTTATTTCAATTTGCAGGTATTCGACAAAATTCTGATTTTGGAAAGAAACGGCGGAGAATCGGACGCTTTGGTCAACCTTTTGACCGAAGAAGGCGAATTTGACGTCACCGTACTCAACGTATACGATTCGGAGGAAATTCCGACTACGGTTGACGAACTGCGTCAGTTCGACCAGGTTATTCTCAACAATATTTCCAACTACGATTTGGGCGCGCGCGTCGTGGGAGGCGTAAGAAACGACAATATGCCCGAAAACTTCGTCGAAATGCTGGACGAATACGTAGAGACTTACGGCGGAGGAATGCTTACCGTAGGCGGCAAGGACGGAGAAAATGCAAACGCGTACAACAGAACGGATATGTACGGAAGCCTGTATCAGCAAATGCTTCCCGTTCAGGCAATAAATTACACCCCGCCGCTTGGAGTTATATTTATTATCGACGTTTCAGGTTCGATGTCGGGAGAGGCTCTCGAAATCGCAAAAACGGCGGCGTCCAGTGCGATGGGTGCGCTTTCCGAAAGAGACTACATAGGAATCATGACTTTGTCGGACGATTACGAAATGATTTTGCCTCTCACGCCCCGTCCGCAGGAAAGCAAGATTTATTCCGCAATCAACAATATTTCTACCGGCGGCGGCACTACGTTCCCCGGAGCAATAGAGCGCGCGGGACAGATTTTGAGAAGTTTTCAGGATGTTGAAAGACGTCATATGGTTCTTGTTTCGGACGCGTTGGTAGGTGACGACCAGACGGTGCAATACGAACAGTTAATCAAGGACTACTACGAAAAAGACGGCATCACCTTCTCGTTTTTGGGTATAGGAGTGAGTGCGGACTTCGTATATAAGCCCGGAGAGACCACTATCGACGACCCGGCTTTGAACGGAGAAAGTTTGTCTGCTTACAGAAAAATGGTGCGCGCCATCATACTCGGGCACGGCACGATTTGTGTGGATAACGACATTACCGAAGTTTCGATATGGAGTAAAGAAAACCTGAGCGTGCCCGAACTTAAAGAAGTTGACGACGAGCCGTTTAACCCTACGGTTGTCAATCTGCTTTCTCCTTTGCTCAGCGGCGTTCAAACCGGAACGGCGGAGGAAGGCACGCTTAACAAATTGACTGTTCAGCTGGGAGGATTTTTCGGCGTCAAGCTGCGCACGGGCGCGGATATGGTGCTCTCGGGAGATTTCAACGTTCCGCTTTACGTGCAGTGGAAGTATGTAAAAGACAAGGAAAGCAACGGAGGCAAGGAAAGCAAGGGCGGCATGGTCGGCAGCTTTATGTGCGACTTGAACGGCGGCGAGTGGTCCGGTCAATTTATGCAGGACGAAAACGGCAAGCAATTCCTGCTCAACGTGGTTAGAAATCTTATGCCGATTGAAAACATACGTCCCATGTCTCTGTACGGCACGCTGACCGAGGACAACTACATAAATCAGTTGAATGTCTACGTCACCGAAGCTCTTGATGAAAACGAGACAATACGCGGCACAATCGAAGATTTGGAGACGGGCACGGTGCTTTCCCTCAACGAAACGTCGGGAAACCCCGAGACCGATTCCGTCTATGTCACTCAGGCATTGAGTTCTGCAAACAGTTTCAGCCGCAGCGACATAGTTGTGAAAAAGGGCGGAGTTTACAAAATCGTTTTGCAAAAGTACGACGAGGCGGGAAATCCCGTGGAAAACTCCCTGTACGAGATTTACAAGGATTTTTCCTACTCAAAGGAGTACGACCTGAACGTCGAGGAGACGGATATAGACCCGTCGGAAGCTTTGCTTGCCGAAATTGCTTCGAGGGGCAACGGCGTCTTGGTTTCCGATTTGCAGTCGCCCGACGAAATTCTGGACGGATTTGTGACGGAAATCGCAAAATCCTACGACCCTAGACTTGCTTTTATTATTGCCGCGATAGTGCTTTTCCTGTTGGATATAGCGGTGCGCAAGTTCAAGTTCAAGTGGCTGCACGAGATTATTCGTGAGAGAAAGAACAAGAAATCACAATAGTACGTTGCAATTCTCAAAGGAGAAGAAATGAAAAAACTTCTTACATTTATAGCGGCTCTCGTTTTGTCGATGTGTCTGCTGATATTTGTCGGATGCGGAAAGACGCTCGCCGTCCCCGAAAAAATCCGTATAGACGACGATTATTTGATGACTTGGGGTTCGGTGGAAAACGCCAGAACATACAGTCTGGAAATAAAAAGCCTTGCTACGGGAGAAACCGAAACCGTTGTCTCCCGAAAAACAAGCTATTCGCTTTCGAGTTATCAGGAGGGCGATTACGAAATTCGCATAAAAGCGGTGCCGAGAGACAGCTCCGCCAAGGAATCCGATTGGTCGGAAGTCGTTTCGTTTCACAAAAATTACGAAACGGGTTGCGTTTACACCTTAATCAACAACAACACTGAATATGCGATAACAAGCGCGGGCACGTGCACCGACAGCTTCACAATAGAGGACGTCTATCGCGGAAAGCCCGTCACGGAAATCGCAAACTCTGCTTTCAGAGCAAGCAAAGTCAAAAACATCGTTGTAGGAAACAATGTCAGGTCAATCGGCGACGAAGCGTTTTACAATTGTCCCGACCTTGAAACCATTGTTATTCCGGAGTCGGTCACTTACATAGGAAGCGGGGCATTCAGTTCATGTCTGTCTTTAAAGGAAATTACATTCCCCGAAAATGTCGTTTCGGTGGGAGCCAATACTTTTTCCTATTGTCGCGCGCTTGAAAAGGTTGTGCTCGGCGACAGCGTGACGCAGATAGGCGAAGCCGCGTTTGTCGGCTGCAATTCGTTGAAGTCAATCGACCTTCCCGAATCTTTGCTGGTAATATACAATCACGCTTTTTCCGAGTGCTCGGCTTTGGAGTCGATAACTTTCGGCAGCCAACTCATTTTACTTGACGAAAGGGCGTTTTACCGCTGCGGCAACCTTTCCGAAATTAAATTTGCGGAAAAATCATCGTTGGTTCAGATTGCCTCATATGTCTTTGCCGAATGTCCCAAGCTCACGCAGGTGGTTTTGCCCGAAGGGCTTGTGTCGTTGGGGATCGGCGCTTTCAACGCCTGTACGGAGCTGAGCGACGTCACTATGCCGCAGTCCCTCACGACGGTAGGCAGCGGAGTTTTCAACGGAACCAAGGTTTTCAACGACAGCTTGACCGACGACGGCGGCAATATCGTTTACGCAGACAACTGGATAGTTGCGGTGGTAAACAGCGCCGAGATTACTGAGTTGAGTTGGAGTGGCGTGGAGAAACCCGCAGCAGATGCGACTTTCATCAGAGAGGGGACCGTAGGCATTGTCGGCAGAGCCTTTGTATCGTGCGAAAACCTTACAAGAGTCGTGTTGCCCCCTTCGATAAAGTATCTGGGCGATTCCTGCTTTGCAAGAAACAAGGCATTGTACAGCGTCACGCTGCCCGGCGTGGAAACAATCTCTTACGGCGTGTTTTCCGATTGCGACATTCTGCAGATTTTGGATTTAGGTCAAAGTTTGAAAAGCATCGGCGCCAAGGCTTTTTACGGCTGCGACAGATTGGATAACCCGACTACCGGAGATCTTATACCCGCTAGCGTGACGAGCATAGGAGAAAGCGCTTTTGTAGACACCGCTTTGTGGAACAATCCCGCCGAAGACGGCGTTGTTTACGCGGGAAATTGGGTGGTAGGCTACAACACCGTCGACGCGGAAGGAAAAGAAATAAGCATTTCTACCGTAACTTTGAAAGATGGTACGATAGGCATTGCCGACTACGCGTTTTTGAGTTGCGAGTCTCTCAAAAATGTTTTAGGCGACATTACAAATGTGCGTTATCTCGGAACGGGCGCTTTTTACAACTGTACCGGTCTGTCCGCAATATCGCTCAACGAAAACCTGTCGGAAATAAAGGATTACACTTTCTACAAGTGCCAATCTTTGTACAGCATACAAATACCGGCAAATCTCAAAAAGATAGGTCGTTCCGCTTTTTACGATTGCCATACGTTGAGCGAGATTGACCTGTCTGGCGGACGCGTCGAGGAAATCGGTTACTTTGCTTTTTTCAGATGCAAAAACATCAAGACAATCGATTTCGGAGATTATTTGAAGGAAATTTCGGCGTATGCATTTTTGAACTGCATTTCGTTAAGCGAGGTTTACTTGCCTTCGAGCGTCGTTTCTATCGGTGCGCTGGCGTTTCAAGATTGCATTGCGTTGAAAAAGGTAGGATTTGTAGAGGGGGCTGTGCCTAGCCTTGCTACAATCGGTCAATATGCCTTTGCGCGTTGTATCAACCTTAAAACCGTTGAATTTCCCTCTTCGCTGAGAGTGATAGGCGACTATGCTTTTTCGGACTGCACAAAGTTGAAACGCGCAGAGTTTGCCGAAGGCATCGAGGAAATCGGAAAATTTGCTTTTTACGCAAACAGAAACCTGACTCGCCTCTATCTGCCCTCGAGTCTTAAAAAGATTGGAGAACAGGCATTCAGAAGCTGTACGGGGCTTTTGTCGGCGCTCTTGCCGAGCAGTCTGGAAGAGGTCGGCGCGCACGCGTTTTACATGTGCATACAGTTGACCGTTTACAGCGACGCCCAAAGCATGCCCGAGAGCTGGGACGCGAGGTGGAATTCTTCATTCCGTCCCGTTATGTTGGGCTGCACCCTGTCCGAAGACGGAAGCTATGTCGTTTCGATTACCATAAACGAAAATTTGATGCTCAATGTCGAAAGATTGAGTCAATCGGGCGACAGCGCGCCCGTACTGGGGAATAACAAATTCTCCGCACCTTCCCGCGTAGGGTACAACTTTGTCGGTTGGACAACACAGGAGGGCGGTACTACTGCCGAAATTACAAACAACGACATTGCGAGCTTGCCTGAGGGAACGACGCTCTACACCGTCTGGGAGGTAGAAACGGAGGAGCCGGACGAAGAAGAACCGGGTGAAGGTGAAATAGACTGGCCGTGGTCGGATGTTCCGTCGCTCTGGTCTTGAAGAATTTGCGCAAAAGAATTGATTGTTATTTTGCAATTCTCGGATGAAAATCCGCAGATTGAATAAATAGGGCATATCAATGTCAAAGGAGCTTACCTTCATGTGAAACGGCGTCGAAACTCAAATACACTTGTGTAGGAAAACATTAAATATAAATACAGGAGATATATTTAAGCATGAAAAAATTTAGGTTTTTATTAACGGCAATCTTATTTGCGATTGTTCTGTGCGCAGTTTCTGCCTGCGGCAAAGACATCGTAAAGTTGTCCTTTGAGACCAACGGCGGAAGCTCGATAGAAACCGTTGAGGTCAAAAAGGGCGAGAGCTATGAATTACCCGTACCCACAAGGACAGGTTTCGAGGTCGACGGCTGGTTCACGGACGCAAACTTTTCCGGCAGCGCGGTTACAAGCGTGGTGGCTGAAAACGACGCTACTTATTA
>ENA-OZAU01000999-OZAU01000999.1-human-gut-metagenome-genome-assembly--contig:-NODE-999-length-11418-cov-4.583561_pt1 | contig 11418 bp, 8 predicted proteins | sample MGYA00243303_ERZ653503 | MGnify/ENA primary metagenome ERZ653503 (study PRJEB26926, sample SAMN06165049) | human gut metagenome | biome: ENVO:00009003; feature: ENVO:2100002; material: ENVO:00002003...
CTGTCTCGTGGGCTCGGAGATGTGTATAAGAGACAGGACCTTGACGGTCTTCTCAAAGCCGTAACAGAGGATAAGGATTTGTTTGCAGAAAAGGCTCTTGCCGCCGGAGTAACGACAGAAGAGGCACGCAACGACTTTTTCAATCAGCAGAAAACAAATGCACAGGAAGAAGAGCTTGAAACCCTCCGAAGAGAAAAAGCCGCAAGAGAGCTTGACACGCATTTAAGGTCAATTGCAGCGGAAACGCAGAAGGAATTTCCAAACTTCAACCTTGAAGAGGAATTTCAGAATTCGTCATTCAGAACAGCTCTTGACTTTATTGCTCAACAGAGAAATGAACAGAACGAAAAGACAGGTCGTAATGATGAAATTTACGATTTGACGACTGCGTATAAAATGGCACATTTCGATGAACTTCAGAAAGACCTTGTAAAGCGTTCAAGCTCTGCCGCAATCAGTGCGGCGGCACAGTCAATTCAGAGTGGCGCAAGGAGACCAACCGAAAATGCGGTCAAGAAAAGCGGTACAACCACGCAGAGAAAGAGCGTGGAAGATATGTCTGACGCTGAATTTGATGCCTTTTATGAGAAAGTAAGACGAGGCGAGGCACACCTCTAATGCCTTGCCGAAAGGAAGGTACGACAATGAAAAGCAAGATTATTAAGCTTATTATCAATATCCACGGTAATACGGTTGACGCAGGCGGTGTAAACAAGTCAAACGGCTATGTTTACAATGCTTACGGCAATACGACATCAACATCGGGCAATGACTGGACACCCGAAAAAGCTACATATTATCACAAAGTGTTCCTCAAAAACTTGACAGCAAAATGCGTTCACGGTCAGTTTGGTGAGCATGACACAATTCCGAAACAGTCGGGCAACATCTACAACAAGAGAGGTATTTCACCATACCCGACTGTTACAACACCGTTGCAGGAAGGCATTACTCCTGTTGGTAACAAGATGAGCTTCTACTACGTTGAGATTGCAGTCAATCAGTACGGCGCATATACACCGATTACCGACTGGGCAAGTTTCTGTAGCCGTGATGATGTTATGACCAAGGACAGTGAGGAGCTTGCTTCACAGGCTGGCCGCTCAATTGAAGAGATTGACCGTGAGGCTCTTAATGCCGGAACAAGCGTTATCTATGCACCGGCTGTAGGCTCTGACGGTACGGTTACAGAGGTTGCAAGCCGTGCGGCGATTACGCCCAACAGTAAGCTCACTATTGACACCATTTTCAGAGCGCTGAACTATCTCGAATGTCAGAACGCTGAGCCTATCGGCGAAAACTATGTCGCTGTTGTACACCCGAATGTTAAGTACGACATTATCAGCAACAAGGATTTTATCAGCGTAGTTAAGTATGCTCACGCAGACAAGATTTTCAAAGGGGAAATCGGTACAATCGGTAATGTTAAGTTTGTACAGTCGAACTTTGCGAAAGTGTTCAAGGGTGCGGGCGCAAGCAAGATTGATGTGTATTCAACGCTTGTGTTCGGTAAGGACGCATATGTTACCGTTGAGATTGAGGGCGAAGGCACTCAGACAATCGTTAAGGGCTTTGGCTCAGGCGGTACATCTGACCCACTCGACCAGAGAGCGACTCAGGGTTGGAAAACAACTCACGGCGTCGGCATTATCGGTCAGACCAGAATGGTGAGAATTGAAACAGCTTCTTCACTTAACACCGTAGCACAGACAGCTTCTCCGGCTGTAGCGTGATTGGGAGGTATAACCTATGGCAACAACAAAGAAAGCCGCAGAGACGGCAGAAAATACAGAAGTATCGGCAGCGGAAACTACTGCCGATACCGTAACAATTGAAAAATCTCAGCTTGATAAGCTTCTTGGAATGTATGACGAGTTGCAGGAAATCAAGAAGAGTATGCCGATCGACCGCAAGGCGGAAAAAATCAAGCAGGACAAGGAACTTGCAAAGCTGATTGAAAAGGCAAACAAGGAAAGTGAAGAACTTGTTGAGTACATCGCTCCTACAGGTTCAATGAAGTCAAACAAGAATATTGAGGTCAATATCAACGGTGTGCAGTACACTGTTCCGAGAGGTGTTAAAACGAACATTCCCCGCAAGGTTGCGGAGATTATTGACAACTCAATTAAGCAGGCTGAATTTGCTCTGGGCGTGCAGGATAAGGCTGCCGAGATTGCCCAGCAGGCAATTGCCGAGGGCAGAATCTAATTCAATAACAAGGAATAAATTGTACTCCTTACACAAAATTCGCAGAAGGGCGGGGGCGGTAGCTTCCGCCTTTTTGCGTTTTTGCGTACACAGATATTAGAGAGGTGATTATATGACACTTGACAAGGTAATTGAAAGAGTGAGGAATCTTAAAAGCGGATATGATGTGTCCGATGAGGACATTATAAGTTATATTAATGAGGTAGAAATGGAAATTATCAGCAATGTAATAAGTAATCGTGAAGGTGATAATTGCATTGTTGGAACATACGGAAACTATCTGATTGATACGGACCGTGACTTTGAACTGCTTGCCCCTGCTCCATACGACAGAATGTACGAGGTTTATTGTGCGGCACAGATTGACAGGGACTACGAAGAGGCTGAAAGATATTCCGTTGATATGAGCGTATATAATCAGCTGAGGCAGGATTTTGGAGTGTTTTGGTTCAGAACGCACCCGCAAAAGAAAAGGTATAACTTTCACATTGGTTAAGAGGTGACAATATGCTACCCGAATTAAGAATACCGAGGAGAGACACAACGAGTATCAGTGTGTTCAGAGGATTAAACAGAAGTCCAAACACAGGATTTTCAAGAGTTTCAAGCTCATCAAGCAGTATTTACACAGAGTTCAAAGATTTAAAAAATATGACTTCTGATAAATACCCACAGCTTGCACCGAGAGTAAACCGTTCCCGAATTACTTCGGACGACAAAATCAAAATCATCTCAAATCTTTTGTCGGCTAACTCAGGTTTGATTTACATTGACTCCGACAAGAATCTGCATATCGGGGCAGAGGTTACAAAGATTGATAAGATTGATGCGGAAAAACAGCACCATATTGTTTTATACGGTAACAAGGTTGTAGTATTTACAGAGAAATTCTCGGTCAATATAAGCAATAAAAAGGTGACTATGATTGATTGCCAAAACAAAGATTTGAGCACACGAGTAGAAACAAAGAGTAATCTGCAACTTGATGCCTCGACATTTGATTATGCATATTTGTTATGTTCAATTACACGTTCATATTATGACGCAAGTGCGAACAAAAATTATCGACCGAGCATAACTTTATATACCAACAACGATTTAACAGACACCAAATATCAGTTGACAAGTAATAAAGACATGGTTGATATATTCAGCTTAAATGATATTAAGATAGGCACGGTAATTGAGAGTTATAACAACTTTTATTCTGTTATCGGAATTGAAAAGAAGGACAGTACATTTAAAAAGAATAGGCTTTTGAATTTCAAAAAGTTATCTCAAAAGTTTAATTATACGACAATAAGAGCCAAAAACATTGGATTGCATATTGAAGTTGGAGATTTTGTTAAAATCAGCGGATTAACTGACTCTCTTGTCAGCACAGATGCTGAAAGCTACGCCGATAAGACTTATGTAGAAAACCTTAACGGGAAAACTTTCAAGGTTTATTACGTTTCTAAAAATGAGCTTGTAATCAAGTGCGAATTGGAATCAAGCGGCCGTACACAGGTACGGTCACAGTTGAAAGAATCTCACCCGATTTTGATGAGGGGAAAATTGTTGAAATGCAAAACCGCTTGTGGTGTTGCTCCTCAGACAAAAACGAAATTTATTGTTGTAAACAAGGCGATGAGCGTAACTGGCAGGCATACAGTGACGGAATCAGTACAGACAGCTGGGCTATGACCTGCGGTAAAGAAGGAAAGTTTACAGGGATTGCAACACGAGGCGACAGCGTTATTTTCTTCAAAGAAAACTACGCATTAAAAATCTACGGGACAAAACCGAGTAATTTTACCCTTGCAGAATACAATGTTCCCGGTGTTGAGATTGGAAGCGAAAAAAGTCTTGTAAACATTAACTCAACTTTGTTTTATCTTGGCCATAACGGTGTGTATGCTTATCAGAGCGGTAGTTTGCCGGCACTCATCAGCGAAGAATCTTTGTGGGGACATACTTATAAGAACGCAGTCGGCGGCAGACACGGAAATAAATACTACATATCTGCCGAAAGAGATGACGGAGAACAAGAGCTTCTTGTGTACGACACTGACAAAGGCTTGTGGCACAAGGAAGATAACGCAAAGATGATTGACTGCACAACATACAACGGTGTGCTGTATTGGCTTGATGAAACAAAAGAAAACATTATGTGTCCTGATAAAGCGGACAATCTTCTTGTTGACAATACGAAATATGAGTATCAACAGGAAGATTGCTTTGAGTGGTCTGCTGAAACAGGCGACCTTTACGACAGCGAATTAAACGTGAAGAATATCGGCAAGATACGAATCGGTATTAAAGCCGAAAATGGAGCAAAGGTCAGCTTGTTTGTGCAGTACAAGGACAACGGCGAATGGCGGAAAGTATCGGAAATGCTTTACAGCGAGAAAAAGCCGAGAGTATTCGCCGTAGCTTTACGCAGAGCTGAATATCTGCGCCTTAAACTTGTAGGTACAGGACAGGTCGAAATATACGGAATTGATATTGAGCACAGTAGAGGAAGTGATAAGCGTGGCTACATTTAAACTTGATCCGCCCCCTTCGACAAATGACATAGGTGAGATGCGAAATTATCTGAATGATATGTACGAACAGTTGGCTTTCGTGCTTAGCAACATTGACAGCGACAACATAACAGATGATTTTCTATCCGCAATCGGACAAAAAGGAAGTGAAAAATAATGGCTTATACATACAAGGTTTATGGAACGGGCGATGTTGACAATGCGGTTAATAACTATAACCGTGTTGCCTCATCAGCTCCGACATATGCTGACAGCTACGACACAAGACAGGCTCGTCAGCAGGCTGACAACTACGCTAATTCCTACACAGATAAAATCAATAAGGGATATACGAGTAAGTACAAGGGTACAATTGACGAGCTTGCCAATCAGTATCAAAAAAATAAATTTGACTGGACACCCGAAAATTCTACGGAATATCAAAAGGCGAAAGAAAAATATACCCGTGAGGGTAAGGTTGCACAGGAAAATGTACAAGGAAGTTATGCAGCTAACACAGGCGGTTACAGTAACACTTATGCACAGGCGGCAGGACAAAAGGCATTCGGCGAGTATATGGACGAGCTTGCAAACAAGGTACCAACACTAAAAAATGAAGCCTACAAGAGTTATCAGCAACAGCAGGAAGATACACTAAACAGAATCGGCGTATTGCAGAACCTTGATAACACGCAATATCAGCGTTACAGGGACAGCGTAACGGATGATTACGACTTTATGACCTATTACGAAAACAAGTACGGCACAAGCAAAGGCCTTGATATGAGTAATTTTCAAAATGAACTGGCTAACTGGCAGACACAAATGTCAGCGGCACAGAGTAATCTTTCAGATATCAGAAGTCTTGCCGAGGCACAGTATGAACACAATACATTGAGTGCCGACACAAGGTCAAGCATTGACAGCCAGCGCAGACAGTCGGACGCTTATTACAATTATCTGAACAGTCAGGTAAAAATAAAGTGAGGTGAGAAAATTGAGTGTGAACAGTGAAGAAAAAATTTATAATGACCTGATGAATGAAGTACCAAGTCAGACGGTGAGCGGTGACACTAAGCAGAGTGCCGCCGCTCTTGCGGGTGCAGAATCGACAGCGACAGGACAGGCTGACAACTATAAAAGCACTTACAGCGGTAAGTTAGATGACGCCATAAGTAACTATCTGACAGGCAGAGGATTTGAATATGATCCGACGCAAGACAAGGCATATCAGCAGTACCGCAAGGAATTTGCACAGAATGCCGCTATGGCACGAGATACGAGCCGTAACACAGCTAATCAGCTTTCAGGCGGTTACAATCCTACCTATGCCGATACTGTCGCAGACGAGGTCTACAATGACCGTATGGGGAATATAAGCGATGCGGAAAGCACATTTAAGGGGCTTGCACAACAGGACTATCAGGCAAAGCAGGAGAAAAACGCAAATGTGCTTAACCTTTACAATACGCTTGAGGGTACGGATTACAGCCGTAATCGTGACACGGTAGGAGACTACAAGAACTATCTTAATCTTCTTGCAAGCAGGTACTCAACCGACAGACAGGCAGACACAAACCTTGACAGTGCTAACAATGATGTTTACTCAGCAAAACTTAACGGAGCAGTAAATAATCTCTCATCAGCAAGAGCAGCAGACAGTCAGCGTTATTTGTATGACACGGTAAGTGCCAATCAGCTTGCACAAAATGCACAGGCTGAAAGAGAAAACGCTCAGAAGATTGAATACGATAAAAATAAATCTGCTTATGACGCTTATGTTAAGGCTCAGACAGAGTTGGCAAAAGAACAGAAAGCTGCACAGGAGAAAGAGGATAACCGCAGATACAGAGCGGCATATGATAAGTTCGTAGATGCATATGACCTTAAAAATGCTAAGTATGAATACAAGGTCGGTCAGCTTGCACAGGGCTATTATAACGGCTACATCACGCTCGACGAAATGGATTATATTGCAGAAAAGCTCAATGTCAGCACAGCTGACCTGACAAGCACGCTTGACAGGATGAGCAAAAACGGCGGAACGCTTAATGATGACCACTACGGCGGTCCGAACTCAATGAGTATCGGTAAAAACACTGATTATTTTCAAACGTCAACTTCAAGAGTTACTACGGACGAAAACGGAAAAACAAAATATTTATCGGAAAAAGAGTGGAACGAACTACCGATAAATAAGAAGAAAAAGTGAGGACTGTATATATGGCACAGCAAAGAAAAAGAACCGCAGGCGACGATTTAAGAGATTTTAAAGCAGGCAAAATCAGCGGAAACTTTTATCACAACGGTATTGACCGTTCGGATAATTATATTCAGCATACATCAGCACCGAGGTATATAACCGATGAAAACGGAAAAACGCAGGTGGCTTCATATAACGAATGGATTCAGCAGGAAGTATTTCAGCATCAACACGATTTACCAAACGACACAAGTTCGACATCATCAAATAATAAAACAGCGACAAATGATATTTCTGTAAAAAGCAGTAACAATACTTCTTCAAGTGCAGGCTCGGATATTAAATCCTTTTTTAGTGGAAATTTGAATAATGCGAACAGCTCCGCAGAGGATTTGAAGGACGCAATTAAAAACCCGAACAAGTCTTTGAATGATAGAGTTAAAGGACTTACATACATGTATAATGCTGCGGTTGCGACAGGTGACACCAAAACCGCCGAGAAAATGCAGAAAGAATATGATGAACTTGCCGACAGGGTTAATAAGCAGACGGAAATAAACCGACATAACGCTAAGGAATATGCGCGCAGTCAATCTTTAAAAGGTATGACCGAAGAAAGAAAAGCATTAGTTGATGAACGCAACAAGTATGCACTTGATAACGGACTTGTAACCTCTACAGGTATTGATACAAGAAAAAAGGATAGGTATAAAGTTTATTCAGAGTACAATTCAAAAATTGATGAGCTTGACAAACAGATTGCAGAAAAGCAGAGAAACGGCGAGTATGATTTAAGTGATTCGCAGAAAGCTGTTCTTGCCGATATTGGCAACAAAGCAAACAAACTTACGGAAAGTTTTGAAAACAAATATAAAAACTCAACGCTTGAGCAGAGGCTTAATGCGAGATTGCACGCAACAACAAGTGAGCTTAACTGGCTTAATAAGCATATGTATGACAATGCCACAAGCGAAGAACTTGAAAAATACAACCGGGAACTGAGCAAAGAATACGAAAATCTGTATGACAGAGGAACAACAGGTACAGACGAAAACAAAGAAGCAAGACGCAGGAATATTGAAGATGAACAGGATAAAATTGATACATACATCAATAGAGCTAAACTCTCTGAACAGAAGAAAAAAGAGTATGACGATATAGTTGATAAGAATGTTATACTCAAAACTGTAATGCAGAAGTACTATGCTTTACAACACTATGATGATACCAAGCATATGCTTGCAAGTACAGGACACGATACTGACAGCATAAAAAATCAGGTGACTCTTGATGATTATAACTACATTAACAAGTTGTCCGACAAAGAGCGTACACAGATTGAAAAGAATTTTAAGAATCTGAAAAAGGAAGGTTATGACACCGAATCATTATATAAATGGTATGAAAGAGAAAGAGATGAAGAAAAAGCAGCGGAAACTACAAGAATAAGTACAGAGTATGCTGATGAACATCCTATACTCGGTTCAATTGCAAGCGTAGGAGCAAGGCTCGGTGGTGCTGTTCCCGATGCCGCAAAATATATTTCAACCGACCTTGATAAAAAATATAACGGCGGTGACGGCTACATTAACCCCGAAGCAACCAATACCGCTATATCTGACGCTATGCGTGCGAAAGTATCAGAAAACATTAACAATGATTTCGGTTCATTCCTTTACAACACAGGAATGAGTATGGCTGACTTTGCCTCTTTGTTACCGCTTAATGCCGTTCCGGGCGGACAGGCTTTGTCACTCGGCATTATGGGCACAAGTGCCGGTGTCGGTTCGGCGAATGAAGTTATCAACAACGGCGGTACAATTGACAACGCAGTCAAGACAGGTATTGCGGCAGGCATTGCAGAAACCCTTTTTGAAAAGGTATCTTTGGAACAGCTTTCAGCATTTAAGGCAAGCGGAAAAAGCACATTTCGTGCGGCTGTCGGCAATGTGCTTAAAGGTGCATTTACTGAAGGCTCGGAAGAGGCTTTTACCGACCTTGCAAACAGATTGACTGATGACGCAATAAACAAGGATTTATCTTCATACAACCTTTCAAAGAAAAATTATATGGAACAGGGAATGAGTGAGGCTGAGGCGGAGAATGCCGCAAGCTGGGACTTTTGGAAGAATGTCGGACTTGATTTTGCCGGCGGTGCAATATCGGGTGGTGTGCTTAACCTTGCTACCGCAGGAATTAATCTTGCAGGTGCAAAAATTGATATGGCCCAAAATAAAGAGAGCAACGCACAAATCGGTAAAGCTGTTATGGCCGATGAAAACTTTGACCTTGATTTACTCATTAGGCAAGGACTTGCAACCGACAAAAACGATAGAGCATACAACTATGCACACAAAATGCAGAAACTCGTTGAAACCGATAACGAGGGAAAAATCAGTGCCGGAGATGTCGGCAACCTTATGTATCTTATCAACAGAGAGGTTGGCAAAAATCCCGAACTTGTAAACAACATTGCTCAGGTTAAAAAGCAGAACACACGAGAGCAGAGTAATCAGACTGTTAATGCTCAGAACGAACAGAGCCCTACACAGCAGAACACGGCTCAGAACGGACAGCAGAACGCAGAACAGGCACAGGCAAGCACTGTAATCAATGCAACAAAAAAAGCCGATACAGAGGATATCGGCAAAATGTACGGCGTATATGCTTTTGGCAAGAAGCATCCAAACGGCATTATCGCAACAGATACTTCAACGGGTAAGGTTGTCAAGGTTGCACTAAAGAGCCTTGAAAGCTCAGCAAAAATCAATCGCAGTGATGAAGAAAATACACTTGTGTTCAACACAAATGACGGTAAACAGGTTAATGCGGACAGCATAACATTCTCTGACAGTCAGTTTGATACGATTGTTCACAGTGCAAACGAATTTGATACATACGGTGCAAGGAACTATATTTCAAACTTTGAAGAATGGAGAGAAAGTCCGCAGGCTCAGAGAATGACTGATGACGAAATGCTTTATAAATATAACAAAGCATATTCAGCCGCATACAGCTTTGGTCGAGAGGGCGTTAAACTTGATTCACTCAGAGAAACTTCTGAATATACGATTCTTAAAAATATTCTCGGTGAACAGATTGTAAGTCAGGCATTGAGCACCGGCAGAAGAGATGTTGACATTAACACTCAACACCATGCCAACAGACTGACCGAGTTAATCAACCGCAACGGCAGAGCCGACACAAGCGGTGTGAGCGTGTATGCAGACAGCGGAACAGATGTTTCACACATTTCGCAGGAGCTTATTAATACACTCGGCAACCTTGCGACAAAGACGGGCAGAAACATTATTATCTCAGATCGTCTTGCTGACGGAGTGAACGGTGTTGCAAGAGACGGCAACATTATTTTAAGCTCAGAAATTTCAAGTCAGAAAATCCTTGCCACAGCTTTACATGAAGCCGGACATATGATTAAGAAAACCAACCCAACCGAATGGCGAACGTTGAGTGACTTTGTGTCAGACTATCTTGTACGCAAGGGTGTTGACCTTAACAAGATGATTGACCGCACAATTGAGAGATACGGCAACCGACTGCAGGCCGATGAACACGAAAACACAAGAGATGCCGCTCTGGAAGAAATAGTATGCGACACACTTATGAGCATTGCCTCAGATGAAAAGGCTCTCAATATTGCCCTCAGCACCAAGCAGAATAAATCAAAAATTGCAGCGGCAATTAAATCTTTGATTGAAAAAGTAAAGAATTGGCTCATCGACAAAAGCACAAACTACGGAGCTAAAGCATTTGCAAAAGACCTTGAAGCACTTGAAAACCTCGCTCAAAGATTTTCTGAGGCGGCAGACACCGCAAGAGAAAATATCACCGAGCAAGCAGAGGTTCAGAACGGTGAGAGGTTGGATGTTGAGAAATATTCAATAGGAAGTACCGACAACATAGTACAAGCGGAATTTGAAAAGAAAGTTGATGAAATTGAAAAAAACACCTACAACAGTGATAATGTTGTAATTATGGGTATTACACCTAAAATCCTTCAAAAAATCGGATTAGCACCATTACCTCTTGCTATGACTAAAAATCATATTTATTCTGTCGCAGTATCAGATACAAGAGCAAAAAGTGAGGGGAGATATCATAAAAATACCAATTATCACAATTTAGGGTTTGATACTGTAAAAGATATTTACAATAAAATTTCTGATCCGCTTATGGTAATAGCTCACCCTGATTTTGCGGTAAAGAAAAATAAGAGCAAAGACAGCACCCATAAAGTAGTTGTTTTAGTTGATTTATCAGTTGGCGGAAAACAGGTAATTGCACCGATAACTGTTGATTATGAGGGAATGTACAATAACACACACATAGATGTTAATCTTGTTGCAACATATTTTGATAAGGATAATATCAACGATTATATAAAAGAAGCCATTGCTTTGGAAACAATGGGCAAAACAGGATTCTTTTATTTAGACAAAAAAAGAACCCAGAATATTTTTAAGAAGTCAGGGTACCAAT
>ENA-OZAU01001007-OZAU01001007.1-human-gut-metagenome-genome-assembly--contig:-NODE-1007-length-11294-cov-5.956758_pt1 | contig 11294 bp, 10 predicted proteins | sample MGYA00243303_ERZ653503 | MGnify/ENA primary metagenome ERZ653503 (study PRJEB26926, sample SAMN06165049) | human gut metagenome | biome: ENVO:00009003; feature: ENVO:2100002; material: ENVO:00002003...
CCTTTGCTCTTTTCCTTTTGCACTCTGTCCCGGTATCTCTACCACAGCTTTCAACATTGTCAACTGGTTTTCACGCCGTTCTTTACAGTTTTTTCGCATCGGCAGCTTATCTTTTTGCATTTCAGTCAAACACTTCGATTTTGTGCATATTTTGTTGTATCTTGTCCATGATGAATCTGAAAGAGAATCTGCCACCGCCTCATGTGAAACATGGGCGGTATTAACTAACAATTTCAAAGAAGCCGCAAAAATCATTGCCGCCTTGTTGAACAGCAAACAAAAGCGGTGACTTTCCGTATTATGGAAAGTCACCGCTTTCTCTTATGCTGTGCAGTGGTCGTTCACTGCACAGATTGATAAGAAGGAGAACTTAAATTTCATACCATCTGATTTCATTGGCATCCAGATGCAGGTCAAAGCTGTTGCCATCAGTCGTATAAACTGTGGTATCCTGCGGCTCGTAGGTGTTGTTCACCACACAATACTTGCCGTTCTTGACGTAGGCGTGAACTTCTACATTATAATTGGAGCTGAACCATGTATGCAGTTCCTCCTCGCTGTGGGCACTCCACAGGATAGCGCGGTAAAGGGTGCGGCTGTTGGCAAAACTGTAAGGCACACCGCTGATGTACACGGCACGACCCTTGCCGAAGTCGTGTGCCGCCATCTGCACTTCTTTGTTTCGCTGCACCAGCACTTCGGTGCCTTCCAGCGCATAAATATTCCTCTTGCCCTCGCCAAAGTCCACGGGTTGGTCGGCGTCCTGCAAGATAAAGTGGTCGGGGTGCTCCTCCCAGTTGTATTTGTCGTAGTTCAGGGTGAAGCCGTTTTCCTCCTCCACGCCCAACACAGTGGCAAGTTGGAAAATGTGCCCCTGATACGGGTGACCGGAAGGCTCACCCACGCCGATAAAGCCGCCGCCGTTCCAGACGAACTTGCGGATAGCGGAGGAGATCTCCGGATCTTCCCACCAGATGCCGCCGGTGTGTGCGGTGTCGGCATCGCCGACATTGATAATGACATCCAACGAATCCAGCAGATGCGGGTCGTTCTTGATATCCTCAAAGCTGATAAACTTCACATCAAAGGGCGCACCGGACAGCATCTCAATGACACCGGCATAGCTATAGTTCTGCTTGTAATAGAGGGCGTGATGCACCATGTGACAGCCCCAAGCCCGCATTTTACCCCAACAGTTCAGCACGGCCACTCGCTTGACACAGTAGGGTGTGGTGCCCTTGATGTTCTCGTACAGTTCGCGGAACTCGTTGCAGACGCTCTCCACGTAGTCCACGAACTCCGGGAACTGCAAGGCCAGTTTCAGATAGCCGCCATAGCCGATGCGGTCGATGGGCTTGCGCAGGATAGCGCGGCGGGCTGTAACCCAGTTCTCCTTGGCTTCCCGCACCGGGTCGCCGCCCTCGTGGAAGGTGTCGGGGAAGAAGTACGGCAGGAAACGGCCCTCGGTGTACTTCACGCCCTCAATGTCAGAGATCAGGCGCAGGGTGGAGCCGTTGCCCACGCTGCCCACTACGGCATCCAGTCCGATGGTCTTGAACTCCGGCATGAAAGGTTCGGTGCCGATCCAGTGATCGCCGAGGAACATCATGGCTTCGCACCCGCACGCGTGGGTGATATCCACCATCTCCTTGGCAAGCTTTGCCACCTCGCGGCGCTGGAAGGCCTGAAAATCCCGAAATTCCTTGCTGGGCACCCGATACTGGTTGTTGTAGTAGCCCTGATCGATGATGTACTCCGGGCGGAACTTGTAGCCCACTTCCTGCTCAAACTGGTTGAGGATATAAGGGCTGACCGAAGCAGAGTATCCATACCAGTCCACGAACTTCTCCCGCTTCAGCTCGTCGAAGATCAGGGTGAACTGGTGGAAGAAGGTGGTGTAGCGGATGACGTTAACATAGGGGTGCTCTGCAATGAACTTGCGCAGGCGCTCCATGGAATACTTGTGGGTCTTGGGCTGACGCACGTCAAAGGTGATCTGGTGCTCAAAATTCGTCCAGCCGTTGGTGGTAGCGTTGTACATATGCACCGGGTCCCAGATGAGGTAAGCCAGAAAACTGACGGTATACTCATGGAACGGTACGGCCTGTACGGTCACACTGCCGTCGGCGTAACTCCACTGCTCCGGCGGCACGGGCTGACCGGTGGTTCGATCCATGACCTCCCACCAGCGGGTGATGTCGTCGTTGGTGTTCACCTGCATCAGCTCCGGGCTGATGCCCTTCATCAGCGGGATGGTCACGGTGTCGCCGGGGGCGGTGTAAAAGCCGGTCATGATGTAGCACTGCTGTACCTCGTCCGGGTTTGCCTTTGCCCATGCGTTGTCCTTGCGGGTGGTATAGTAGGTGGAGTAGATCTTGGCGTCCGCATTCTTGAGCTGTTGCGGGAAGTCGGTGCCGTCGCAGTCGCGGATGGCATCAGCACCCCACTTTTTTAAGATCTCCAGCGTTTCGGGCACAACGTCCAGGTCTGTGGGAATGGTCACGCGCCCGGTCTTTCTTATTTCATCCATGGGAAACTCTCCTTTTGCCTCTCTTTGAATCGTAGGGGGTCAATCGTAGGCGGCGTTATACAGCGCCAGCACAGCCAGCAGCAGCGCTACGCCCACCAGCATGATGCCAAGCCCTGCCAGCTGTCCGGTCATTTTCCAGCCGGACACCACCAGCACCAGTGCCAGCACGAACAGCACCAGCATCAGGACCATGCGCAGGGCGGGATGGTTTTTCCAGTATGCTTTCATCGTTTGTCACCTTAACCTTTCAGGCCGCCCACGGTCATGCCCTGCGTCAGCTGCCGCTGCACGCAGATGTACAAAATCAGGGTGGGCAGCATTACCAGCACAAGACCTGCATACATCGTGCCGTACTGGGCGGCGCTCTGCTGCGCCTGCATCAGGTTCAAAAGACCTACCGGCAGGGTGCGGGGTGCCTTGGTGGAGCTCATCAGGGTCATGGAGATGATATACTCGTTCCAGAAGGACAGGAAGTTGAACAGGATAATGGTGATGATGGAGGGCTTTGCCATGGGGAAGATGATGCGGGTCATGGTGGAAAAATAGCTTGCACCGTCGATATAGGCGGCCTCCTCAAAATCGTGGGGCAGGGTGGCAAAGTAGCCCGACAGCAGGTAGATGGTAAAGGGCAGCGCGGTGGCGGCGTATACCACCGCCAGCACCACCAGATTGTTCAGCAGAAAGCCGCTACCAAAATGGCTTTTCAGCCACACATCGCCGTCCCGCAGCATCAGGAAGATGGGCACCACGATGTAGTTCACGTTGATGAACAAGCCCGCCATGAACAGGGTGTTCAGCACCTTGCACCCCTTGAAGTGAAAGCGGGACAGGCAGTAGGCGGCGGGCAGGGCAACGACCAGCAGCAGCGCCAGCGCCAGCGCGGTGACGATGACCGAGTTGAGCATATATTCGCCCATTTTCGCGCCGTTCCATGCGTTGACGAAGTTCTGCCAGTAGAACCCGGCGGGCAGTGCCCACGGGTTGCCGTAGAACTCTGCATTCTGCTTGATGGAGGCCATGAACACCCATGCCACCGGCACGATGATGGTAACGGCCAGCAGAACCAGCACAAAATAGATGAAAAACTTGTACAGACCTTCCGCAGAGCGGGAAGATTTTTCGGTGGTATTCTGCATCTTCTTCCCTCCTTAAAATTCCAGCGTATCGCGGTTGGTGACCTTGTTGACACAGGCGGACAGGGCAAACGAGAACAGGAAGATTACCACGCCGATGGCCATACTGTAACCATACAGGCCAGCGTCTTTCTGGCTGTACATATAGCTCAGCGCCACATCCGATGCGCCGTTGGGCCCGCCGCTGGTCATGGCCTTGACGAAGAGGAAGGCCATGTTGATGGTGGAGATGATAAAGAAGGTGAGGGTGGTGCGGATATTCGTCCAGATGAGGGGGATGGTGATCTGGAAGAACTGGGTCAGCCGCCCGGCACCGTCCAGATTGGCGCTCTCGTACAGGCTGATGGGCACGGCAGACATGGAGGCCATGTACATGACCATGTAGTAGCCGATGGCCTGCCACACCATGGCAATGATGATGGAGGGGATGACCAGTTTTTCGCCCTTCCACAGGATGGGGTCGCTCATGTTGCGGAACAGGCCGATGATGCTGTTCAGCATGCCGTTTTCCGGCTTATAGATGGCAGAGAAGATGCCGGAGATGACGACCACCGACAGGATGTTGGGGATGTAGAAGATGATGCGGAAAAAGTTCTGGCCTTTGATCTTCTCCCGGGTGAGGATGGCGGCAAATACCAGTGCAAAGGCGAAGGTGATCAGGGTGACCGTTACCACCAGCAGGATCATATTCTGCATGGAGCGGATGAACTGGGCGTCCCGCAGCAGATGCTGGAAGTTTTTAAGCCCCACAAAGGTCTCGTTGGGAGAATAGGCACCCCGCTCATACAAACTCATGCGGAACACGTTGAGGGTGGGCAGGATCATAAAGAGGAAAAACAGGATGGTAGCCGGTGCCACACAGAGGAATACGAACCGTTTGCGGCTTTTATCCGTTCTCATAGGGGATTGACCGCTCCTTTCTTGATGGTACTGTACAGCCCAAAAAAGCGGAGGCGGTAAAAACCGCCCCCGCTGGGCAGGGCTTAATTACTCGATGATGTTGGCGCGCATCTGGTCGCTGGCGGACTTGATGCCGTCGATCCACTGCTGCTCGGTCATGCTGCCGGACACCAGAGAGTTGACAGGGTCGAAGAACACGGTGCGCACTTCCACGCCGGGGATGGCACTGAAGGCTGCAAAGTTGCCCATGGCGGCCTTTGCGCCGTTGTCGTAGATGGAGTAGAACATCTTGTTGTCGCCTTCCAGACTGTCGGCGATGCCCAGCACAGGCTGGATAGCGCCGCTCTCGGCAAACAGCTTGCAGGCTTCGTCGCTGTACAGGTAAGCCACGAACTGCTTGGCGGCATCCTGATGCTCGGCACCGGCGGGGATCCATGCCTGCTCGAACCAGGTGTAGCTGTAACCATCGCCGCCGGCCTTGACAGCGGGCAGGGCGGTCATGCCCCACTCAAAGCCGTCTGCACGGGGAGCCTCGGCCATCTCGCCCACGATCCAGGTGCCGTTGGGCATGAACAGGGCCTTGTTGTCCAGCACCAGCTGCTGGTTCTGGGTAAAGTCCTGATCGTTGGCCTGTGCGGGGGTGATGGGGTTGGTGTAGGAAGCCAGCTTTGCCACGATATCAAAGCAGGTCTTTGCCTCGGGGGTGTCCCAGATGCCCTCGGTGTAGTGGGTGGCCTTGTTGAAGAACTCCGGGCCGCCGGCAGCGTACATCAGCGCATAGAAGAAGGCGTCGAAGTAGCCGGTGGTGGGGTAGGTGAACAGGTAGGTGCCCTCAGCGGCAGCCTTGTCGCCCAGTGCCCACATCTCGTCCCAGGTCTTGGGCACGTCCCAGCCCTTTTCCTTCAGGAAACCGGCGTTGTAGAACAGGCCGCAGGGGCTGTAGAACATGGGAGCCAGATAGGTTTTGCCGTCGCCGTAGGGGTTGGTCAGGGAGGTGTCGGTAAAGCCGCCGGCGATCTTCTCGCTCACCTTCTTGCTCTCGCCGGGCACGGTCATGCTCAGCACATCGGTGATGTCGGCGATCAGGTTGCCCTTGATGAACTGCTCGGTCAGGGCAGCTTCACGGCCAGTGGCCAGATGGACCACGTCGGGGTAGTCGCCGCCCTGCATGGAGGGGCCGATGACGTCCTCCAGCTTCTTGTCGGTGGTCAGGTCCACCTTGATGCCGGTCTGTGCGGTAAAGGCCTCGGCGACCTTTTTCCACATATCAGCGCCGTAGCCGGTCTCGATGGCAGCTACCTTGATGGTAACGTCTGCAGCCGCCGCTGCGGAAGAAGCGGCGGTGGAGGATGCCACGCTGGATGCGGTGGAGCTGGAAGAGCCGCCGCAGGCAGCCAGACCCAGTGCAGCGGCGCCAACGCCGGCCGCCTTCAGGAAATTACGACGAGAAATACGATTCATACTGTGTTGCCTCCATCATTTTGTTCCGTTCAAACACAGCCGGGCAAACAGGCTTTGCCCGAAGGACTGTGTGTTTTTCTGCCTCCAATATAAATTCTTTCGCTTCCTTGCTCAAGAGGTTTGTTGTTTCATTTTTTATAGATGTTGCTTTCTGAAAAATTCTTCCAGCAAAAGTGCTAAAAATCTTTTAAAAGTTTCAGCATAATCCCCAACCTGTAACCATTTTGACATATTCCGAAGGGACTTGAGAAACAAAAATATAAAAATTAGCCTAAAATCAGGGCTTGCTTTTTTTGTATATTCCCTCTATAATGAGGGTAAAGTGCACGAAACAACGCACCATTTTTTGATAATGTTTTTAGAATGTTGCGTTTATTTTTAGAAAATTTGCGTTTCCCGAAGGAGCCGATCATCTATGAGTACCCAGCGCTTTGATATCCGCCACGCGCCCGCCCCGCGGGAATCCTTCCGTCTGCTGTACATCAGCAAGAGCCGGTTTGGCGGCGATTGGAACAGTACCACCCACACCCACTCCTGCACGGAGCTGTTCTACTGCCTCAGCGGCGAGGGACAGTTCTACCTTGCCGGGCAGCTGTTCCCGGTAAAGCCGGACGATATGGTCATTGTGAACCCGCAGGTGGAGCATACCGAGCTTAGCCTGAACGCCTCGCCCTTGGAGTATATCGTGCTGGGCGTTGCCAGCATGGAGTTTTTGTTCAGCAAGGCGGATACGAACTACGCCATCTTCAATTGCCGGGAGAACCGGGAGCGGATTGTCACGTTGCTGCACATGCTGCTGGCCGAGGCCGACCGCAGCTTAGACGGCTGCGAGACCGTTTGTCAGGACCTGCTGGAGGTACTGCTGATCTGGCTAGTGCGCTGCACCACCATTTCGCTGCAGCTGGAGGAGGCTGCCCCGACCGAGAACCGGGAGTGCGCCGAGATCAAGCGGTATCTGGACACCAACTACCGCGAGGATATCTCGCTGGACCTGCTGGCAGAGCTTGCCCACCTGAACAAATACTATCTGGCCCACACCTTCCAGCGGGAGTACGGCATTTCCCCCATTACTTACCTGAACCGCCGCCGCATTGAGGAGAGCAAGCATATGCTAGGCAACACCAGCTACAGTCTGGCGCAGATCAGCGAGCTGATGGGCTTTTCCTCTCCCAGCTATTTCTCCCAGTGCTTCCGCAAGGCGGAGGGCATGACCCCCAACGAATACCGCCGTCAGACGCGGCAGGGAAAACGCCCCGCCCCGACAAAACGGCATGAAGTATAACGAAAACGAGGAATTTATGATGAAATCCGTTACCCTTTCTTTGCTCCAGTCTGCTGCAAATGCCTTTGATTTTGGCGGGCCTGTGCTCTGCGATGCTCACCACTATGGTGAGGGGCATATCAACGACACCTTTGTGGTCTGGCGGGAAGATCATTCCAAACGCTTTATTTTGCAGCGCATCAACACAGATACCTTTACTAACCCGGTGGGCCTGATGGAGAATGTCTGCGGCGTGACCCGGCATCTGCGGGCGAAAATTCTTGCCGAGGGCGGCGACCCAGCACGGGAAACGCTGAATGTCATCCCAACTTTGTCGGGGTCGACTTGCTATCTGGATGCAGACGGCGGCGCATGGCGTGCCTACGACTTTGTAGAAGATACCATCTGTTTGCAGCAGGTCGGCAGCGAAGCCGATTTCTGCACCGTGGCCGAGACGCTGGGCAAGTTCCAGAACCAGCTGGCGGATTACCCGGCCTCCACCCTCCACGAAACCATCGCCCGCTTCCACGACACGCCCAACCGCTATGCCAATTTTGAAAAAGCCCTCGCCGCCGATGCACTGGGCCGGGCAAAAAATATCACGTCGGAAATCGAATTTATCCATGCGAGGGAGCAGGACTGCCATGTCCTGCTGGATCAGCTGGCAGCTGGCGAAATTCCTCTGCGCGTCACCCACAATGACACCAAGATCAACAATGTCCTTATCGATGCCGCTACCGGAAAAGGCATCTGTGTCATTGACCTCGACACCGTGATGCCGGGACTTTCGGCCTACGACTTCGGCGATTCCATCCGCACCGGTGCCAACGACTGCGCTGAGGACGAACCTGACCAGAGCAAAGTCCATTTTGACCTGCATCTGTACGAAGTGTTCGCCAAAGGGTATCTCTCCACTGCCGGGGCATCCATGCGCAGGGCAGAAAAAAAGAGCCTTGCATGGGGTGCAAGGCTCATGACGCTGGAATGCGGCATCCGTTTTCTGACTGACTATCTGGAGGGCGACCATTATTTCCATATTGCTCGCCCGGATCACAACCTCGACCGCGCCCGCACCCAGTTCACACTGGTGCGGCAGATGGAAGAGGTTTTCGATCAGATGCTGGAAATCGTCTGCCCGGACAATCACTGATTTCGCAATCTCCTCCATTCGGATACAGCAAGAAGCATGGACGCTCTCCTTTTCGGGGGCGTCCATGCTTCTTTTTACAGCTTATCCCCGATAATGTGCAGCGTGATGTGATTCTGGAGATCATTCACAAGCATAAGGACTACCTTACCTCTCTGGAAGCCGCACTCGCAGATGTTAAAGACCAGACAGCATAACAACAGGCACATGGTATGCTGTTTACCGATGTCCAAAGGAGCGTGCGTTTGAACAAAAAGAAAAAGCCCACAAACACTTCGCGATTGCACTGAATTTTGGAGAAATGCTGCCGGGAGATGTTGGACTGCTTGTACACGGTGGAATCTTTCAGCCCCCGCTCGTCAATGAGCCGCAGCAGACGAGTGGTGAAGCTTTCACCGAGATTATCCATCAGGCTTTCCAGACTGCGGGCTATCCTGGGTGCCGGAACTGCACCTAGCATCGGCACGGCGGCATCTTCTTCCAGAAGCCTCCGCCGCTCTGACAATTCCCTGCGCCGACGGCCAAATCCGTAGCTTTCATCGTTCTGTGCTACATAGTGGTCGTCAATGTACTCCTCCACCGAGGCGAACAGCTTCCGGCTCACGGCCAGCGAGTCCCGGTCGTAGAGCACCAGATACACGGTCAGGTCGTGCTCCATGACGTACTGTGTGATGGTGTCCACCGCAATGCGGAAGGCCTGTTCTTTGGGGTAGCCATAGTTTCCGCTGGACAGCAGCGGGAAAGCCACGCTCTCGCAGTGGTACTCTGCGGCTAATTCCAATGCGGAGTGGTATGCACCGGCTAATTGTTCAGCTTCGCCGAACCCGCCGCCGTGCCACGCCGGGCAGACTGCATGGAAAACGTACTTTGCCGACAGCCCGAATGCCGGGGTGCACACCGCCCTGCCCAGTTCGCAGCGGCCGATGGCTTCACAGGCGGCGGTCAGCTCCTGCTCCCCTGCCGCCTGATAGATGGCACGGCTGGTGCCGCTGCCCTGCAAAAGGTTCCGGTTGGCCGGGTTGACAATGGCATCCGCCGCCACTTTGGTGATGTCGTTGCGGATCATCAGAAACGGCATGGTGGTTCCTCCCTCACATGGTTTTCTTCATCCTATCACATCCGGCGGGGCGGCGCAAGGGGTGCTCTTGTTTCCTGTCCGTGCAGCTATTATAATAATAGGTACCGAAAGAAGGTGAGCTTCCTGCACGACATCTGGAATCCATGGCACGGCTGCGTCAAGTGCAGCGAGGGCTGCCAGAACTGCTACATGTATTTTCTCGACCGGATGCGGGACCAGAACGGAGCCGAGATCTACAAAACGAAAAGCGGCTTTTCCTATCCGCTCCAGAAAGACCGCACCGGACACTACAAAATCCAGAGTGGTGAGCAGATCCGGGTCTGCATGACCTCGGATTTCTTCTTGGAAGAAGCCGACCCGTGGCGGGTTGAGGCGTGGGACATCATGCGCCAGCGCAGCGATGTGGTGTTTTTTCTGCTCACCAAACGGCCGCAGCGGGTACGGGAGTGCCTGCCGCCGGACTGGGGCAGCGGTTGGGACAACATCTTTTTCAACGTCACCTGTGAAAATCAGCGCCGCGCCGATGAGCGCATTCCCATTCTGTTTGACCTGCCCTTCAAGCACAAGGGCATCATGTGCGCGCCCTTCATCGGGCCAGTAAGCATCCGGCAGTACCTTACCGCCGGGCAAATCGAGCAGGTCATCTGCGGCGGCGAAAACTATGATGGTGCCCGCCCCTGCAATTTCGATTGGGTCAAGTCTCTCCGGCAGGAATGCGTGGATGCCAACGTAACCTTCTGCTTTATCGAGACTGGCACTGTGTTCATCAAAGACGGTAAACGCTACCACCTGCCCAGCAAGCAGCTGCAAAGCCGGATGGCCTGTAAATCCGGCATGAATTTTCAGGGCAGGCCCATCCGTTTTGACCTCGTGGACGACTGGGGCTACCCCATCCCGCAGGAAGATCTCTATGTGCCCCATTTCCGCGCAAACTGCGAGACCTGCGGCAGCAAGTTGATCTGCAACGGCTGCAGTGACTGTGGAAAATGCTTATAAAATAAAGGAGTTCTATCAATACAAATGGAACTTATGGCTGATCTGGTGTGCAATTTCATCCGGCAGCGGGCGGAAACCGATGCAGGTCAGGGTCATGCCTTCTCCGTTTTCATCAAATTCTTCCGGCTCCAGCTCGGTGTGGCAGGCATCCCGGATAAGGAAGAAGTCTTTGTTTTCCACAAGGCCCAATTCCTCGGCAATTGTCTTTGCTTTCAGCAGTTGATTGCGGTTCTTTGCCCCGCAGATAGTTTTGGTAAAAGAGCCATCGAACCATTCTTCATAGGTTGCTTTCTCCAACATGATTTCTGCCCGATAGCCGGTAATTTCTCCGTCTTTCTCGATGGGTTCCACGCCCTGTCCCATGCCGATGGGGTCGGCGAGGAACGCCAGCGAAGCGTGGCAGCACTGCGCCGCCAGCTTGCCAGGTGACATCTGCAGGTCTTTTCGTGCAATGATGAGTTGACGCATTTTTCCTCCTTCTTACGACAGCTTGATCTTCAAATCTGCCAGCAGATTCACCGCTTCCGGCAGGGAAAATTTCGCATCCTTCAGGCGGCTGCCCAGAATGTCCACCTTATAACCGGCCGCATCCCGGAAATCCGCCTTGCGCAGATCACACTGGTAGAGCTCCGTTTCGTGAAGTTCTACACCCTTGAAATTTGCCAGCTGCATCTCGCATTTGGCAAACATGGAGCCGACAATTTCGTTGCCGTCCGAAAAGTCGAAGCGGTTAAAGTTCATTTCGGTGAAGGTGTTATATTTCAGACTGCACTCTTTCAGCGTGTGGA
>ENA-OZAU01001011-OZAU01001011.1-human-gut-metagenome-genome-assembly--contig:-NODE-1011-length-11265-cov-6.914451_pt1 | contig 11265 bp, 10 predicted proteins | sample MGYA00243303_ERZ653503 | MGnify/ENA primary metagenome ERZ653503 (study PRJEB26926, sample SAMN06165049) | human gut metagenome | biome: ENVO:00009003; feature: ENVO:2100002; material: ENVO:00002003...
CTGCCTGTCTCGTGGGCTCGGAGATGTGTATAAGAGACAGGTATGTGTACATTGCGGCTGCCCTGTCACATCACAAAGCAGTCAGGAAGCCAAAGCAGAAACACAAGGTCTGAGCGACAAGCAGAAAAAAATAATCGCATTTGCTGTGGTTATTTTGGCTGGATTATTGGCAGCTTTTTGGTTTTTCGTCGAATCGTATGATCCCACAAGTGGTTATGAAGAAGAACAAAAATTAAAGCAAGAAGAGATAGAACGTCTTAGTCCATTAACTGATGATCTTAGCAAAAGTACAGAAGAGTTGGAAAAAAAGGCCGAAGAACTGTTGGCTGAAGCTGGAAGTATGGATTATTGATAATACCAAATGATACACATCACACTTTTTTCATAGAGGACTTCCCAGCCGATAAAAAAAAGCGAGCCACCCCAGCTCGCTTTTTTTCCTGCATAAATTCCCCACCTCTGCAAATAATATTACTGCAATTTTGAAAAAACAACGGAGGTCATAAATATGAAAGCAACAGGAATTGTCCGCAGGATCGACGATCTCGGCAGAGTTGTCATACCTAAAGAAATAAGGCGCACAATGCGTATCCGTGAGGGCGACCCGTTACAGACAACGTTGAAAAGCGAACTCGATTACCTGCTTGTGCTCCTCAGATTGGCGGATAGGCTGTACATAAAATAATGTGAGAAAAATATGTAAGTGGCTTGACACATTGATAAAAATATGTTATTTTATATTTGTAACTTAAAATACGTTACAAATATAAAAAGGTGAGCATATGAAAAAATACTTAGAAAAAACTTTAAGACAAATAGTTACGATCAAAGAAAACAACGACTTGTACGATAAACTTCCGCTGGCTTTTAAGGGACGATATGATATCTTAAATGTCGAAACCAACGGAATGGGCTGGCTTGCAATTCAACCAAAGAACGATATCGGACTTGTTGCTCTCCGAAAGGACAGGGCTAAAGTTCAGAATATTTCAGGACTGAACTGTGCCATATTTCTTAGATCCACCACCCATTATATAAATGAAAAACTTATTGAGGACGGTATCCCTTTTGTGCTGAAAGACAAGCAAATATATTTGCCGTTCATTGGCTGTCTGCTTTCCAATTCGGGCGAACGTGATATCGCACCTGTCGAGCTTCTTTCATTTCTGACGCAAAAGCTGATACTTACTGCGATATACGAAAAGTGGGAGAAGGTAACAGTATCAACAGCTGCCGAAAAATTGGGTGTATCAAAAACGTCAGCAAGCAGATGTTTTGATGAAATAGAATACCTGAATGCGAATATCATTGACACAAAAGGCAAATCAAGAGCTATTACCATTCCGCCTGATGTAAAGCAGTTGTGGAAACAGATACAGCATATTTTGAGAAAACCTGTTATCAGAAGATATGTTTTTCCAAGCGACATTCACTTGGAGAAAAAGGCCGGCATTACTGCTTTGTGTGAGTATTCATTGTTGTCAGATAATGACTTTCCTACCTATGGGGTGATGAAAAAAGAGCTGGCTGACACAGAAATAAAAAAGCTTAAACAAATCCGCAGAGGAGAAGAAATTGGCTGTGTAGTTCTTGAGCTTGGCTATTTCATTGACTATGGACAGAAGTCGATACAAGACCCCTTGAGCGTAGCTTTATCATTGACCGATGAAGAAAAGCAGGACGAAAGAGTAATGATATCTATAAATGAAATGTTGGAGGAATATGTGTGGTAAAAGGATTAGACACTTTCAGAAATCATTTTGCTGGATATGAAGAACAGTATGTGCTTATAGGCGGTGCTGCCTGTGATATTGTATTTGAAAGCAACGACGCATCTTTTAGGGCGACAAGAGATCTTGATATGGTTCTTATCGTTGAGGCTCTCACGCCTGAGTTTGGAGAAAAGCTTTGGGAGTTTATTCAGATTGGCAGATACAGAAACAAGGCCACGAACGGTCAAAAGCCGCAGTTTTACAGATTTGATAAACCAGAAGATGACACATACCCGAAAATGATAGAACTATTTTGCAGAAATGATTTTGAACTCCGTGAGATGACAGGGATAACGCCGATTCACATAGATGATTCTGTTTCAAGCCTATCAGCAATACTGCTTGATGATGAGTATTACAAAGCCTTGATGGACGGAAGAGTTGTGCGAAATGGTTTATCCGTTCTCCGTCCCGAGTATCTTATTTTGTTTAAAGCAAAGGCATTTCTTGATTTAAAGAAGAGAAAAGACAACGGTGAATCTGTTGATTCCAGCGATATCAAGAAACACAAAAAGGACATTTTGAGAATAGCTGCTGAACTTGTACTTGCAAGCATATCAGAATTACCTGCAACAGTAAAAGCAGATATTGACGCTTTTATCGGCACGCTAGAGCAAGAACCATTTGACAGCAATTCATTGAAAAGCTATGGGGTAAAAAATGATGATGTGATAGAGGTGTTACATAGGATTTTTGGATGATAGAGTAGTTCTGAAATGTTATGGCAAACCTTTTATATACGTGTATTATTCCGATAAAAATGATGACCATGGTATAAACCGCAGAGTGAGTGTTCATATTATGGGTGCAAAGACCGGGATAAATCCACTTCACATTTACTAACAAAAAACGATTTGGCAGTTGAAATCTGCAAGGAAATGGTGTATAATTATTGTAATATATGTCATTATGACGGAAAGGCTGATTAAATGAGCGATCGCCGATCTCTTGTTATTATCAAAGGTGAAGTAAAAAATAATGTAAGTGATTATGATGATTCTTCTTTGTACACAGTTGATGTTTATTTTGAAAATGGCAAAAAATACACATATAAAAAAGACAATGTTCAAATACTCACTGATCCTGTTAAAGTTGATCCTGATGACTTAAAGTTTGTCACAGCTGCTGGAAAGGAGCTTGACCACATACAGCATGCAGAATGTTATTCAGGGAATTTTGTACGTTATTACAAATTTTATTTCTTGGGTGGCAGGTGCGAGGTATATTCATCGAAAGAGCTTAAAATTTATGAAAATGCTGCGTCAACCCCTGCAGCACGAAATTTGCTGGATTATTACAAACTGATATCAAAGAAGATAGGTTTGCATGCTAATGACGGAACAAATATACTGTACAATCAACTTAATAAGATCTCTTTTGTGGATAAAAACACGGTACTGGCTCGGTATATTGAGCCCCAAAAGATATATGTAAAAAGTCCGAAAGATACTGTTATATTTCCGTTTGGCTGCAATTCAAGCCAGATGACAGCGGTCAACAATGCCGTTGCCAACAAGATAAGTATCATTGAAGGACCTCCAGGGACGGGCAAAACACAGACTATTTTAAATATAATAGCCAATGCTCTTATAAACGGAAAAAATGTTGCCGTAGTTTCAAACAACAATTCCGCTACGGATAACGTATTTGAGAAACTTCAGAAATATGGTTTTGATTACATTGCAGCTCAGCTTGGAAGCAGCAGCAACAAAGCTGATTTCATAGAAAACAAACAGTCTGATTATCCTGATTTTTCAAAGGATATACTTTCAAAAGATGAGATGAAAGCTCTAAGCAATGAAATATTTTCTTTGGAGGCTGATCTAAAAAAGCTGTTGGAATATAAAAATCTCATTGCACAGCACAAACGTGAGCTTTCTGAACTACAGACTGAAAAGACTTACTTTGATAACTATTATTCCTCCACATACGACAGCGATGTTGTTAAGGTTTATAAGAAACATTTTAATTCGTCAACGGCTATTGAGATGTGGGCAGAGCTGGAGGATATGCAGAAAAAGGACAGGCATATTGGATTTTTCTTTAAGCTGAGGCTAGTGCTGCATTATTTAATATTAAATTTTTCGCTCTTCAAGCGGGATATAAATGATATTATCCCTGTGCTGCAAAAGCTGTATTATGAATACAAAGAGGAAGAGCTTACAAAAGAGATACACAAGCTGGAAAAGAGTCTTGTTGGCTGTCATTTTGACGATAAGCAAAAGGAGCTTTCGGGAAAGTCTGTTGCTCTGCTGAAGGCTGCTTTGGCGAAGAGGTATTCGGAAAACGGTAAGAGAAGAAAATTTACGACGGACGATCTGTGGCGGTCACCGAAAGATGTGCTTAATGAATACCCTATTATACTCAGTACCACTCACTCTGTTCGCAGCAGTCTAAAAGATATTGTATATGATTATGTGATAGTTGACGAATCATCTCAGGTGGATCTGGCAACGGGAGTACTTGCAATGTCAAGTTCAAAAAACATTGTTATTGTGGGAGATCTAAAACAGCTGCCAAATGTCATAACTGAGGAAACAAGAAAAAAGATAACTGCAATATCGGACAGTTCTGCAATCGAAGAAAAATACAGATATGAGGATAACAGCTTGCTTTCTTCTGTAATAAAGGTAATTCCCGACGCTCCAAGAACGCTGCTGCGAGAGCATTACCGCTGTCACCCAAAGATAATAGATTTTTGCAACAAGAAATTCTACAATGATCAGCTTATCATAATGACGGAGGACAATGGCGAAAAGGACGTTCTAAGGGCTTATGTAACCGTTAAGGGAAATCATGCAAGAGGACGTTACAATCAGCGACAGATAGACGAGATAAAAAACACTATTATTCCTGAGCTGAACTCAGACGATCTGGGTATAATCGCTCCGTATAATGCACAGACCTCTGCACTGACAAAGGATCTTGCCAATGACATGGACATATCAACGGTACATAAATTTCAAGGCAGAGAAAAGAATGATATAATAATTTCGACGGTAGATAATGAGATAACGGCATTTACAGATGATCCTAATATGCTGAACGTTGCAGTATCGAGAGCGAAGAACAGGTTAAGGCTTGTTGTTTCGGAAAACGAGAGCAATGAAAAGACCAACATAGGCGACCTGCTGAAATATATCCGCTATAACAATTTTGAGGTCATAAACAGCGAGGTGTACTCTGTGTTTGATATGCTATACAAGGGGTATGAGCATAAGAAAAAGGAGTATTTATCATCTAAGAATAAGAAGAAAATATCCGAATATGATTCTGAAAATCTTATGTACTCTGTAATAGAAGATGTTTTGTCACAGGACAGATTTTCAAAGCTTGATGTAGTTGCACATCAGCCTTTATGTGCTCTTATATATGACCCACACAGATTGACAGATGATGAATGCAGATACGCTATGAATTTTGCGACACATATTGATTTTCTGATTTTCGGCAGACTGGACAAAATGCCGGTTCTGGCTATTGAAGTAGACGGATATGCTTTTCATGGTAAAAATTCTGATCAGCACAAACGTGATATGATGAAGAACGCTATACTTCAAAAATACGCAATACCGATAATGAGATTCAGCACGACAGGCAGCGGTGAAAAAGAGCGACTTGAAACTGAACTGGATAGAATATTATTCGATGTAAAATCTTAAAATAACGAATATATGAGTTTTCACACGAAAATATCCGCCGCAGGACCCACAAGTCCCCTGCGGCGGTTTATCTTCATATACAAACCCAACCCCCGCACAAACTTTCTCGCTCTCCCCTACTTCGATAACCTCCGAAACTCCAGCGGAGAAACACCATAAGTGTCTGCAAAGACCTTTGCGAATTTTCCTTGATTTTCATACCCCACCGCACTTGCTATCTCAATGACCTTGAGATTGGTTGTTTCCAAAAGTTCAGCTGCTTTTTCCATTCGCTTCTTGCGGAAGTAGTTCAGATAACTGTCGCCAAGGATACCTTTCACATAAAACTTGAAACTGCTCTCACTAACGCCGAACCTTTCCGCCAATTCTTTTGCAGTTATGCGAGTTGTCAAGTCGCTGAGTATCAGCGTTTCAGCCTCCTTGACCATAGCTATCTGTGAGCGTGTGAAATAGGTGCCCATTTTCATCACGCAAAATATCAAGGTCTAGGTATAGCTGAATCCCCTCGTACAGACTTCTTGGATAGTAAAAATCCTTTGTGGGCATTAGTACTTATGCAGACTTGGTTTTCCTTAACAATGGCATACCGATTCTTGGCTAGAGAAACATCACATCGGCCGTGGATACAAAAATTGACTATCAGCATTCGCTCTCCAAAGATCGAGCTGTCTTCTTTTTCCCAGCTGCTTGTGTAAATCTCATTGAATGAAAGTCGAATACCAGGTGCCAATGTGTAAAGAGCCAACTGCCCCTCGGCTCCTTTATGAAATATTGGTTTTTGACTTAGAATTTCCATAATACTATTATAGCATCAACAAACTAGATTCGCTACTAAACGGGCTTAAATTCAGTAAATGGATTTTACAGTATTCTTTTTTTGTGGTACATTATTATGCAGTTATAGTTTGCTAACTACATAATAATGAATCGGAGAAAGTAATATGAATGCGATAGCACTTTCCGATGCAACTGCTGGCAGCAGGTACTGCATTTGTGAGATAAAAGAAGAAAACCGCTTAGTCAACCGACTGTCCTCAATGGGTCTGCTCTGCGGCAGTACCATTGAGGTGTGTCAGAATCATAAAAAACAGCCAGTTCTGATATTTGCAAGAGATACACTTGTTGCAATCGGTCGTGAAGAAAGTAAAAAAATTATGGTGAGATGTGCCGACAAATGAGTAACTGTGAAAACTGTTCGTCAAACCAAAACTGCAAGTACCACGGCAGCAGTCAGCTTTATAAAAAGGACGGAAACACTCCCGTTATAACCCTGCTTGGTCAGCCGAACTCAGGCAAATCCACTATTTTTAATATGACGACCGGCTCTCATCAACACGTCGGCAACTGGCCGGGCAAGACGGTAGACCAAAAAGAGGGCGAATGTAAATGGAACGGCAAGCGTTTGATAATCGCCGACCTCCCAGGCAGCTACTCTCTTTCCGCCGGCTCAGATGAAGAAGTCATCACATGGGACTATATCTCCGCAGGAAACGCTGACCTTGTGGTAGTTATGGCTGACGCCTCGCAGTTAAAACGCAGCCTGTATATGCTGGCGGATTTCGTTGGAATGAAAGTCCCTGCCATTCTTGTTCTCAATATGATAGATGTAGCCAAGGGTCAGGGCATTGTCATTGATACAGCCGCACTTTCTGAAAAGCTCGGCGTTCCTGTTGTTACAATGTCTGCCATACGGAAAAAGGATTATCGTGTACTTTACGAGAGCATTGAAACTTTCCTGACGCAAAAGCTGAAACAAGTCTTTTTTCATTGTGAAATTATTCCAAGTTTTTATCCTATTATATTGAAAAAGAGTAGATTATGTGGTATAATAAATATTAAAGTTGTCTTTTTAAATATAGGGGAGAAAAATGCTATGAATATTATTAATAATATCACCAATACGCTTAAAGATGATTTATCTGTCGAGATCAAAAAAGGCAGTAAAATTTCCATTGCTGCCGCCTGCTTTTCAATCTATGCATTCCAGGAATTAAAGAAACAGCTGACATCTATTGATGAACTGCGTTTTATTTTTACTTCGCCGACTTTTACTAATGAAAAGGCTAAAAAAGAAAAGCGTGAGTTCTATATTCCTAGGCTAAATCGTGAACGCAGCCTGTATTGAACCGAGTTTGAAATAAAACTTAGGAATGAACTTACCCAAAGAGCTATCGCTAAAGAATGTGCAGATTGGATAAAGAAAAAGGTAACGTTTAAATCAAATATAACAAATGACAATATGGCAGGATTCATAAATGTTGACGATACAACATATATGCCTGTCAATGGATTTACAACAGTTGACCTTGGTTGTGAACGTGGAAACAATGCCTATTTGATGATAAATAAGTTTGAAACTCCATTCAGCTCATCGTATATCGACCTGTTTGACGAGCTATGGAATGATAAAACCCGTTTGCAAGATGTTACTGATGAGGTAATTGACAATATCACAACTGCCTACACCGAAAACTCCCCTGACTTCATTTATTTTGTTACACTCTACAACATCTTCAATGAATTTCTTGAAGATATCTCTGAAGATGTTCTGCCTAATGAAGCTACTGGTTTTAAAGAAAGCAAGATATGGGGTATGTTATATAACTTTCAGAAAGACGCCGTTCTTGCTATTATAAATAAGCTTGAAAAATATAATGGCTGTATCCTTGCTGACAGCGTAGGCCTCGGAAAAACTTTTACCGCATTAGCTGTGATAAAATACTATGAAAGCAGAAACAAAACCATTCTCGTTTTGTGTCCTAAAAAGCTCGCAAATAACTGGAACACCTATAAAGATAACTATGTCAATAATCCCATAGCGTCTGACCGCTTGAACTATGATGTTCTGTATCATACTGATCTGAGCCGAACATCAGGAGAATCTAATGGCATAGACTTAGGTCGCTTAAATTGGGGCAACTATGATCTTGTGGTCATTGATGAATCACATAATTTTAGAAATGGCGGAAAAATTGTTGATGACGATGACGGTGACAGCAAGCTTAATCGTTATGCGATCTTAATGAAAAAGGTCATTCAGTCTGGTGTCAGGACAAAAGTGCTTATGCTATCCGCAACGCCTGTTAATAACAAATTTCTTGATTTAAAAAATCAACTTGCCCTTGCTTATGAAGGCCATACCGATTACATTGACGAAAAACTAAACACCAAACGTTCTATTGACGACATATTCAAGAACGCCCAAAAAGCGTTCAACATATGGAGCAAGTGGGATCCGTCCGAAAGAACAACTGAAAGCCTGCTGAAAATGCTTGATTTTGATTTCTTTGAAGTTCTTGATAGCGTCACTATTGCAAGATCAAGAAAACACATTCAGAAGTTCTATGACACAAGTGCAATAGGTACATTTCCACAAAGGCTTAAACCTATTTCGCTGCAACCAAACCTTACTGATATAAAATCAGCGATAAATTATAATGAAATATTTGATCAGCTTATGCAGCTATCATTGACGATATACACACCGTCACATTATATTCAGCCTAGTAAAATGAGCAAATATTCTGAACTCTACGGAGACAACAAGGTAAACGTAGGGTTCACACAGGCTAATCGTGAACAAGGAATACGCAGACTTACCGCTATCAATCTTATGAAACGTATGGAGAGTTCTGTTTATTCATTCAATCTTACTCTAAAACGAATAAAAGAACTTATAACAAATACTATCAGCACCATTAACAAATTTAATAAACACACAAGTTCAGTACTAAATATGACAGATATCTCTTGTGTTGATGATTTTGACTTGGAAGATCAAAATAACGACGAGTTATTCTCCTTTGGTCGAAAAGTTAAAATTGATCTTGCCGATATGGAGTGGCTTGAATGGAAAGAAAGTCTTGAAAAAGACGCTGAAATCCTTGATCTGCTCACATATATGGTAGGTGATATAACAGCCGAGCACGATTCAAAACTGCAGGAACTTTACAAGGTTATAGATAAGAAAATAACAAACCCTATAAACGAGGGAAACAGAAAAATTATAATATTTACTGCCTTTGCAGATACAGCTGACTATCTCTATGAACACGTCAGCAATTATGTAAAAGAAAAATTTGGACTTAACACAGCAATAATCACAGGTACTGTTGACGGCCGCACCACAGCGGATCTCAAAAAGACTGATTTAAATACTGTACTCACCTGCTTTTCTCCTGTTTCAAAGGACAGAGATCTCTTTGAAAATATGCCGAAAACAGATATTGATATTCTCATAGCTACTGATTGTATTTCCGAGGGTCAGAATTTACAGGATTGCGATTACCTTGTCAATTATGATATACATTGGAATCCGGTGCGTATTATACAGCGTTTTGGACGTATAGACCGTATCGGCAGCAAAAACAAAGTTATCCAGCTCGTAAACTTCTGGCCTAACGTTACTCTTGATGAATACATCAACCTCAAATCCAAAGTAGAAACGAGAATGAAGATTGTTGACATGACCGCCACAGGTGATGATAATATACTCAGCGAGGAAGAAAAAACAGACCTTGAATATCGTAAAGCACAGCTTAAAAAGTTTCAGGAAGAAGTTGTTGATATCGAGGATATGTCAAGCGGAATTTCCATAATGGATCTTGGGCTTAATGAATTTAGGCTTGATCTTCTTGAATATGTTAAACGTCACCCTGAGATAGAAAAAGCTCCGTTCGGGCTTGACTCAGTTGTGCCTGCGTCAGAAGACGCACCTCCTGGGGTTATCTTCGTATTGAAAAATCGTTCTGACAGCGTAAATATTGATAATCAGAACAGACTTCACCCATTTTATATGGTTTATATAGCAGATGACGGCAACGTTGTATGCGATCATCTTTCACCAAAAGCAATGCTTGATAAAATGCGTTTCTTATGCAAGGGAAAGTCTGAACCTATACCACAAGTGTATAAAAAATTCAATAAAGAAACTAAAGACGGAAAAGATATGTCAAAATTCTCTGACCTGCTTGGCAAAGCAATAGCCTCTATTATCGAGGTCAAAGAAGAAAGCGATATCGACAGCTTTCTTGGTGGTGGACAAATAAGCTTTTTGTCCAACGATATAAAAGGTCTTGACGATTTTGAGCTTATCTGTTTCCTTGTTATCAGATGAGGTGATTATATGCTGGGACTTCCTAAATCAACAGAAATGAGCAAGCAGTTGCCTAAAAAAGCTATTTACACTAAATTTCAAATGAACACCGCCGCAAAGGATAAAATAGACGCTGACATTTCGAGGATAACTATTGTCAATGAAATAACGGCTGATAAGGTAAATATCCCTGCGGGTGAAAACGTTCAAAGTTTCTTTGTGTTGCTTGTAACGCTGAAAAGAAGAAATTTTGATGAGAAGAATATAGCTATGCTGTCAAAACTCATACCGCAGAATATACTGTTTATCCTCGAATATGAGGGCAGCTGCAAGCTTGCAATATATCACACCAAACTTATGCAAACACAATGGAGGCCTGCCGATCAATATAGTATTGAGCTCAAAGGTATCGACCTTGACAAGGTGTGGGAAAACATTGTCGCACAGATAGGCGGCATAACTATTGCGGACAACAACACTCTTGATGAGCAGATACAGCTTGATGAAAGCCGACAAAAGCTTGAAAAAGAAATAGCTAAACTTGAAAAGCTTGCAAGGTCTGAAAAGCAGCCTAGGAAGAAATTTGAGTTGGTGCAGCAGCTTAGGAAACTTGAATTTGAATTAAGGAGAATAGCAAGTGGAAAAAATAATTGATCTATTAAAAGTCCTACTTGGAAAACACTTATATCCCTGTCTCTTATACACATCTCCGAGCCCACGAGACAGGCAGAAATCT
>ENA-OZAU01001019-OZAU01001019.1-human-gut-metagenome-genome-assembly--contig:-NODE-1019-length-11211-cov-3.485210_pt1 | contig 11211 bp, 11 predicted proteins | sample MGYA00243303_ERZ653503 | MGnify/ENA primary metagenome ERZ653503 (study PRJEB26926, sample SAMN06165049) | human gut metagenome | biome: ENVO:00009003; feature: ENVO:2100002; material: ENVO:00002003...
ATACGGTGCGAACGCTCCGCGTAAAAACCGACCACATTTTCGCCGTTCCTGCGTCCGACGGGCAGCTGCAGCTTGTTCCGGTAGGCATATTCCCTTTCGCTGCGCTCGCACGCGGCAACGGGCAGATCAAGTCCCGCGATCTTTTTCAAAGCATCTTTGACAAGGTTCGTCTTGAATTTCAGCTGCATGTGATACTTGATATGCTGGAGCTGACAGCCGCCGCATTTCCCGAAGACGGCGCATTTCGGGCGCACGCGCAGCTCGGCGGGGGTAAGCAAATCCTCCACCTTGGCATAGCCCACGGAGCCCTTGATCTTCAGGACGCGCACATCGGCGCGCTCCCCGGGAAGAAGGCAGGGAATAAAGAGCGTCACGCCGTCCTTTCTGGCGATCCCCTCCCCCTGCGTGCCGAGCGCAGAACAGGTCACGGTCAAAATATCGTTTTTGTCCATTTCGCTCACCTCCCGATCCGCCGCACGGCGCCGTCCGCCGCGTTCTGGCAGAGAAATATCATATAATCATAGAGGGCGAACACCGCCGTTCCGCCCACAAAGAGAATGAGATAAAAATACTGAGCGACGAAATCGTACCAGGTCATGGCGCTGAGCCCCAAAAACTCGTCCAGCACCACCCAGGCGAGCCAGAGGGAAAGATCGAACCAGACCACCTTGACCAAAAAGACGACGACGTGCCAAAGCGGCTTTCCGACATACTTCTTCTGCAAGTAATTGGCGAGCGGATGAAGCCCGAAAAACACGAGGAAAGGCAGGATCTGCATGATCCCGAGCACAAACCCCGTAAACAGAAAGGAGAGTATGACCGCTCCCGCAAACGCGAGACAATATCCCAGGATCTGCCCCTTGGCGAGCGGGATCATGAGCGCGAATACCGCAATGAGATACCCCGCCGCAAGCAGAAAATCCACATAGGAGCCCAGCGTCAGCGCGAGCGCCGCAACGGCGCAGGCGATCGCCGCCAGCGCTATTTCAAAGGATCGCGACTGCTTTTTCATGCGCGTCCCCCCTTTTTTCGCTCCGCCGTCTGTTTACCTGCAGTTGCAGCACAGGTTGAACAGGCAGTTGACGCACAGGAACGTATAGCAAAAAGAGGCACACTGCGAGCACCAGTTTCCGCCCATCTGTTCATCGCCGCCCGCAGGAGTGGGATCGGGATTGGTGTTGGGCGCACCGCCGGACTGCTGGCGGTAATCCGCGCGGTTTTTCAGTTTTTCGTACGCCTCGCGGTACTTCTGGTTGCTCCCGTCCATCTGAATGGCGATCTCGAGCTGCTTCTTGCTCTCCTGCATCCAATTCTTTTTATAGAAGACGACGGACTGCAGATAGTGCCACTCCGCACTGCGTTCGTTGAAGTCGTCCAGAAGCTGCTGCGCGCGCGAGATGTCCCCCCTGCGGATGCAATCGGATACCTCTTCGAACGAAGACGCGCCCGAAGTGTTGCTTGCCTGTTCGCGGCGCTCTTCCATGATCTCCTGATAGGCGGCGTCCAGCTTTTCGAGCATACGCGCGGCATTGTTGCCGACTTCGCCGTCCTGCCACTTCTCCTCGTTATAGATCTCCTTGAGCCGTTCGTAACAAGCCTTGATCTCCTCATCCGAGGCGTTTTCATCTACCTGTAAGAGCCTGTAATTGTCCTTATTCATAATCTTTCCTTTATAAATTCTCTGTTAATCCTGCATCAGATTCCGTCACAACTTTCACATAAACAGGTACACAGCCCTGTACATGCAACTTCAATACAGCATTCCTGCGTAACTTCACCCATCTCTGCTCGAGTCTGCTGTTTTTTAATCTTTCCCTTTTCCGCAAGAAAAATAAGATCGTTATACTCCTTTCGGTATGTCTCGTTTTCCGGGCTCTCCTCAAGCGCTCGCTCGAGGCATCGTTTGCTTTCTGTATACCACTTTTTTTCGCGAAAAAGTTTCGCCTGCATGAACTGCCACTCAGCGCCATGCTCTTCAAACGCATTCAAAAGTTCCTGCGCCCTTATGAGATCGCCTTCCGCAAGGCATTCCCGCACTTTCCAAAATGGATCTTCGATGTCAGACATAGCCTCCGGTAAAGGTTTTTCCCGTTCGCTTTCCTCGGACATGGCACCCTCCTTTTTCGTCCGTGAAGGTCAGGCTTTGACTTTGGGAAGTTCGCCTGCCATTTCCTTGCGCGGTTCCCCTTTCATGACGCGCGCGGTCTCCAGCGGAATGCCGCGCAGGATCACGTTGTCCGTGAGGTCCCGGTTGAAATGAAACGTAATGCCCGCAAGCCCTTCGCGCATGGAATAGAACAGCGTGTCGAACAGGAAGGCAATCTCCTGTCCGTTTGCCTGCATGAGTTCGGCGCGGGTAGCGCTGCCGTAGGCGAGCGCAAAGGGATTGTAACGCTTCTTTTTGACGTCCTTTTCATAGTCGTCGAGCGCGTCGATCAGATACACCCACTTGCCCACGGCGTAAAACAGCTCTTCCGCCGCGGGGGTAGATGTTTCCTTCAGAAAATGGACGCACAGCCAGCGCATGAGCTGCGCCGTCGGTTCCGCCGCCTCGTCGGGTGAGGGCGAACGCTTTTTTTCCACCGCCGCCTGTTCCGCGACGAACTGCCCGATACGCGCGACAAGTTCCGGATAGCGCTTCTTGGCGCGCTTATACCCCTTTTTGAACCAGGCGCGCTTGATCCTGCCGCCGCTGCCGTCCGCAATATCGTCCGCAAGCTTGAAGTATGCGAGTACGGTATTGAGGGTGCCGAGTTCCATCGTCAGATCGTCCACTGCCGCAATGGGACGCTTACGGATGGCGTGTTCGAAGCAATTCTGCCGCTCCACGCGAATATCCGTACCCGTCATGTTGTGCAGCAGCGCCGAAAGAAAGGTGACGTCATACGTCAGGCTCAGCCGTGCACGCTGCCCGCAGGCCGCGCCGATGGACTTGCACAGCCCGCAGTAGAGCGCCTTGTAGAGCATGAAATCCTTTATGAGCAGATTGGGCAGATCGTAGCGAACGTATCCGAACACGCCTTATTCTCCCCGGTAAAATCCGACCTTGCGGTACACCTTCGAGAGCGTTCTGCGCGCCGTGCGGAAGGCGTTTTCCGCGCCCTTTTTGAGCACGTCGGCAAGATATGCCTTGTCTGCGAGCAGACGCTTCTGCTCCGCCTGAATGGGCGCAAGCACGTCGGCGACCGTCTCGCCCACCGCCGTCTTGAAATCGCCGTACCCCTTGCCCTCGAATTCCTTCTCCGCTTCGGCAACCGTGCAGCCCTTAAAGGACGCATAGATGTTGAGCAGATTGGTGACGCCCGGCTTTTCCTCGGACGCGGCAACGCGGTTGTCGCTGTCCGTCACGGCGCGGCGGAACTTGCGCATGACCGTATCCCGGTCGTCCGCAAGATATACGGAGGCATTGGGGTTTTCGTCCGACTTGCTCATCTTGTGCAGCGGATCCTGCAGCGAATTGATCTTTGCGCCCTCCTTCAGGATATAGCCCTCGGGCACGCGGAAGGTCTCGCCGTAACGGTTGTTGAAACGGATGGCAATGTCGCGCGTGATCTCAAGATGCTGGCGCTGATCGACGCCGACGGGCACCACGTCCGCCTGATACAGCAGGATGTCCGCCGCCATCAGGACGGGATAGTCCATCAGCCCCATGTTGACGTTTTCGGGATGCTTTGCGCTCTTATCTTTGAACTGCGTCATACGCTCCATCTCGCCCACATAGGTGAGCGTGTTGAGCACCCACGTCAGCTCCGCATGCGCGGAGACGTTCGACTGTACATACAGCGTACATTTTTCAGGATCGATGCCGCAGGCGATATACAGCGCGGCAAGCTCCAGCGTGCGGCTGCGCAGCTGCGCGGGCTCCTGCCGCACTGTGATCGCGTGCATGTCCGCGATCGCATAAAAACAGGTGAACTCGTGCTGCAGCTTCACCCAATTGCGGATGGCGCCCGTATAGTTTCCGATGGTGAGATTCCCGCTCGGCTGGACCGCCGAGTATAAAACTTTTTCTTCCATGTTTCTCTCGATCGATAAGGATTCACGGTAATTATACCATATCTTTCCCCAAAATGCAATGGCTGGACGCTTTGCAGCGGTAAAATTGTTGTGAATCGCGGTCATGGAATTTTCACAATCAACAAAAACACCCCCGCGGAAAGGCTGCGCCCCGCGGCATATGCCGCGGGGCTAAATTTACGGATCCTTCCGATACGGCGTCAGACCACCCTGACGATCGCGTGCAGAAGAGCCGTATAGCGATCGCCCAACGCCGCATCGACATGGAAATGCCCGAAAAACCAATGACCGAACGAACGGATATTTTCTTCAAGATAAGACAGCATTCCGTTTTCCGGACAATTCCGCTTCTGCATCGCGACACCGTGCGGCACAAGATACATGAGTGCGCGTTCGCTGCAGGAATGCGTGATCACGTAATCGACCCGATTGTGATGCAGCTTCAGATTTCTGATCCCCTCTTCCATATCTTGCTTTGTGGGAAGCTCCTGTTTCCACCATGTCTCCCCTTCCGTACGCCATCCGCGGTCGATGCTCGTCGCTCCGCCGAACGTAAAAAAGGTCTTGTTTTCGATTGTAAAAACCTGCCCGCGCATCAGATGCAGAATGTCAGGTCTGATCTTATGCACGTTTCCGCCGTTCCATTGCGCGACCGGATACTTTTCAAGCAGATCGAAGTTTTCATGGTTCCCATCCAGCCACAACACCGTAAAAGGCAGATCGGAAAACGGTTTCAGATCGCGTTCCAACGTCTTTTCCGACCAGACACCCCCGAAATCCCCGGCAATGATCATATAGTCATCCTTCGTAAGACCGGGATATTCCGCGCAAAACCGATCGAATCTTCCCAAGTCAGAGCGGTGCGTATCTCCCGTCACAAAAATCATGGTATCCTCCTTTTCCTTCCCGTTGTTTCTTGTCTCCGCTATAATTTACCGTAAAAACGGTCGAATTGTTCCATCGTCATCAGGACCTTTCTCTTTCTTGTATTTCCCATAAATCCGGATACGTATCCGCGCGACTCCATCCATTCCATGATCTTGGATGCGCGTGCAAAGCCGATCGACAGCGCACGCTGCAGCATGGAAGCGGACGCAGTGTCCTGTTCGATGCAAAGTTTCAGCGCGATGATCTGAAGCGCTTCTTCCCGGTTTGCCGCTTTCCCCGCATCCAAAAGACTCTGTATCTGCCGTTCCACCCGATCCTGCGATCGGAACAGCACAAACGTATCCGAATCAGAATGTTCCTTCTTTCCGCCGCCGGCTTCCTTTTCGTCCTGTTCCGCCTGTTTGCCCGCGATCCGTTTGAGCAGTCCGTTGCGCCTCTTTTCCATTTCGGCTTCGTATTTCAGGAACTCCGGATCGAAATCATCGTCGTCATCGTCGTCATCGTCGTCGGACGCATCGTCGTCATCGTCGTCATCGTCGTCGAACAATGCATCGCGGCGATCGAGGATTAACGTTTCGGTCAATTTCATCTGATGCGGCCCCGATTCTTCAGTGGGATCATACACCCAGTCAGAGTGCATGACTTCCTCATACGAAATCGGTTCCCGATCGTCTTCCTCGTACGGGGTCAACGTCTTCGCCCCCTCTTCCGCAGACAGCAGGTAGTCCCGGAAAGTCTCAATATCGGCGGAAAATACAAAATTTCCCTGTGCGGTATAACAGAGTATTCCGTCCTGCAAGAACTGACGCATTGTCTGCGTAAGCTCCGGAAGGTCCGTTTTCAATTCAGTTTCGAGCTCCGAAATACGCAGCCGCGTTCTCCCCTGATTCAACCGGGATAAAAGATAATTGACGACCTCTTTATTCATGATCCACCTCTTCACATGCCGATAAGATTCTTTGCAGCTGTTCCCCGTTCAGGCTGTTTCTGACAAGCAGCGCATTTGCCACCGCCTGTATCTTATGCTGTTCCTCCGCCGCGATCTGCCGCGCCCGGTCCATCTGCGCCTGAATGATCTTCCGGATCTTCTTCCGGACGGCGGGAAGTTCCGCATACCGTTCGGAGGGCATCCACATGAGCGTATCTTCCTCCATTCCGTAGGAACACACCATTTGCTTTGCCATCCGCGTCGCCGCACGCAGGTCGCCGCCCGCTCCCGACGTGACGCCTTCCTCCCCGTATTCCATCATTTCGACGGCGCGTCCCGCCAGGGCAATGCAGATCTTGTTTTGCATTTCCCGACGGGTATACACGGCTTTCCCCTCCTCCGAATACGAGACGTACCCGAAATAATTACTCCGTGAAACGATCGTCACGTATTCCGGGATCACGCCGAACGTCGCGGCGGCCACCGCGTGCCCCGCTTCATGGAGCGCGGTCCTGCGCAATTCCCGTTCACTGAACTGCTTTTTTTCACCCGCGTCGAAACTTTCGAACGCTTCGTCCAAAATTTCGTCCGAGAGCGCAAACGTTCCGCTTTCGGGGTCTTCCGAATGTCTGACGGCATTCCGGACGACCTGCGCGAGATTCGCAAGGCTCCAGCCGACCGATCTTTGCGCCAGACTGCAGATCTGTTCCGAAGAAACGGAGGAAAAAGAATACCGCGACAGCGCTCTGCGCAAAAAGAGTTCCCTTTGCGCAAGATCGGGCAGGTCGATGTGGATCCTCTTGTCAAATCTCCGCAAAAACGCCTCGTCCAGATCCGTCGCGCCGCTTTGCGTGCTGTAGTTGGTTGCAGCGATCAAGAAGACCGGCGCGCGGTCATCGTGTGCAAACCCGTCCATTTCCGAAAGAAACGCATCGACAAGGTTGTCCGTATGCTGCAGCTTTGCGATCTCCCCGAGCCGCGATTTCGCAATGGCGTCGATTTCATCGATAAAGATGATACAGGGCGCGTATTTGCGCGCGACCGCAAACGTCTCCCGGATTACACCTGCTCCTTCCCCTACCCACTTTCTCAAAAATTCCGTCGCGTTTTTCTGGATAAACGGCAAGCCCGCTTCGTGCGCGACCGCCTTGGCAAGCATGGTCTTCCCCGTGCCCGGATCCCCGTCCAGAATGATCCCCCGCGGGATCTCCATTCCCTCACGGATATATCTTTTCACATCCTTCAGCTGGCGAATGATCGGGATAAATTCTTTTTTTGCGCCTTCCGCGCCGATCACGTCTTCAAACGAGACGTCCGGCACAGCTTCCCCCTCAAGAAACAGCGACTGTTCTCTGCCCTCGAAGGAAGTCTGCAGGTCGATCCCCGATATGATCAGGTCGATCTCCCCGGGTCGTTCCGCAGCCCGGAAGGAAACCTCGTACCAAACCGCCTGATTGGAGCGGAAGAGCGTCTGCGTCATGTAACTTAAAGACATTCCGTCCATGATCCCGCGGAACCATTTCCGCATGCCGTCGCCGTCCTCGGACGGAGAAAAACAATCGACCGCACCGTGATCCGTATAAAACAGAAACGCCGAATCGGGGAGCCGTCCGCGGCTGCAGACATATACCGGCAGCCCGAGATCGACAAGCGCCTGAAACAGCTTCGGCGCAAACGCATCCCCGCCGTCGCCGATATTGATGACGGCAGCGGAGCCGTCATGATAGCGAAGCTTGCACAGATCGGCGTTCCCGTCCAGGCAGATCACCTCCGTCCGATCGTCCACGGCGGGAAGATCGCCCTCCGCAACGCCATAGACAAGAAGCCGTGCCTTGTTCCGGTGAAAATAAATTTTTGCCGCTTCCGGAGAAATGTCCGAAACATCGAGCCGACAATTGATCTGACGGAACAAGAACGTACCGGTCTCCTCATGAAACCTCTGGACCATGCGCGTAAAATTCCTTTCAAAAAACTCTTTAACCGCACGCAAGACCGTTCTGATATCCGCAGCGCCCTGCGACAATATGATCGTATCCGCCAGGCGATGTACGTCCGCGCAGACCGTGAGCCGATACTGCTCCCGATAGTTTTCGATTTGATCGCGGACGGCGTTCACCGCAATGCGGTGCAGCACTTCCGGGCGCAATTTGTTGAACATGATCATCCTTCCGGATGCAAGACGAGATACGATCGCCTGGGAAAAGTACGGCGTCCCCGTGAGCGGGCTGCATTCGTTTTCGAACGCCTTTACGATTGTACCGAGGGGCGTCCGCGAAAAATCGTACTGCCCGTTGCCGCGGTCATAGATCTCCTTTCCGACGTTGGTCGTAATAATGATGATCGCATCGCGCGCAGATATTTCCTTATCCATGTACAGATCGCGGATCGTTCCGTTTTCCAGCAGCTGCAGCAACAGGTTATGAACGAGCGAACACGCCTTTTCGATCTCATCAAGCTGGATGACCGAAACGGGATGATCGTACAAAAACCGCGTCAGTCTTCCCGCAGACGCGCTCTTGTAGGACGGATGCGTTCCGCACAGAGAATCTAAGCTCTCTTTTTCCGCATAGCCGCTCATATCATAGCGGTCAAACGGACGGTGCAGCGCTTTGGCGATCTGTTCCGCCATAAATGTTTTTCCCACGGCGGGAGGACCCGCAAAAACCAACAGCCCCGCAGGTCCTTTGACGTTTCTCCGTCGAAGATGCCCGAACAGATATTCTTTCACCTGCTGACAGGCATACGCCTGCCCTTCGACCTTGCCAAGATACCGGTCAAGCTCGGCCATGAGCCGATAGTCTTCCCGCAGCTTATAGTCCGTATATTCGGTAAAATCTCCGGAAACGGCGTTTCCGAACACCCTGCGCGTCTTTACGCGTTCGATCTCATTCATGGTTTTCCCCCTTTTCTCCGGGCTGTTTGCCCAAAGACGCATAGTAGCTTTCAAACAGGCGCCCGGCAAGCCGTCGGTCCCCGACCGCCTTCAGCTCGCCGCACCTTCCCATGCGGAACGGGAGCGCCGAATCCCGTTCAACGCCTTCAATCTTGTCGATCGGCGACAAAATACAGTATATCGTGTCGTCCATAACCGTTGCATACACCTGACCGAAACGAATGCGTTTCCCGCTCTGATTGTTCAGTACGATCTCCGAAAAGTTTGATTCGTCAAACAAAATTTCCGCAAGCTGCGGATCGGTTTTTCCGCGTTTATTTTTCACAGTGTGCCTCCTCTTGGTCGATTCGACAACATTATACCTGATTCCCGACCGAAATCCGTCGCAAAAAATACGACAAAAAGCGGCGGCAGAAAAAATCTGCCGCCGCTTTTTGTCAGAATGCGATCAGGAAAACGGATCCTTATCTTTTACCGGAATATAACAGGTCAAAGGTTTTTGTTTGAGCAACAACAGCGCGTCGTTGATCGCTACGATGTCGTAGTTTTTATGTTCGAGAAAGTATACCAGAATGAGATCCGAATAATTGTTCCGGCGGATATATCCCGCGCTGTACAGCACCCGATCCGCTTCTTCCACCGTACAATGTAGCCCGACGATGACATTCCAGACCATTGATTTTTTCACGCTGCCATTACGTTCGTTGGTAATGCGCGAAAAATCCTGTCTGCTGAGCATCGCGTTCCGATACACCTGCGGGGCCGTCATTCCGTGCCGCTCGATGAGTTCATACACCACCGAACCGAACGATTTGTCCGATTCGCGTGCCCGCACGTACTTATACAGTCGCTCCAGCTCGCTCTCGTCCAGAAATTTCTGAGGAACGCTCCGGATCGTCTGCCCTGTCGCCGTATCCGTATCCCTGTACGCCGCGCGGTAGCAAAACCGACGGACCATCCCCTTGGGCGCGTCTCCGGAATGGAAAAAACGGAAGATCGTCTGCGACATACGGGTGCGCTCTTCCCGCTGATGATTGCTTTCTTCGATCAGCCTGTGCAAATATTTTTCAACGGTCTCATCCGATAATGCATCCTCGTCCAGATCCTGCTCCGAGGCACGTTCTTTGGCATACTGTACGGAACGAATGACAATATCCGCGTTATTCATGGCAAATCTCCTTCAAATTCAACGTTCCTTCCCATATTTTGCAACGAGTACCGGAATATAATAGCACAAAAAGGAGCAAATGTCAAAATGAAAGATCTTCAATTCGGGCTGACAGGCGTATACGGACGCCGCCCGATCGACGTTTCGCTGCCGGTCGTCAGCGAAGAGGCGCTGTACCGCCGTCCCGCATTCGCGAAGTGCTTTCACGTAAGCAGCCCCGCAAACGCAGTCGTATCGTTGTTCAGCAAAAATGCCGACGGCGTCAGACGGTCGGCGACCGTTGACATCCGTTCGGCATGCAGAGAAAACAGCGATATCGCGATCTATATCGTCCGCGCCGAAAACGGCGGACTGTATCTTCGCGCCTATCTCGATGAATCTGTAAACGGAATATTTCCGCTCCCCTCGCAGTTATACCAATAGAAGGATGAACGACAGGACAAACGAAGTCAGGACGACGGCGCCGCAGATAAAATAATACCACATGCGCCACGTCTTCGAGGCAAAAAAGCCACTGCTTGCAGAAGCCGTCAGAACATTGGAAACGATCAGGCCGACCACGGAAACGCAAAAAAATGTAAGCGCGGAGATCATCAGCTCCCTGTGCGCACCGAAATACGGGAAATCCCCTGCCATGAACAGCGCGCTGAAGATCAGCAAAAACGCAAAAGCGACCGTCCATGCAACATAAACTTTGGGACAGGATCCCGTCTCCTTCCGCTTGGCCGCGTTGCGCTCCGCCTTCAGCTCCCCGGAAACATTGAGTAATTTTTCCTGCAGATCCTGAACGGTCTTCAGATGCTGTTCGACCGTCTTCCACTGCACTCCGTCCAATACGGACCGGCACGACTCTTCGAGTTTCTCCATTTTCGTACGGATCGGTTCCAGCTGTTCTTTTTGGCGAGATGCACGACTTGAAAGACTGTCCCGGACGGAGTTCAGCCCGTCCTGGAGCGCATCGATTTTTTTGTCCATGGCAGCGATCCCGCTCATCTTGCTGTTCACGGCAGTCATTCTCTGATTCAGCTGATACTCTATCTGTGCGACATCGCGGGAGATCTGCGACAGCTTTTCCGAGTCCGAAGCAGAGGCTTCCGTCAGAGCAGCGGATTGAGCAAGCTCTTCCAACCGAGTTTCTATTGCCTGCAATTTACTGTTAAGATCGCTTGAAAGGCCCGTTGCTTCCGTTGAGGAAGCAGACGCGGAAGCTTCTTTCATCTGCGACCTGATCGATTGCAGCTCGCGATTCAACTTGAGCAAAGAACTTTTGATCTCATTCAGTTCTTCCCGCAATTCTCTGTCGGAATACGTCGGATG
>ENA-OZAU01001030-OZAU01001030.1-human-gut-metagenome-genome-assembly--contig:-NODE-1030-length-11139-cov-4.017412_pt1 | contig 11139 bp, 8 predicted proteins | sample MGYA00243303_ERZ653503 | MGnify/ENA primary metagenome ERZ653503 (study PRJEB26926, sample SAMN06165049) | human gut metagenome | biome: ENVO:00009003; feature: ENVO:2100002; material: ENVO:00002003...
ACGAGATTTCTGCCTGTCTCGTGGGCTCGGAGATGTGTATAAGAGACAGGGACGCGCTTTTGGCCTACCCCCGCAAATAAATTCGCGCTTTCCCCTTTTCAATTTCCCCTGTGTCGTGCTAAAATGAAGGGTAGTAAGAAATCAGGCAAGGACAGGAGAGAACAATGGCAAAGGGAATTGGCCCCGTGAAACTGACACGGGCAGATCAGAAGATCCTCAAATCGTATATCCCCACTCTGCAAGGGCTGGCAGCTTATCTTGGCAGCAGCTATGAGATCGTGCTGCACTCGCTGGAAGATTACGATCACTCTGTGATCGGCATCATCAACGGCGAGCACACCGGCCGCAGGATCGGTGCCCCCATCACCGATCTTGCTCTGGATATGCTGGACGAGCTCTCTGCGGGCGGCAAGGCCTCCACGGTGTATTTCAGCCGGAACAAAAAAGGGGAACCGCTCAAATCCACTACCATCGCCGTGCGCGGCGAACATGACCGGATCATCGGCCTGATCTGCATCAATCTGTATCTGAACACCTCTCTGTGCGACATTCTGGACGGGCTGACGCCCGGCACCGTGCAGGCCATGGCCGCGCGGGAGAATTTTGCCGCCGATGCGAAGGAGCTGATCGTTTCGGCGCTGGAACCTGTGCGTGCACGGGTCATGGCAGACGATTCCATTCTGCCTTCCAACAAAAACAAAGCGATCGTAGAGGAGCTGGATCAGAAGGGAATGTTCCGGCTGAAGGACTCGGTGGTTTTTGTGGCCGAGCAGCTGGGCATTTCCCGCAATACGATCTATATGCACCTGCGCAACCATCGCAAGCGTACTGAGAACAACTAAAATGCAAAGGAGCCGCTGCTCCGGGAGAAGTTTCCCCGGAGCGGCGGCTCCTTTCTTTTTTGTTTTTACCCCAGCAGGTCCAGCACACTGGCCTTCGGGCGGGCACCCACGGCCTGACGCACCAGCTTGCCCTGCTCAAACACCAGCAGGGTGGGGATGCTCATCACGCCGAACTGGCCGGCCAGCTCCGGCTGCTCGTCCACGTTCACCTTGCCCACCTTCACATCGGTGCGCTCCTCGGCCACCTCGTCCACAACGGGACTGAGCATGCGGCAGGGGCCGCACCAGCTGGCCCAGAAGTCCAGCAGGACAGGCTTTGTGCTCTGCAGCACCTCCTGCTCAAAATTTTCCTTCGTGATCGTAACAACTGCCATATTTCTACCTCCTGAAAGGGTTCGTTCGTGGTTGTTCTTATGGCATCAGTATACCCAAAACGCCGGGGCTTTTCCGTAACCGGGTCACATTGGGGCGCAAAAAAGCCCGAAGCAGGAAGAAAGAATACTGCTCCGGGCAGGGAAACGCTTATTTCAGTGTTCTGTCAGCAGGGTATCAGACACCGGCCACGCAGTTCTTGCCGGCGATGTAGCCGTAGTAGACGCACAGGCTGTGGCTGATGCCGCGCATGCAGATGGGGTATTCCACTGCGTAGCGGCTGCCCTGCACATTGCCGCAGACATACAGGCCCTTGATGATGTCGCGCTTGGGGCTGGCGGGGTCCTCCTCGGTGAAGGTGTGGCAGTTCTCGTCGCTCTCCAGGCCGCCCACGCACACCAGCATGGAAGTGGTGCCCCACTGGCATGCATAGTACGGGGGATTCTCCAGCGCGAACATCCGGCTTGCGGGCTTGCCGAAGTCATCGTCGGAACCGGCCTTGGCCAGCTCGTTGTAGCGCTCGACGGAAGCCAGTGCATTATCCAGTGCATCGCCCTCAAAGCCGCACTGGGTCAGCAGGTCTTCCAGTGTATCGGCCTTGAACTGGTAAGCCTCGGCCTTTGCGCTGATCTTGGTGTACTGACGGTCGGTGTAGTTGGGGTTGGACTCATCCTCATCCTCGGGGATGATGTAGCACAGGCCGCCGTGGTTTGCGGGCATGTAGGGCACCTCTTCGCCCCACTTGGAGTCGTACAGCTGAAAGGAGGTGCACTCGGGCTGCAGCTCGATCTGGTTTTCCAGCTGCTGGCCGGGGATGCACTCGTTCATGAAACGGTCGCCGCGCTTGTTGATCTGCAGGAAGGGGGTCACGCCCATGCCGCTGCCCATGTGGTGGGTCATCGGTGCGTGGAAATCCTGCACCTTTGCGCCGATCCATGCGCCCATGCGCAGGCCGTCGCCGGTCTCCACGGTCTTGCCCTCCACGTCAACGCCCAGCATACCCATGGCACCCATGTTGGCGATCTTCTTCTCCACGATCTCGGGAGCAAAATGCTTCATGATCTTCTCGTCGCCGGAGTTGTCGCCGGTAGCCAGGATCACGCCCTTGGAAGCGTTGAGCTGGATGTACTTGTTGTCATTCTGTGCGTCGCGGATGATCACGCCGGTCACGCGGCCGTCGCTGTCCTTCAGCAGCTTGGTGCCGAAGCAGCCGAAGAAGGTCTGTGCACCGTTCTCAACGGCCTTGTTCAGGTTGGCTTCCACTATAAAGCCCTGCTGATCCTTGCGGGAAGAGCGGAACTCCATGCTGGAAGGGAAGGTGGGGAACTCTTCGTTGCGGTAATCGTAGTGCTCGGGCTGAGGCCATGCCAGCGGCACCAGAATACCCTTGTCGAACTGCTCCTGGGTCACGGCCTCACGGGTGGAGTCGCAGATGGTCAGCTCGGGGTAAGCCTCGATGAACCAGTCCATGACCTCGTGTGCATGGGAAGCCCACTTTTTCAGGATGGAGCGCTTGTTGCGGTAGGTGCACTCGCGCATCAGGCGGTCGACCACAACATCCTCGTCCACGATGTTCTCACGGCCCCAGCGCTTGTTCAGGCTGCCGTTCAGCAGGGCATACTCGCCGCTGCGGCAGTTGAAGGAAGAGCTCTTTTCCACGATGGCAACTTTTGCGCCCTCCTCGGCAGCCGCACGGGCAGCGCAGACGCCGGACAGACCGGCGCCGATGATGACCACATCAAAGTCCTGGGTCTCACTGGCCTGCACGTCCGGCTCTTCGCCCAGCCAGTCATCGCCGGTATCCCCGGCGGTATCTGCAGCAGGCTCTTCGGAAGCAACGCCCATAGCCTGCTCGATGCAGCTGGCGGCAGCCTTCTTGACCGCGTTGGTGGTGACGGTGGCGCCGGAAACATTGTCGATCTCAGCGTTCTGTGCCGCCATGATGGCATCCTGCAGGGTGGGAGCAGCCACGCCGCCGATGCTCTCGGTCTCGTTGGAAGCATCGATGACCACATCGGTGATAGCGGTCTCGCTGAAGGTCATGGTCACCTTCACCTCACCGATGCCGGTAGCCGTGCCGGTGTATGTGCCGGGGGTGTAGACGGCATCGCCGGAAGCGGATGCCGCAGTGCCGGAGGAACTTGCGGAGTTGCAGGCAGCCAGAGCGCCGGCGGTGACACCGCTCATTGCGGCGGCAGCGGCAACTTTCAGAAAGCCTTTGCGGGAGATCTTTTCCATCTTGTTTGCTCCTTTTTCTTTCTTCTCTTCTTCTCGTTTCTGCGGGATTTTTATCCCGCTCCGACACTTAGTATAAAATATAACGAAGTAAAATGGAAACAAAAAATTTTTGCCACAGTGATAAAAGCTCTTTATCAGTCTCCATTGATGTGCTATACTGAAAGCAATCTTATTCTGCCCGCCGGGAAAGGAGAGGTTTCGCCCATGAACGACCGCCAGCTGCTGTGTTTTCTCACCCTGAGCCGGACGCTGAATTTTACCGCCGCCGCCCGGGAGCTGTACTGCACCCAGCCCGCCCTCAGCTACCAGATCCGCAGTCTGGAAAAGGAGCTGGATCTGGCCCTGTTTGAGCGCAGCACCACCCGCGTGGCGCTGACCGAAGCAGGCCGGGCCTTTGTGCCGCAGGCGGAGGGGATCTATCGCAGCATCCTGAACGCCCGCACCGCGCTGAAGGGCTTTGCCCGGCGGCGCACGCTGACCCTGCGCCTGCCGCCGGTGCTGCTGCAGCGTGACCCCATTTATCCCATCCTGATGGCACGGCTGCACGCCGCACTGCCGGGATATGAGTTTGCGGTGGACACTCGGCCCGTGTCACGCAACCCCCACGAAATGCTCTGCAGCGAGGCAGACGCAGCCCTCTATCTGCCCTTTGGGCCGCTGCAGCCGGAGATCGAGCGCACCCCCATCCTGCACAACACCTTTTACCTGATCGTATCGCCGGAGCACCCGCTCACAGGGCGCAGCACTCTGGCGCTGGCCGATCTTGCCGGGCAGCAGCTGTTTTATGAGCCGCTGTATCAGGAAATGGTGGATCTTGCCGTTGTTCAGCCCGGCCTGCCGTTTTCCGCACCAAGCTGGCACATGGTGGAAAACTACGAGTGTGTTTACAACGATCTGCTTGCCGGGCGCGGCATGTTTTTGTGCCCGATGAAATACCCGGCCTTTCCGGCGGCATGGTATCTGCCGCTGCAGCTGCCGTTGCCGGACACCTGTCTGCTGACCCTGCGGGACGACCCGCGTCCCGAGATCCAACGGCTGCGGGAGGTATTTACTGCTGTATACGCCAGCCGTGCAAAGCTGCTGGGAGAGGCGTAAAAAGCAGCGCCGGAACGGCAAAATCGTTCCGGCGCTGCTTGTTTCAGAAGAGATCAGGCTTCTTCCGGCACATCATCAAAACCGATGAACCAGAGGATCGCAAAGGTGGCCACAAAGGCGATCGCGGCAGAGATCAGTGCGTTGATCACGTTCATGGGATTTTCACCGACATACAGGCCGATGGCTGCCAGACCGGCACCACCGCCGCCAAAACGGCGCACACCGGTCAAACCGGCATACAGGCCACCCAGACCACCGCCGATGGTGGTGGCGATGAGAGGCTTACGCAGACGGACGTTGACGCCGAACAGAGCAGGCTCCGTCACGCCCAGCAGAGCGGTCACACCGCCGGAAACGGCCAGCTGACGGAAGTTCTTGTTTTTGGTCTTGATGGCAACGCAGAGGGCTGCGGCACCCTGTGCAATGTTGGAAGGCAGATTACCGGGGCCGATGACCGTCTCATAGCCCAGCATAGACAGAGAGTTGACATAAGCGGGCAGCAGGCTGTAGTGCATACCGGTCATGACCAGGAACGGCATAAAGGCACCGATGACGGTGGGCAGTGCCCAGGGGCAGACCTTTTCAATGGCCAGCAGGACGTTGACCAGACCATCGCCGATGATGCTGCCCAGAGGGCCAAGCACGCACAGGGAGATGGGAGCCATGATGAGGATGGTGAGCACCGGCCGCAGGATGAACTTGACCACAGAGGGCACGACCTTATTGACAAATCGTTCCACGTATGGCAGTACCAGCGTGATAAGGAAGATGGGGATGACTGAGGAAGAATAGGTTACCATCTTCACCGGCAGACCCAGCACATGGACCACATCGGCATCGGCTTTCAGGGCGATGAAGTTCGGGTGCAGCAGGATGGCCCCCAGCAGCATGGCCATCTGCGGGTTGCAGCCGAACTTTTTGGCCGCGGAGTTGGCCAGGAAGATCGGCAGGAAGTAATAGGAAGAGTCTGCGATGAAGTTGAGGAAATAGTACAGATTTCCGCTCTTGTCGATCCAGCCGAAGAGGGTCAGCACAGACAGCAGAGCCTTGATCATACCGGCACCGGCGATCAACGGCATCAGCGGGGTGAACACACCGGCCAGCGTGTCCAGAATGATGCTGACCCTGCTCTTCTTTTCCTCGGCCGGGGCGGCAGGCTGTTTGACTTCCTTACCGCCGAAGTCGCCCAGTTTCATCAGTTCATCGTACACGGCAGCTACTTCGTTGCCGATGATGACCTGATACTGGCCGCCTTTGTTCACGACACCCACCACGCCGGGTACGGCTTTGACCTTGGCCTCGTCCACGCCGTCCATTGACTTGAGGTTGAACCGCAGGCGGGTGACACAGTGGGTCAGAAATGTAACATTTTCTGCGCCGCCGACCTGTTCCAGCACCTGCTGGGCAGTTTTCTTTGCATCCATTTGTTTTGCCTCCTTCAATATCCTAAAAAATGCATTGCTTACAGGGCGGTGTCTGCGCCGTTGCTTGCAATGACTTTTTTGTACCATGCAAACGACTTTTTCTTTTTGCGGGCCAACGTGCCGCTGCCGTCATCCTTCTTGTCTACGTAAATGAAGCCGTACCGTTTGCGCATCTCGCCGGTGCCCACCGAAATAATGTCGATGGGACCCCAGCAGGTGTAGCCGATCACCGGAACGTCATCCAGCTCAATGGCCTGCCGCAGCGCATCAATGTGACTGCCCAGAAAACGGATGCGGTAATCGTCCTGAATGCTGCCATCCGGCTCTACGGTGTCGATGGCACCCAGACCATTTTCCACAACGAACAGCGGCAGTTCATACCGGTCATACAGCTCATTCAGTGCGATGCGCAGGCCGTCCGGATCGATGGGCCAATCCCAGTCGGTACGCTGGAGATACGGATTGCTGCGTTCTACACAGCAATCCGTATCTTCCGTTGCACGGGCAACTGAAGAAAAATAATAGCTGAATGCGATGTAATCCACAGTTCCTGCGGCCAGCAGCTCGGCATCGCCCGGCTGCATCTCTACCGAAGTGCCCATGCGCCGCAGCTGTGCCGTGCACAGGCTGGTGTAGTGTCCGCGGCACATCACATCGGTGTAATAATAGTTCGGCATCATCTGGAATCTCTGTGCCAGCACATCCTTGGGTGCGCAGGTGCGCGGGTAGGTGGTGGGATACTGGATCATGCAGCCGATTTTATTTTCCGGGTCGACCGCATGCCCGATCTGCACGGCCTTTGCACTGGCAAGGAACATGTTGTGGCTGACCAGCGCTTTGACAGCGTTGTGCTCCTCGCCTTCGGCAAAGAGCACGCCTGCCTGATGGTATGGCTCGCTCTGGTTCATGGTCTCGTTGATCTCATTGAAGGTCATCCAGTACCGGACCTTTCCTTTGTAACGCCGGAACACCGTTTCACAGTACCGGGCAAAGAAATCGATCAGGGCTCGGTTACGCCAGGAACCATAGTGCTGCACCAGATACAGCGGCGTTTCGTAATGCGAAAGCGTGACCACCGGTTCGATCCCGTAGCGGTGCAGCTCGTCGAACACACGGTCATAGAAAGCAAGCCCGGCCTCGTTCGGCTGCAATTCATCGCCCTGCGGAAAGATGCGCGGCCAGTTGATGGACATTCGGAAGCACTTGAAGCCCATCTCGGCAAACAACGCGATGTCCTCTTTGTAATGGTGGTAAAAATCCACGGCTTCATGGCTAGGGTAGTAGTTGCCCTCCATGACCTGTGTATGAATCTCGCGCGGGACGCCGTGGCGTGCACCTTTTTCCACGTCGGCAATGCTCAGGCCCTTGCCATCCGTCTGGTAGGCACCTTCGTACTGGTTGGCGGCGGTCGCACCGCCCCACAGGAACTTTTTTGGCATCTCCATAAGCTTGAAAACCTCCTTGCAGGTATAGAATACTTGCAGGGAGGTTTTTGTGCAATATTTTTTAAACTTATTGGTACAGTGTTAATTTTTCTGTTTCTTTTTGCACGATCAAAAACGGAACAGTGTTTCATTCCGCATTTTCTTTGTGCAGATTCAACAAAATAGGATTGGTGGAGGTGCGGTGCTGTTCCAGCTCTCGGGCGCGTTCCAGCTTGTAGGTATAATTCTTCTGGTAATTCTGCCGGAAGTACTCGGAATACAAGATGTCCAGTAGAAGGGTCATGGACAGATGGGAAGCATAGTCCCCAAGATTCTGATAGATGCTTTCTTTGGTGGAAAGGGTCAGCTTGCAATCCGCATAACAGGTCAGGCTGTTTTCGCCAAAGCTGGTCAGCGCAAGGATGGGTGTTCCGGAGCGTTTGCACTGCCGGGCAATCTCCAGCATCTGCGCCGTTTCGCCGGAATAGGAAATGATCATGGCAAGGTCCCTCTCGGACAGACAGCAGGCCTGATACCGCTGGTAGTTCAGATTGTTGAAAATGACCACCCGCTTGCCGATCTTGAGCATCTTTTCTCGGAAGGATTCGGCCTGATTGATGGCCGTCCCGGCGGAAAAAATGTGGATTTCCTCGTGATATTTGAGCAGGAGCACCGCTTTGTGCAGGTCTTCGTACCGGAGAAGCTGCATAGTGTCCTTGACGGCTTCTTCGTACAGCTCGCCGATGTTCTGCGCCACCCGCATGGGGCTGTCGTTTTCAGCAAAGGGAAAATTGAAATCCACCTTGCCCTGTTGCTGGTCGAGATATTCCAGTTCACGCACAAAATTTTGCTTGAAGTCATCAAAGCCGGTAAAACCCAGCTTTTTGCAAAGGCGCAGGACGGTCGGCGGAGAGGTGTAGGTCACTTCTGCCAGACTGCGGGTGGAATATTTGGCAATTTCCATCCCATGCGCCAAAATATAGGCGGCCAGCGTTTTTTCCCCTTCCGAAAGTTTTTCCTGAAGCGCAAGTTTGTCCACGATCAGCATTGCGATTCTCCCTTCCGCTTTTTCTGTAAGCATATCATATCCTGCAGTATTTGGCAAAAAAATTTGCGGCATGCAAAAACGCCGCCGCGTCAGCAAATGACGCGGCGGCGCAGATACAGTGGGAGAAGCGCTTATTTGCCCAGCATTTCGTGGGCAGTCTTGCAGATGGTGGCAGCATCCAGACCGTAGAACTTCAGCAGATCCCATGCCGGGCCGGAGCAGCCGAACACGTCCTGCACGCCTACGCGGCGCACAGGGGTGGGCAGCTTTTCGCTCAGCACGGCGCAGACGGCCTCGCCCAGACCGCCGATGACGTTGTGCTCCTCGGCGGTGATGGCCTTGCCGCACTCCTTTGCAGCCTTGAGGACGATCTCCTCATCCAGAGGCTTGATGGTGTGGATGTTGATGACCCGGGCGTGGATGCCCTCAGCAGCCAGCTGCTCCGCAGCCATGCGGGCTTCGTTGACCATCAGGCCGGTGGCGATGATGGCAATGTCGCTGCCCTCGGTGATCTGCTCGCCCTTGCCGATCTCGAAGTGATAGTTCTCGGCATCGTGGAACACAGGCACAGCCAGACGGCCAAAGCGCAGATAAACCGGGCCTACATAGGCAGCGGCAGCCTTTACAGCAGCCTTGGCTTCCACATCATCGGCGGGATTGATAACCACCATACCGGGAATGGTGCGCATTAGGGCGATGTCCTCATTGCACTGGTGGGTCGCACCATCCTCACCGACGGAAATACCGGCATGGGTCGCGCCGATCTTGACATTGAGGTGGGGATAACCAATGCTGTTGCGGATCTGCTCATAGGCGCGGCCGGCCGCAAACATGGCAAAGGTGCTGGCAAAAGGAATGTATCCGCAGGTAGAAACACCCGCTGCCGCTACCATCATATTCCCCTCAGCAATGCCGCAATCAAAGAAGCGGTCCGGGAATGCCTTTTTGAATACGCCGGTCTTGGTGGCACCAGCCAGGTCCGCATCAAATACTACAATATTGGGGTTTTCCTGCCCCAGCTCTACCAGTGCTTCGCCGTAGCTGTCACGGGTCGCTTTTTTCATTACCTCTGCCATGTTACCGCACCTCCTCCAGCTCTTTCATGCCCTGTTCGTACTCGGCGTCATTAGGGGCCTTGCCGTGCCAGCCCACCTGGTCTTCCATGTAGCTTACGCCCTTGCCCTTTATAGTCTTGGCAATAATCGCTGCCGGCTTGCCGGTTACATTCAGCACCTTTTGGAAGGTCTCCTCCAGCGCGGCAAAATCGTGGCCATCGCAGCAGAATACCTCAAAGCCAAAGGCACGGAACTTTTCATCGATGGGGTAGGGAGAAGAAACCTCGCCCACACGGCCGTCGATTTGTAGATCATTGTTATCGATGATGAAGCAGAGGTTATCCAGCTTATAGTGGTCGGCAAACATAGCGGCCTCCCACACCTGGCCCTCTTCAATTTCGCCATCGCCCAGAATGGTATAGACACGGTAGTCCTTGTGCCCCAGCTTACCGGCCAACGCCATACCGCAGGCGGCACTGACGCCCTGGCCCAGCGAACCGGCGGAAAAATCAATGCCGGGGGCCTTATTCATATCGGGGTGGCCCTGCAGACGGGAACCGATCGCGCGGAAGGTGGTCAGCTCCTCCTTGGGGAAGAAGCCCTTTTCCGCCAGCATAGCGTACAGCGCCGGGCAGGTGTGACCCTTGCTTAGCACCAATCTGTCACGGTCCTCCCAGCGGGGATTTTCGGGGTCAACCCGCAGCACCTCGCTGTACAGGTAGGTAATAATATCCGCGACCGAAAGCGAGCCGCCCGGATGACCCGACTTGGCGGCGTGAACTTCGGTCAGAATACCGCGGCGCACCTCTGTGGCGGTCGCTTTCAGCTGTTCCAGTTTTTCCTGTGTCATAGCTACCTCCGATTACACGATTACTCTTTGCTTATTTTCATCAGCAGTGCCGTAAAGTACTGCGGCAGCGCTGAATCAAATTCCATATATTCGCCCGTTCTTGGGTGGATGAATCCGATCTTTTTGGCGTGCAGGCACTGGCCCTGCACCCCGCAGTCCGGCCGCCCCGGAGCATACACCGGATCGCCCACCACCGGGTGGCCCATATAGGCCATATGCACTCTGATCTGGTGCGTACGGCCGGTTTCCAGCCTGCACCGAATATGGCTAAAGCCGGGATATTCCGCCAGCACCTGCACATGGGTAACAGCGTGGCGGCTGTTTTCCTCGGTCACACACATCTTTTTGCGGTCGGTTTTATGCCGGCCGATCGGTGCATCCACGGTAAACTGCCGTTCCTTAAAATGCCCGTAAACTATTGCTTCATACTCCCGTGTAAAGCTGTGGACCTTTATCTGCTCGGCCAGGTGTCGGTGGGCAGTGTCATTCTTGGCCACAATCAGCAGCCCACTGGTATCCTTATCGATGCGATGCACAATACCGGGGCGTATCTCTCCATTGATGCCGGAAAGGCTGTCCCCGCAGTGATACAGCAGGGCATTCACCAGCGTGCCGGTATAATTGCCTGCCGCCGGGTGGACCACCATTCCCTTGGGCTTATTCACTACCAGCAGATCATCGTCCTCGTAGACAATCTCCAGCGGGATATTCTCGGCCTGGGTGCCGGTGGGTACCGGGTCCGGCAGGGTGATGATGATACTGTCGCCCTCCCGCAGGGTATCCTTCTTCCC
>ENA-OZAU01001035-OZAU01001035.1-human-gut-metagenome-genome-assembly--contig:-NODE-1035-length-11097-cov-2.989495_pt1 | contig 11097 bp, 6 predicted proteins | sample MGYA00243303_ERZ653503 | MGnify/ENA primary metagenome ERZ653503 (study PRJEB26926, sample SAMN06165049) | human gut metagenome | biome: ENVO:00009003; feature: ENVO:2100002; material: ENVO:00002003...
GCCTATATGCGCGCAAAGCTCAAGGGCTTTGACGGCGTAAAGGCGGTCACGGGGCTGGGACTGATGATCGGTCTCGAGCTGGAGAAAAATTCCAAGCAGGTGGCGGCGGAGTGCCTTGCAAAGGGGCTTCTCGTTCTCACCGCGCACGAGCGGCTGCGCATCGTTCCGCCGCTGACCATCACGAAGACGGAGATGGACGAGGGGTTGTCCATCCTGAAAGAGGTATTGAAATGAAACATTTGCTGAAACTTGCCGATCTTTCCCGCGAGGAGATCTTATCCGTCCTCAATCTTGCGGATCAGCTCAAATATGAGCGCAAACACGGCGTATTCAAGGACTATCTGAAGGGCAAAAAGCTCGGCATGATCTTCCAGAAGGCGTCCACGCGGACGCGCGTTTCCTTTGAGGTGGGAATGTATGAGCTGGGCGGCAACGCGCTCTTTCTTTCCAACCGCGATCTGCAGATCGGCAGAGGCGAGCCCGTGCAAGACACGGCGCGCGTACTCTCGCGCTATCTCGATGCCATCATGATCCGTACGTTTGCGCAGAGCGAGGTGGAGGACCTCGCAAAATACGGTTCCATTCCGGTCATCAACGGACTGACGGACTATTGCCATCCCTGTCAGGTGCTGGCAGACCTTATGACCATCCGCGAAAAGAAGGGTGCGTTCAAGGGACTGAAGATGTGCTTTATCGGCGACGGCAACAACATGGCAAATTCGCTGATGGTGGGCGCGGTCAAAACGGGCATGTCCTTTGCGATCGCCTGTCCCGAGGGATATGAACCGGATGCGCAGCTCATGGCATGGGCGAAGGAGAACGGTTCGTTCGCGCTGACGCGCAGCGTGGAGGAAGCGGCTGCGGATGCGGACGTCGTGTATACCGACGTCTGGGCGTCCATGGGACAGGAAGAGGAGAAGGCAAAGCGCGAAAAGGCATTTGCGGGATATCAGGTGAACGACGCGGCGATGCGCGCCGCAAAGTCCGACGCGATGGTCCTTCATTGTCTTCCCGCGCACCGCGGCGAGGAGATCACCGCGGAGGTGTTCGAAGCGCACGCCGATGAAATTTTCGAAGAAGCGGAAAACAGACTGCACGCACAGAAGGCGGTGCTGTGCAAAGTCATGAAATAAAGCGGAAGGAGAACATATGTACAAGAAAGTCTATCTCACGCTGGAGAACGGCAAGGTGTTCGAGGGATATTCCTTCGGCGCGGACAGGGAGGTGATCGGCGAGCTCGTCTTTACGACGGGCATGACGGGCTATATCGAGACGCTCACCTATCCGAGCTATTACGGGCAGATCGTCACGCAGACTTTCCCGCTCATCGGCAATTACGGCGTGATCCTGTCCGACAGGGAGAGTAAAAAGTGCTGGCTGACCGCGTACGTTGTCCGCGAGAAGTGCGACGCGCCCTCCAATTTTCGCTGTGAGATGACGCTTGAAGCGTTTTTGAAAGAGCAGGACATCCCCGCCGTGTTCGGCGTGGACACGCGCGAACTGACGCGGATCGTCCGCGAAGCGGGCGTGATGAACGCGGCGATCACCTTTAAACCGCTCGCCGATCTTGCGGCACTCAAGACCTATCGCGTGAAGGACGCGGTCAAGGCGGTCTCTTCGGGCGAAGTGCGTACTTCGGGCGAAGAGGACGGACCCCGCGTCGTACTCTATGATTTCGGAGCGAAGCAGAACATTGTGCGCGAACTTGTGCGCCGCGGCTGCCGCGTCATGGAGGTCCCTGCGACTTATACGGCGGAACAGGCGCTTGCGCTCGATCCGGACGGGATCATGCTGACGAACGGCCCGGGCGATCCTGCCGAAAATGTGGAAGTCGTTGAAAATATCCGCAAGCTGATCGGAAGGAAGCCTATCTTCGGGATCTGCCTCGGACATCAGCTCTTTGCGCTTGCCATGGGCGGACAGACGCGCAAGATGAAGTACGGGCACCGCGGCGCCAATCAGCCTGTCAAAGATCTTTCCACGGGGAAGGTCTTCATCTCTTCGCAAAACCACGGCTACGAGGTCGTGAGCGATTCCGTCAAGGGAATGGGCACGCTGACGTTTGTCAATGCCAACGACGGCACTTGCGAGGGCGTCGATTATCCTGAGGTGAACGCGTTTACGGTACAGTTCCACCCCGAGGCATGCGGCGGTCCGCATGACGCCAATTTCTTGTTCGACCGCTTTATCGCCAATATGCAGAAGGAGAAGAGAAATGCCGAAGAGAAGTGATATTAAGAAAGTACTTGTGATCGGATCCGGTCCCATTGTCATCGGTCAGGCGGCGGAATTCGACTATGCGGGCGCGCAGGCATGCCGCGTTTTGAAGGATGCGGGCGTCAACGTCGTCCTCTGCAACTCCAATCCCGCCACGATCATGACGGATAAAATGCTGGCGGACGAGATCTACCTCGAACCGCTGACGGAGGACAGCCTCAAGCGCATCATCATCAAGGAACGCCCCGACTCCCTGCTCGCTTCGCTGGGCGGACAGACGGGGCTTACCATGGGCTGCAAGCTCGCCAAAGAGGGTTTCCTTGACGAGTGGGGCGTCAAACTCATCGGCACCAAGCTGGATGCGATCGACCGCGCCGAGGACAGAGAGCTGTTCAAGGAAACGATGGAGAAGATCGGTCAGCCCGTCGTTCCCTCCGATATTGCCTATACGGTGGACGAGTGCGTCGCCGTTGCGGACAAGCTCGGCTATCCCGTCATCGTGCGTCCTGCGTTTACGCTGGGCGGCGCGGGCGGCGGCGTCGCGCACGACGAGGAGGAACTTCGGCTCATTTCGCACAACGGGCTCATGCTGTCTCCCATCACGCAGGTCCTGATCGAAAAATATATCGGCGGCTGGAAGGAGATCGAGTTCGAAGTGCTGCGCGACAGCGCGGGCAATGTGATCACGGTCTGTTCGATGGAGAATTTCGATCCCGTCGGCATTCACACGGGCGATTCCATCGTCGTAGCGCCCTGCCTCACGCTCTCCGATAAGGAATATCAGATGCTGCGTACGGCGTCGCTCAACATAATCACCGAACTCGGGATCGAGGGCGGCTGTAACTGTCAGTTCGCGCTTCATCCGGACAGCTTCGAGTACGCGGTCATCGAAGTCAATCCGCGTGTGTCCCGTTCGTCCGCGCTTGCAAGTAAGGCGACGGGCTATCCCATTGCGAAGGTCGCGACCAAGATCGCGCTCGGTTACACGCTTGACGAGATCCGCAACGACGTGACGGGCAAGACGTACGCTTGCTTCGAGCCCGCGATCGACTATGTCGTCGTCAAACTTCCCAAGTGGCCCTTCGATAAGTTCCTGTATGCCGGGCGCGCGCTCGGCTCCAGAATGAAGGCGACGGGCGAGGTCATGGCGATCGGCACTTCGTTCGAGCAGGCGATCATGAAGGCGGTACGCGGTGCGGAGATCGGGCTGGATACGCTCAACCATTCCAAATTCGAACCGATGGATGCGCAGCAGCTCCGCACCGAGATCGGCAAAATGACGGACGAGCGTCTGTTTGCCGTCTATGCCGCGATCAAGAAGGGGATCCCGATCGAAGAGATCTATGCCGTGACCAAAATCGACGAATGGTTCCTTTGCAAACTCAAAAATCTTGCCGATTATGAGGCGTCGATCACAGGTAAAAAGCTGTCCCGCGCGCAGTATTTGGAGGGGAAACGGCTTGGTTATCCCGATAAGGCGCTTGCCCGCTTCTCGGGCGAAAAGCTGCCGGCGCACCGCCGTGCCGTATTCAAAATGGTGGATACCTGCGCCGCGGAATTCGCGGCAAAGACGCCGTACTTCTATTCGACATACGACGAACCCGACCATGACGAAGCGCTCCCGTTCGTAAAGAACAGCACGAAAAAGCGCATTGTGGTCATCGGCTCCGGACCGATCCGCATCGGGCAGGGCATCGAGTTCGACTATTCCTCCGTCCACTGCGTCTGGACGCTCAAAGAGCTGGGTTACGAGGTCGTCATCATCAACAACAATCCGGAGACGGTCTCTACCGACTTCGATACGGCGGACCGTCTGTATTTTGAGCCGCTCACGCCGGAAGATGTACAGAACGTGCTCGACGTGGAAAAGCCTTACGGCGTCGTCATTACCTTCGGCGGGCAGACGGCGATCAAGTTGTGCGGCTATCTCGACAGGTCGGGCGCGCGCATCCTCGGCACGAGTGCAGATTCCGTGGATATGGCGGAGGACAGGGAGCGCTTCGACGAGCTTCTGGAACAATTCCATATCGCCCGTCCGAAAGGGCTCACCGTCATGACGAAGGAGGAAGCGCTCGCCGCCGCCGAAAAGCTCGGCTATCCCGTGCTGCTGCGTCCTTCCTACGTCATCGGCGGTCAGAACATGACCATCGCCTTTACGGAGAACGATATTTCGCGCTACATGGACGTCATCCTTGCGCAACATATCGAAAACCCCGTGCTCTGCGATAAATATCTGATGGGCAGCGAGCTGGAAGTAGACGCCATTTCCGACGGCGTGGACGTGCTCATTCCCGGGATCATGCAGCATATCGAGCGCGCGGGCGTACACTCGGGCGACTCCATCGCTGTGTATCCGCCCTATCATCTGAGCGATGCGATGCTGGAAAAGATCGTGGATATATCCACAAAGCTTGCGCTCTCGCTGAAGACGAAGGGGCTGATCAACATTCAGTACCTCATCTATCAGAATCAGCTCTACGTCATTGAAGTTAATCCGCGCGCATCGCGCACCATTCCCTATATTTCCAAGGTCACGGGTGTGCCGATGGTGGAGCTTGCAACCAAGATCATGGTGGGCGCAAAGCTCAGAAAGCTCGGTTACGGCACGGGGCTGTATCCCAATTCGCCGTACGTCGCCGTCAAGGTTCCCGTGTTCAGCTTCGAGAAGCTCAATGACGTCAATTCGCAGCTCGGACCCGAGATGAAGTCGACGGGCGAAGTTTTGGGCATCGGAAAGACCATTGAAGAAGCGCTCTTCAAAGGTCTTGTCTCCGCGGGCTTCAAAATGTGTCACCCGACCAAGGAAAAGCCCGTCGGCGTATACTTTACCGTCAACGATCAGGATAAGTTCGAGATCGTGTCCATCGCAAAGAAGTTTGCCGATCTCGGCTGCAATCTCTATGCGACGGCGGGGACAGCCAAAGTCATTTCCGAACTCGGCATCGACGTCACGGTGGTTGACCGCCTGAAGGCGACCAAGCAGGTTTCCGGGCTCATGGACGAGGGTAAGATCGACTATATCATCTATACCGGAAAGACGGACGTCGATTCCATTGCCGACTATATCGAACTGCATCACCATGCCATTTTGCTGGGGATCACCGTGCTGACGTCGCTGGATACGGCGAATGCTCTGTGCGACATCATTGCAAGCAAGTTCACCGAATATAACACCGAGCTTGTGGACATCAACAATCTGCGCACGAAGAAGACGGAACTTGCCTTTACAAAAATGCAGTCCTGCGGGAATGACTATATCTATTTTGAAGATCTGGAAGGCAAGATCACCTGCCCCGAATCGCTTGCCATCAACTTTGTGGACAGGCATTACGGCATTGGCGGGGACGGGATCGTGCTCATCGAGCGCTCTGATGTTGCAGATGCCAGAATGCGCATCTTCAATCAGGACGGCAGCGAGGGGCAGATTGCCGGAAACGCCATCCGCTGTGTTGCGAAATACCTCTATGAAAAGGGCATCGTCAAAAAACCGAGCATGTCCATCGAGACGATGAGCGGCGTCAAAGAAGTCAAGGTGTATTCCTTCGGCGGCGTCGTGACTTCGGCGAGCGCCGATCTTGGTACGGTGGAACTGCGCGGCGAGTGCATCCCGTCCGTATGGAAGGGGGAAAGGGTCGTCAATCAGCCCATGGAGATCGACGGGAAGACCTATCACGTCACGCTCGTCAATCTCGGTAATCCGCACTGCGTCATTTTCTGCGATAAGGTGGACGACGTCCCCGTTTCGACGCTCGGACCGCGCATCGAAAACAGCGAATACTTCCCCGCCAAGACGAATGTGGAATTTATCCGTGTCGTCAATGAGAGCACGGTGAAAATGCGCGTCTGGGAGCGCGGCAACGGCGAGACGTGGGCGTGCGGAACGGGTGCGGCTGCCGCGGCGGTTGCATGCGTGCTCAACGGTCTGTGCAAGGCGGACACCGACATCACCGTCAAAGTGAAGGGCGGCGACCTGTTCGTGCGGTATAATTCCGAGGACGGACACGTCACGCTGACGGGCAACGTCGAAAAAATTTATGAGGGCACGGTGGAGTTCTGATGGCGCGCTCTGCATTCTATGAAGAGAGCGCCGTATCGACGCGGGAGAAGTCGGAACGCAGGATGTACCAGGTCTTCCACATTGCGAGCATTGTCGTATTGGTCATCGCGGCGTTCCTTGTGCTGCTTTCGCTCACGTTTGTTCCCGGCATCATCAGCGATCCGGAACTGACGGGAACGGAAAAGGCGGTCAATCTGGTCGTTTGGTTTCTTCCCATTTTGATGCTGGTCGGATTTTTCTTCCTGTTCCGCCATATCAAGCGAAAAAATAACCTCAGCTTTGACTATACATTCGTGGAAGACGAACTCCGCGTCACCAAGGTATTCAACGGGAAGTCGCGCAAGCATCTGCACACGTTCAAGGCTGATCAGATCCTGAAGATCGGATATGTTGAAAATCCATCCTTTGAGCGGACTGTGGCGGGACTGCAGGGGAAAAAGGCGGTCCCGCTCACGCCGAACAATGAACCGGCTGAAGGGAAAATCTTTATTTATCTGCTCTATTCTTCGTCAATCGAAAAGAGAGTGTACGTGCTTGAGTGCAGAAAGGAATTGCTGGAATATCTCGTCTTTGCGGCGGGACGGAATAAGTTTGAAAGACAATGATCTATCTTGACAATGCTGCGACGACGCGCCCCCTCGACGGGGCGCTTGCGCATGCAGAACATTTTTTGAAGGAATGCTATTATAATCCGTCGGCGCTCTATGGGGGCGGAGCGGAAGCGGGCAGGCTTCTGTCGGAAGCGCGTTCTTATCTGATTGCGCAGATCGCGGATCCTGCGCAGTTTTCCCTTGTCTTCACGTCCTGCGGGACGGAGGCGGATAACCAGGCGATTTTTTCTGCGGCGCGGCGCGGCAACGCCGTGACGACGCAGGGGGAGCATGCCGCTGTCTTTGAAAGCTATAAAGAACTGAAAAACCGCGGTGTGGAGCCGCGCTTTGCACCGTTGCATGCGGACGGAAGCGTGGATGCGGACGCACTGCTGGAGTTGGTGGATGAAAAGACTGCGTTGGTTTCCGTCATTCATGTTTCCAATGAGACGGGCGCAGTCAACGATATTGCCGCGATCGCGCGCCGCGTCAAGGAAAAAAATCCGCGCGCCGTATTTTTCAGTGACGGCGTGCAGGCGTTCGGAAAGATCCCCGTGCGGCTGACCAAGGACATTGACCTTTATTCCGTCAGCGCGCACAAGATCGGCGGACTGAAAGGGACGGGCGCGCTTGTGCGCCGGAAGGGCTATGCGGGGCTTGCGCCCTATCTGCATGGGGGCGGACAGGAAAACGGGCTGAGAAGCGGGACGGAGAACGTGTTCGGAATCGCCTGCTTTGAATATGCCGCACGGGAAAAATTCAGCGCTTTGGAAGCGGACGCGCAGCGCATTGCGGCGGCTAAGGAACGGCTCTGGGAATTGCTCGACAAGCAAATGTTCACGCGTCTTTCTCCGAAGGACGGATCTCCCTATATTCTGACTGTATCCGCGGCCGGAAAGCGGGGCGAGACGCTGCAGAGAATGCTCTGGGACAGGGGCGTTGCCGTCGGAACGGGAAGTGCGTGCAATTCCAAAAAACCGCACAGCCGCGTGCTGCAGGCGTGCGGATATACGACTGACGTGCTGGACGGTGTGCTTCGCGTCAGTTTTTCGCCGCAGAACACGTCGGAAGACGCGGAACGTGCGGCATACGCCATGAACGATGCGGCGCGTGCCTTCGGAGGAAACTGAGTTGGAAAATATGGAAAAGGTCATCATCGTCCGCTATGCGGAGATCCATTTAAAGGGGAAAAACCGCGGGTATTTCGAGCGGGTTTTTTGCGTCAATCTCGAAAAAGCGCTAAAAGGACTGCGGCACGAATTGCGCCGCACGAGCGGGCGTTACCTTGTGGCGGCATTTGACGAACGGGATGCAGACGAGATCTGCGCGCGCATTTCGCGCGTGTTCGGCGTACACTCCTATTCCGTCGGGTACCGCGTTCCGAACGACTTGGAAAGCATTCTGGAGGCGGCAAAGATCGTCTGTCCGCGAAGCGGCACGTTCAAGGTGGATACCCACCGCGCCGATAAAAAATATCCCATGACTTCGCCCGAACTGAACGCCGAGGTGGGTGCGCGCCTGTTGGCGGCATTTCCTTCGCTCAAAGTCAATGTGCATGAACCGCAGGGCTGCGTGTATCTCGATATTCGCGAAGACGGTTCCGCGCTCGTGTTCGGTACCTTTGAAGAGGGCGTCGGCGGAATGCCAGTGGGGACGTCTTCGAAGGGGCTTCTGCTCATTTCAGGAGGCATCGATTCTCCTGTCGCCGGGTATATGATGGCAAAGCGCGGCATGGAAGTGGGTTATCTGCATTTTCACAGTTATCCGTATACCAACGAACAGGCAAAAGACAAAGTTGTGGAACTTGCGCGCATCCTTTCGCGCTATGCGGGCGGGGAGGAACTTTCAACCGTAAAAGTGACGCACATTCAGGAAGAGATCCACAAAAAATGTGCCGCGGAGCTCAATGTCACGCTCCTGCGCCGCTTTATGTTCCGTATCGCCGAGCGCGTCGCGCTTGCGCGGGGCGCGAAGTGCCTGATCACGGGCGAGAGCCTCGGGCAGGTCGCATCGCAGACCATGGAAGGGATCACTTCTTCGAATGCGGTTGTCACGCTGCCCGTGCTGCGTCCGCTGATCGGATTCGATAAAGAAGAGATCATTGTCCGCGCAAAGAAGATCGGGACGTTTGAAACGTCGGTGCTTCCCTATGAAGATTGCTGTACCGTGTTTCTGCCGGAGTATCCCGCGATCAAACCCAAACTCTCCTTTATCGAGGAAGAGGAGAAAAAGCTGGATATAGAGGGACTTGTTGCGGAGGCGCTTGCCACGCTCGAGCGCATTCCGCTGCATTGAGTGCGCCACCAATCGTCCGGGATGCTGCCCGCGGAGGGAAGCGTGACGGAGGGGAGCACAACGGGGGTTCCCGTGTGTTCTTTGTATTTCGGCAGGACGGTATAGACGTAAGTCTCTCCCGCCCGAACGGAATTGTCGCAGATGGTATTTCGGTATTTTCCGCAGTAGATCGTGGCTTTTTTGCCACGATTTTCTCTTATAATTTCATAATCATAGTACTCTGTCTGACATAATACTATTTTGACTGTGCCGTTTTGGACGCTGATGGCAGGCGTTTTGATGCTGGGGAGCGAATAGCGCGTGCTGACGGGAAGGGGCGGCGCGCTCAGACGGAAATACTCTTTCGGATCGGTATAGGGCGGCGCGGCGGGATCGGAGAGCAGAACGGTATGATCGGTTTCGTAGGCTTCCTTGTCGTAATGCAGCTCTGTCACGCCGTCGCATGCCGGAAAGGGAGAGGGCGCGCCGTCTTTGTAGAGCCCGCGCAGGATGCGGAGCGTTTCGTTTGCGGGAAGTCCGCCGCCGCTCGCCTGAACGGGCGTATAATCTTCGTTTCCCATCCATACGCCCACCACGTGATCGCGGGTGTAGCCGATGCAGTATGCGTCCGTATTTCCGGCGTCTGTTCCCGCGGTCCCCGTCTTGGCGCAGACGGGAAAGGGAAGGGATTTCAGTCTTTTTGCGGTGCCCTCCCGCGCTGTCGTCATGAGCATATCGTTGATCAGCCAGCTGACGTCCTCCGCGAAAACTTCTCTGCGGCGGACGTTTCGCTCGTAGAGGATCCTGCCTTTGCCGTCCGTCACGCGTTCGATTGCGGCGGATGGCGTAAAGGTCCCGCCGCTTGCAAATGTTGCATAGCCGTCCGCAAGGGCGGGCAGCGTAAAGCCCTTGCGCATGCCGCCAAGGGCGAGCGCGAGCGATCGGTCTGCATCGTCCACAGTGAGATTCATGCGGGCAAGGTAGTCCGCGCCGCGCGCAATACCGAGTTCATTCAGGATTTTTACGGCGGGAATGTTGACGCTGCGCGAAAGTGCGTGCCGTACGCTCATATATTCGCCTGTGGCTCCGCCGTAGTCGTCGGGAGAATATCCGCCGAAATCGGTGCGCGCGTCGAGGACGGGCGTTGCGGGATTGATGAGGTTTTCCTGGAGCGCGGGCGCATAGACGAGCAGGGGTTTGATCGTGGAGGCGGGGGAGCGTTTCGGCGTGCCGGCGGTGGAAGAGAGGGCGAGCAGGGCGTTTTGCGCATTGTCGCGCACGAGCGCGCAGAAATCGCTTTCGCAGTCGATGCAGTCAAGCGTTTCCTGCAGTTCGGGATCGTAGTATGTGAAAACTTCCAGCGCACCCCAGTCGCCCGATTTGGCATCGGGAAAGAGTTCTGCCAATTCTTCCAGGACGCATGTGAGATAGGCGTTTTGCGTCTGTTCCTGTGCGGGCTGCGCGGGAAGGGGCTCCTGCTGTGCGGCAAGACAGGCGTCTTCGGTCAGATATCCCTGCTCTTTCATGAGCCTGAGCACAAGATTGCGCCGCGAAAGGCAGAGCCCGGCGTCACGGAAGGGAGAATAGCGGTTGGGGGAGCGCACGATGGCTGCGAGCATGGCGCTTTCGGCTGCGTCGAGCGCTTCGGCGTGCTTTCCGAAATAAAATTGCGCGGCATTTTCGATCCCGAAGGCGCTGTGTCCGAAATAGATGGAGTTGAGGTAGAGTGCGAGGATCTGTTCTTTGGAGTAATGTTTTTCAAGGATACGGGCAAGTTTCAGCTCTTTGAGCTTGCGCTGAATGGTCTTTTCGCTCGAGAGATGCGTGTTTTTGATGAGCTGCTGTGAAATGGTAGATGCGCCTTCCCGAAAAGAAAAGCTGCACCTTGCCTGTGCAGCCTTTCGGGTAAACGGACAGGCGCAACGCTGTCTCTTATACACATCTCCGAGCCCACGAGAC
>ENA-OZAU01001055-OZAU01001055.1-human-gut-metagenome-genome-assembly--contig:-NODE-1055-length-10934-cov-3.801544_pt1 | contig 10934 bp, 6 predicted proteins | sample MGYA00243303_ERZ653503 | MGnify/ENA primary metagenome ERZ653503 (study PRJEB26926, sample SAMN06165049) | human gut metagenome | biome: ENVO:00009003; feature: ENVO:2100002; material: ENVO:00002003...
TGCCTGTCTCGTGGGCTCTGAGATGTGTATAAGAGACAGTCACTCCCACATCAGCCTGACCGGTGAAATGATCGAGCAGTTCCGTCTGGGCCGGTTATAACGCGCAGCGTCCAAAAATAAACAGCTTCCCCCAGCGGCAGTCCGTCGTGGACTGCGCCGCCGGGGGAATTTTTCAGCCCCTGCCACCGAATTGGCGGCAGGGGCTGATTTGGATTATACCGGGGAATTGCGTCCGAAGAGGCTTACTCGTACAGCGACCAGTTGGGGTCAGAGGTCAGAGCCGTCCAGGTTTCGGAACCCTTGACCGTGTAGGAATGGCTGTTGGTAGCTTCCTGCACGTCGAGGTAGTACCACTTATCGGAGGTGTTGTCGATCCAGGTCTTCATGCCGGGCAGGAATGCGTCGGCGGACTTGGGTGCACGGCCGGTGGCACGGTTGATCATAGCCATGAGTTCAGCACGGGTCACGTTTTTGTCCGGACGGAAGGTGCCGTCGGGATAGCCGTTGATCCAGCCGAGCTTGGCGCAGATCGCGATGGCGTTGGCCGCCCAGTACTTGGCGGACACGTCATTGAAGTAGTTCGCAGCGCTGGTCGTCTCGGAGAACTTGGCGAGCATGGCGGCAAGCTCTGCACGGGTGATGGCTTCGTTCGGGCGGAAGTAGCCGTTGGAGCTGTCGGTGATGACACCGGCGTTGTTCAGAGTCGCAACGTAGGTGTTGTACCAGCTGCCGGAGGCGACATCGCGGAAGCCGCTCTTGGTGGAGTAATAGGTCTTGCGGGACGCATCATCCATGAGACGGAAGAGGATCGCAGCCGTCTCAGCGCGGGTGATGTTGCCTGCGGGCTTCACAGTGCCGTTGGGATAACCCTGGACATACGCGAAGTGGTCGGAGGTGTTGAGCTTCGGGGTAGCCTTCTTGTCGGTGACACCGGGCAGGACGATGAGGAACCACTTGGCATAGATCGTCGTATCCTGCGTCAGCGGGGTCGCGAAGTTGTACGGGGTCCTGTAGGTCTTGTCGGTGTACCAGCCGTCGAACCAGTAGCCGCCGTTGACGGGATCCTTGGGCTTCGCGACCGTCAGGCCATGGCGAACCGTTTCCGGCGCGATCTTGGAGCCGCCCATGGTGTCGAACGTCAGGGTATGGAAGTCCAGATCGTAGTAGACCGACAGGATGGTGTAGACAGGCTTGCCGTCCACGCCCATGTAGGGCTGGATAGCCGTGCCGGTCAGCTTGCTCAGCGTGCGGTTGACATTGACGTGATGCGTTGCTCTGTAATCCTTGATGACCGCGGTGACGGTGCTGTCCTTCTTGGCGCTCAGGTGCTCGACCTCAGCGTTGGCCAGGTCATAGGTGCCGTCGGGCAGCTGCTTGATGTGGAGCACATCGTAGCGGACATAGATGTCGCCGATCGGGGTGGACGTCAGTTCAAACTTGGCGTAGATGGTCTTGTCTGCTTCCAGAACCGTTGCGAAGTCATACTCCTCGGTGAATTCGGGGTCGGCATACCAGCCAATGAACGTGTACTTGTCCTTGGTCGGGTCAGCAGGTCTTGCAACTGCATTGCCGTGGCGGACCGTGACCGGGTTGATGGCGGAGCCGCCGTTGGTTTCGAAGGTCAGGGTATGCTCGTCGAGATCATACTTGACATCGATCGTCAGACCCTCTTCGATCTTGATGTTCTGTTTTGTGTCAGCGTCGTTGGTCGGATAGTGAGAGCCGTAGTCCTTCGCAGTCACGGCTGCGAGCGCTTCAAACTTGCCGCTCAGCGTTTCGACCTCAGCGTTTGCCTCGTCATAGGAGCCGTCGGGCAGCTGCTTGATGTGGCGGACAGTGTAGTCGTAGGTGTTGGCCGAATAGGAGAACGTGAGAACCTTGTTGTATTCATCAAGGATCATCGTCTTGCTGGGTGCGTCCGGCGTGTAGCCGACCACGTCTGCGGCCTGCTCGGTCACTTCGGTGTCGAACGTCTGATCGGTCACGACCTTTTCAGGCGCGAGAACCTTATTGTCGCCTTCACGCAGGTATTTGACCGTGTAGCTCACGTCGGTCTTTGCCGTGTAGCGCCCGTAGAGTTCCCACTTCTTGGCTATGGACAGAGCGTTCAGCTTGTGACTGGCGGTGCCGATATCCTTTTTGGCTTCATACCAGCCGTCGAAGTCATAACCGGTCTTTTCGCCGGTCGGCAGGACGCATGCGCCGGGTTCAAGCTCGCTGACATAGAGCGTAGCGCTGTCGATCTCGTTGTTGTCCTTATCGAGGTAGTGGAGATGGACAGGCCAGTTCCAGTATGCCGTGATAACGCGGTTGCCGGTCGAGCCAGTCGGGATCTCGGTGATCTTCTGGCCGTTCTCGTCGTGCCACTCAAGGAACGTCTTGCCCCAGTCAGCGCCGGTCGCATCGGCCAGCGTGATGGTATCGCTCTCAACCGTGTACGTCGTGGGGTTGGTGCTGGTGGCCTTGCCGTCGTTGTATACATACTGAATGGTGTACTCAATGGGCGTAAATTTGCCGTAGAGCTTCCATTCCTTGGCCATGTACAGCTTTTCGACCTTAGCTTTTACGCCAATATCAGCTGCTTTCTGATACCAGCCGCTGAATTCGTAACCATCTTCTGCATTCGGAGTCCACAGGCTGTAGGTGGCATAGTCAACAGAGTCAACCGTGTCCATCTTCTTTTCTACCCACGCACCGGTTTCATCCGGGAGGTAGTACTTGACTGTGAACGTCTTCTTCTCCCACTGTGCAGTGAAGATCACGCCGCCCGCGGTGATGGTGTAGGTGTCGCCAGCCTTGAGGAGCGTTTCATCGGCCGCATCGTCTGCGCCGTCAGCGTCAAGGTGGTCGGCATCATTTTCAGCCGGAATGACTTCAACGCTCCAGCCCTTGAAGCTATAACCTTCGCGGGTCGGCTCAGTGGTGGGCAGGGTGATGGTGTCGCCAGCGAAGTAGAAGTCGTAGAAGTCGATCGCGCCGTCGTCATAGGTGTAGTTGACAGCGGGCATATTCTCGACGTTCTCAGCACCGGCTCTGAACGTAACGGATGCGAGGTTCAGATTGCCGGAGAGCTGGTAGCCGGCTTCTGCCGGATAGCCGGGCTCCATGTCCTCTTCGTTTACGGTCTTGTACAGGGCCGTCCAGGCGATCTTCTCGACAATCTTGTCAGAAACGCCGGTTTCGAGGGCGATGTCGGTCGCCAGCTTCTCAGCAACTGCGCTCAGCTCTGCGTCATCGCCGAAGTACAGATCGCTCGTCAGCGGCATTGCATCGAAGGTAAAGCTGCCGATAGAAATGTAGCCGAGGCTGTTGTAGCTGCCGAGGCCCAGACGGGACAGGGTCGCAGCGTTCAGCGTGACGGGCGTATCGAACTCGCTCGTGGTCAGCGGTGCAAAATAGCTGTTCAGTCTTGCATACGCGTAGATGTTGTGCGGGGTGACCTTCCAGTTGGCGACGAGGTTCGTCCAGCCGTTGACGGTCTGGCCGGTGACGTCCGTGGTCTGGCCTTCGCGGCTCCAGAAGGTGAAGGTGTAGCCGTTGCGGGTCGCAGTGGGCGCGTCTGCGGTGGGCAGAGCCGAGCCAACGCGGGCCTTGGTGGTACGGAGGATGCCCTCCGTCTTGGAGTGGTCGTTCTGATATGCCGTCAGCGATTCCAGAGAATCGAAGTAAACGACAGGAACCAGCTCGGTGACGATGAGCTTGAGATTCTGCCAGTTTCCGGTGATCAGCAGCTTCTCCAATCCGGCGGGTTTATCCTGCAGACCGTCCAGATACCGCTTGTAGCTGTTGAACATGCCGTCGTCGTACCAGCCGCCGTCGATCTCGAAGTCGAAATCGAGATAGCTGCTCGGATCGATCTTCGTAAGGTCAATCGTATCGCCAGCAAGCTTATCGGCGGCGTACGGAACATCCACGATCGGCTTGCTCAGATCGCCGGACTTGAAGATCATGAGGTGGACGTTGGCCTTTTTGGCTTCCCACTTCGCAACATAGGTCACAGTCTGCGTGACCGTTGCCGCAACTTCGGGCTCCCAGCCTGCGAAGGTGTAGCCGGTGCGGGTCGGGGTGCCGTTGAACGCGGGGGTCGTGGAATCCTTCCTAAGGTCAGAATAGACCTGATCGGCGAAAACCTCTTCACCATCTACGCCGTCGGTGTAGGTGACGGTGTATACCTCCGTCACATGTACGCGGCCCTGCGTCTTGAGCTGCCAGCTGTCCCCGGCCCAGATCAGCGTGACCGGAACGATCTTCTCATCGTTTTGGACATGTTTCAGGTTCTGGAACGTCGTGTTGAACTCGGCCACATAGCGTTCGGGGTAATAGCTGATGTCGCAAAGCCAGTCGTCCCCTTCCTGCCTCGGCTCGAAGACGAAGTAGTCTACATCGCACTCGCCGAGCAGACCGTAGGCGGCCGTATGCTGCTGCGAAGCATCTACGACGCACTTGACCTGAACAGCCATTTCAAGCTTTTTCAGCTCGTCAGCCGTCGGGGCTTTGGGCTTGCAGATGACTTCAACGACCGGCAGGTCACCCTGCTGCTGCCATTTCCTGTTCCCGTCACCAGTTGCTTCGGTGTCATAGCGGAAGGTGATGGTCAGCGTTGCGTCCTGCTCGTCAACGAGCCGGTGCTCGACGCGGGTGTCGTTGTTATATGCCGCCAGATTCGGCGCTACCGTGACCGTCGCGGTGACGTAGTAGCCCTGCTCGTCCTTCTGCACATCGCTGATCGTATACTGACGCGGGGTGGCAATATAATCCGCCTTGTAAGCATGTGTTGCTTCGTTGTTCTTGCAGACGATAGCAAAACTGCCGTCCAGCGCCGTGGGCTTGGCGGGCTTGTCGGTGGGCGGGGTGTTCGACTGCCAAACGGCGTAGAGCTTGGTGGTCGTGGCGGTTGTTGTAACCCAATTACCAGGTTGGACGGTGGGCGTTGTTGCGCCCGGATTCCCAGCCCAGCCGAGGAAGGTGTAGTCGGCTCTTTCCGGCCTCTTGTCGGAAACGGTGAACGTCACCGTGCCGGTGCTGGACGTTTCAGTCTGCGGGTTGGGTGCCGGCATATTGGTGACTGTGTCTGTCGTGTTTTTGTAGTAGTTCAGGGTGTAGGTGACTTCGGGGTTCGGGTTCTTCGCGACCAGATAGATCGTCGTGCCCTTGTTGCAGGCCGTATCCCCACTCTTGTTGAGAGGCCAAACCGTCGGGTTCGCATTCGATTCTTTGCTCCAGCCAACGATCTGATAGCCGCTGTTCACAGACGCTCTGTCCGCAGCCGCCTTGATGTCGCTGATGGCGATCGTGTGGTTGTTGTAGGCCGTGTCGCTGTGCGGCGTCGAATACTGGCATACAAACTGCGTCTTTTCAGATGCACCGGTATTGTAGCCGATGTTGAACTCATCGCCGACATAAAGAACGGTGAACGTTACATCGATCTTATGGCCGGTATTCAGTGCCTGCGGACTGATACCGTCGTCAGCTGCTAAGGCTGACACAGGCAGCATGCCGAGCACCATAATCAGAACTAACAAAAAAGCAACTAATCTCTTCTTCATTACTTCAGATCTCCTCCTTTTTATTGTTTTATTGTTTGCTTCTTGTAGTGAAAACTATCTATGTTGAAAATGGCTGCGCCATTGGATTTTTTCGATGCTGCGCGCCGGGCAGGAGTTCTCTCCGTCCGGCATTCTGGGCACACGTCTTCATTTTTTCTTTAATTTAATATAACACATCCATCCTGCCGCAATGTGCAAGGAAAATCAGGAGGAGTTTTCCAAAAATTTATGGGCACTTTATGCGCCGGACGTCACTGCAGCGCAGGCGCTGCCGGCAGCGCCGTCAGAACCGTGGTCACGCAGCAGAAAGCAAACTGCCGCGCAGAATGAGCAGTATTCTTCATCGTATTCCCTCCCAATTGAGGTTCTTTTATTTATTTTACCCTGAATATGACAAAAAAGCAACTGCCTTCCCATCCGCAGCGGACGTTGACAGGAAAGATTTTGGTCATTATAATAGAAGTATCTATAAAGGAGGATACGCTATGAAACGAAGCGAGCAGGATATCCGGTTCCAGTGGGACCTGACGAAGATCTACCCGGACACCGCGGCGTGGGAAGCCGCAATGCAGGAGGCTGAGGCCGCGCTTGCACCGCTGGCCGCAATTCCCGGCACACTTGGCACGTCCAAGGAAGCGTTCAAGAAGGGGCTTGACACCATCTATGCCTCCATGCTTAAGGTTGAGATGCCCTATGTCTATGCGTTTTTGAAGAAGACAGAGGACGGCTCTGTTGCGGAAAATCAGGAAATGGCCGCCCGCAGCGAAAGCCTGCTCGTCAAGTTCAGCGCCGCAACGGCGTTCCTGAACCCCGAAATTCTTGCGATCCCGGCGGAAAAGCTGGACGAATGGATGCAGGACGAGGCGCTGGCGACCTACCGGCACACAGTAGACGATATCGTCCGTATGCGCGCGCATACGCTCGACGCTGCGCGGGAGCAGATGCTGGCGCTGCTGGGCGACGCAGCAGGCACGCCGAAGGCCGCGTTTGAGATGCTGACCGACGTTGATTTGCAGCTGCCGATGGTCAAAAACGAGGCGGGCGAGGAGGTACGCCTCACCGCCGGTACGTTCCCTGTCTTCCGCGAGAGCCGCGACCGCTCCGTGCGCGAGGGTGCGTTCCGCGCCATGTTCGGCACCTACCGGCAGTTCGGCGACGCCATTGCCACGCTCTATGGCGGCTCCGTCAAATTCGACACCTATTTCTCCAATCAGCGCGGCTACGCCTCCGCGTGCGAGGCGGCGCTGGACGGCGGCAATGTGCCCGTGTCCGTCTATGACAGCCTGATCGAGGCCGTGCACGAGAGCCTTCCCTCCATGCGCAAATATCTGGAGCTGCGCCGCCGCGCGCTCAAGCTCGACAAAATCGACGTGTTTGATCTGTATGTCCCCATCGTGGAGGACGTCGACTATCCCATCGCGTTTGAGGACGCGAAGGAGCTGGTCAAGAAGGCGACGCTGCCGCTGGGCGAGGAATACCAGAAGCTGCTTGACCGCGCGTTCGCCGAGCGCTGGGTCGACGTATATGAGAACGACGGCAAGCAGTCCGGCGCGTTCTCGTGCGGCGTGTTCGGCGTGCATCCGTATGTGCTGATGAACTACGCCGGAACACTCAACGACGCATTCACGCTGGCGCATGAGCTGGGCCACTCCATGCACTCTTGGTTCTCCGATACGACGCAGGATTATGTCAACCACGATTACCGCATCATGGTCGCCGAGGTCGCCTCGACGGTCAACGAGGTCCTGCTGACCAAGTATCTGCTGAAGACCGAGACGGACGAAAAGCGCCGCGCATACATCCTCAACCACTTCCTTGAGAGCTTCCGCACGACGCTCTACCGGCAGACGCTGTTCGCAGAGTTCGAGCGCAAGGCGCACGATCTCTACGCTGCGGGCCAGCCGCTGACGGCCACATCGCTCAACAAGGTCTATCACGATCTCGAAGCCACCTATTATGACGGCATCGGCATCGACGCGGACATCGACCCCGAATGGTCGTATGTCCCCCACTTCTACCGCGCGTTCTACGTCTATCAGTACGCGACCGGCTTCTCCTCCGCCGTGGCCATCGCCGAGCATATCCTGACGACCGGCGACGCAAGCGGCTATCTGAAGTTCCTCACGACCGGCGGCAGCGATTATCCGCTCGAAGAGCTCAAGATCGCAGGCGTCGACCTCACGAAGCCCGACACCGTCCGCAGCGCGCTGCGCGTGTTTGACGAGACGATTGACGAGTTGGCAAAGATCCTGCTGTAACCCGGCATTCCGCGACGTCCCCTGCCATATGCATGGCAGGGGACGTTTTTTGCGCACCGGAGGCGCAGACCGAATCCGGCATTTACAGTCCCGCTTCCTGTGGTACGATGGTCAAAGCAGCGCGGCGCATGGCCGCGTAAGATTGGAGACGAATCGGATGAAGAGCAGAAAACAGGTGCTGAAAAAGCGGTTTCTTTCCACGCTGTATCTCAGCGCGTTTACATTCGGCGGCGGGTATGTGATCGTCACGCATCACAGCTGGCTCAGTCTGCAGGAGTTCGCCGATCTTGTCGCCATCGCGGAAATGACCCCCGGCCCGATTGCGATCAACGCGGCCACGTTTGTCGGGACAAGGCTTGCGGGCGTACCCGGTGCGCTGACAGCCACGCTCGGCGGTCGTGGCCATGATCGCCTCGGCAGGCGTCCTGATTCTGACGAACGCAGTCTGGGCCGGAGAGGCCGTGGCGCTTGCGGACACGAATTGGGCCATGGCGGCGATTTTTGCCGTCTGCCTTGTCCTGCTCCGCAAAACAAAGCTCAGCCCGATCCTCGTCATGCTTCTGGCCGGAGCCGTCAATCTGCTTCTGCCGACATAGCCGGACGGATGCCCCGGCGGATGTGCGTCATCCCTCCTATATGGGCTTCAGCCCTTTTTCGGCGGCAGACGGCGCAGGAGCAGATATCCGATGAGTCCGAGCACCAGCACGATCCCGGCGGCGATCACGTCTGCCCAATCAAAAATCTGCGGCCCGGCGATGAAAATTTCCGTCGGCCCGTCCGCGCCGCCGATAACGCCGACGGACGCAAAGCCGCGCAGATTCGTGACGGTTTTCAGAAGCCCGGCCAGCAGCGCAAGCACCGCCGCGCCAAGGCAGACAAACCGCAGCGGGCTTTTGCGGAACGCGTAGCCCGGCAGCTGCGCGGTAAGCTCTGCCGCAGCCTGCTTTGCCGGGCCAAGCGCGGCAAAGATCTCCGCATCCGTCTGCCCGGCCTCGCGCCGCTCATTGATCGAGCTGCGCAGGTCGTCCATCACCCGGTCCTTCATTTGCCCCGATAGCGACAGCCGCCGCCGGACAGCGCGCAGATAGCGCGCAAGCTGTTTTTCATTCATGTCCTGCATCCTCCCCGCAAAAATGGTCCACTGCCGTCCGGAATCCGGCCCAGAGGCCGAGACGGCGTTCATTTTCTTCTCTGCCCTTTTCCGTCGCGGAATAGATCTTCCGCGGAGCCGCACGCCCTGTCTCCTGCTGCCAGACCGCTTCGATCAGCCCGTCGTCCTCCAGCCGGTATAAAATCGGGTAGAGCGTTCCCTCCCTGAGCGTAAACAGCCCGCCGGAGCGGCTGCCGAGCTGTGCGATCAGCTCGTAGCCATAGGTCGGCCCCCGGCAGATCGTCTGCAAAACCAGCAGCTCCAGCACGCCCTTCTTGAGCTGCTGCAAAAAACGTTCTTCCATCCGCACCATCCTTGCATTTCTAAGTATTTTGTATTACTAAATATAAAGTACCATATTTCCCCCAGCCTGTCAAGCAAGACAGCGCAAAAAGGCTCCCTTGAAACCCACACGAATTCCAAGCAGAATGAGAAAGAATACGCCGGACCGCATCGTTCGGATTCCAATTTTTTATATTTTTGCGTCCATCTCTTGGGCGTTCGGATCGCAGTGGTGTTCTCAGGAGCGAAAAAATCCAGGCATCATCAGGATGTCTGGATTTTTGTGTTATCTGAAGGCTGCGATATTACATACCGCTGCCATGCTTGCGCATGGAATTGCCGGGCGATCGAACCCAATGGGTTCGGTCCGACATACGAATCACCAAAAAGAAACCATCCGGATGGATGGTTTCTTTTTTGGTGACCCGTACGGGAATCGAACCCATATTACCGCCGTGAAAGGGCGGTGTCTTAACCTTTTGACCAACGGGCCTGGTAGCGGCAATCTGACTCGAACAGATGACACTCCGGGTATGAACCGAATGCTCTACCAACTGAGCTATGCCGCCATATTTACTTGCGCCGCATCTCACGGGCACGATGTATTATAAGGGATTCAGATCGATTTGTCAACCGGAATCTTTCACTTTTTTAGAAATTTTTCTGTGTATTTGCTCCATACTAACGCCGGGGTGATAAAATGACGCTTCGATATTTCTGCCTGATCGTGCTTGCGGGCGGGACGGTCTATGTCTGCATAGAGCTTCTCTGGCGCGGTCGCTCCCATTGGAGTATGTTTCTGGACAGCGGCCTGTGCGCGGCGCTCATCGGTATGCTCAACGAATGGGCGCCGGGGCTGCCGCTGAGTGCGCAGGCGCTTCTCGGCGCCTGCGTCATAACGGGCTCGGAGCTGGTGTTCGGTTCCCTGTTCAACCGCTCGTATGCCGTCTGGGACTACCGCGGTCTGCCGCACAATGTTCGCGGGCAGATCTGCCCGCAGTATTTCTGCGCGTGGCTGTTCATTGCGCTGCTGGCAGTGCTTCTGGACGATGGACTTCGGCTCCTGGCTCTGGGCGAGCCGCTGCCGCAGTACCGCTTATTCTAATTCCCCGAACACCCCGTCCCGGCAGAGGTCCGTCACGCGCACGGCGCGCAGCTCGTTATGCAGCTGCGCCGCCTGTACATAGACCTTAACGTAATTCATGGCATGACCGGCGTACAGGCCGTTTTCCTCCTGCTCGAACAGCACCTGCTGCGTCGTGCCGAGCATGGACGCGTGGTACGCGGCCTCCAGCTCTGCCGCGGCGGATGCGGCCTCGGCCGCGCGGCGCTCCTTGACGGCGTTCGGGATCTGGTCAGGCATATCTGCCGCAGGCGTTCCCTTGCGGCGGGAGTATGGGAAGATGTGAAACATGGAAAGCCCGCAGGTCTTCAGGAATTCCAGCGATTCCGCGAATTCCTCCTCCGTCTCGCCGGGGAAGCCGACGATCAGGTCGGTCGTGACGGCGCAGCCGGGGAAATACTTCCGCAGCAGCCGGACGCTTTCGAGGTACCGGGCCGTATCGTATTTGCGGTGCATCCGCTTCAGGACGGTATCCGAGCCGGATTGCAGGCTCAGGTGGAACTGCGGGCAGAGATTCGCATATCCGGAAAGCGTCTTGCAGAACGCCTCGTCGATCGTGCGCGGCTCCAGAGAGC
>ENA-OZAU01001060-OZAU01001060.1-human-gut-metagenome-genome-assembly--contig:-NODE-1060-length-10852-cov-5.096508_pt1 | contig 10852 bp, 8 predicted proteins | sample MGYA00243303_ERZ653503 | MGnify/ENA primary metagenome ERZ653503 (study PRJEB26926, sample SAMN06165049) | human gut metagenome | biome: ENVO:00009003; feature: ENVO:2100002; material: ENVO:00002003...
ATTTTATCTATATTCATATGTCCCGGTACGATCTCATTGTATGAAGAAACGATACCGACAAGCGGACGCTTCATTTCTTCTTTAGTCATACCGAGAGCATTGAACAGTGAACGCTGAGGAGCTTTGTCAACTCCGTCGCAGTAAAAATTACAATCCATTGTTTTATACCTCGTTTTATCTTTAAATATCCAAAAATCGTAAAAAATCAAACTGCTTTCCCGACTTTGTAAATCAGGAAAGCAGTAATTCACACACAGTCCGATTACATTTACAATCGGAGATATATAATTTATTAATTATGTATCTGACAGTTTATCAGTTGTTGATAAACTTATCTTCTTCGTTGTTCCAGCTGTAAAGCTTACGGATCTCTTCGCCAACCTTTTCAGACGGGTGTTCAGCTGCAAGCTTTCTCATAGCTCTGAAGTGAGCCTGACCGCCTGCCGGTGACATGTCGAGGAGAAATTCCTTAGCGAATGAACCGTCCTGAATGTTTTTCAGAATCTGCTTCATAGCCTTCTTTGTATCTTCTGTTATAACCTTAGGACCTGTAATATAGTCGCCGTATTCGGCAGTGTTTGAAATAGAATATCTCATACCTGCAAAACCGCTCTGGTAGATAAGGTCAACGATAAGCTTCATTTCATGGATACATTCAAAGTAAGCGTTTCTTGGATCGTAGCCTGCTTCAACCAATGTTTCAAAACCTGCCTGCATAAGAGCGCATACGCCGCCGCAGAGAACAGCCTGTTCACCGAAGAGGTCTGTTTCTGTTTCTGTTCTGAATGTTGTTTCAAGAACGCCGGCTCTTGCACCGCCGATACCGAGTGCATATGCAAGTGCGAGATCCTTAGCCTGACCTGTAGCATCCTGCTCAACAGCAACGAGGCAAGGTACACCCTTACCAACCTGATACTCTGAACGAACTGTGTGACCAGGTCCCTTAGGAGCTACCATTGTAACATCAACATCCTTTGGAGGCTTGATGCAACCGAAGTGAATGTTAAAGCCGTGAGCGAACATAAGCATATTGCCTGCTTCGAGGTTTGGCTCGATGTCGTTCTTGTAAAGAGCTGCCTGCTTTTCATCGTTGATAAGAATCATGATGATGTCAGCCTGCTTTGCAGCCTCTGCCGATGTATATACCTTAAAGCCCTGTGCCTCAGCCTTTGCCCAGCTCTTGCTGCCTTTGTAAAGACCGACGATTACATCACAACCTGAATCCCTGAGGTTGAGAGCGTGTGCATGACCCTGGCTGCCGTAACCGATAATAGCAATTTTCTTACCCTTGAGAAGGTCAAGGTTACAATCTGACTGATAGTAGATTGGTGCTGTCATGTTTTTTGTGTAGTCTTTCATATTAAAGTCCTCCTTACCGCAAACGCGGCATATAAATTAAAATATATGCTAACTGTAAGATTAAACGGAAACCGAAGCTGTGCCTCTGTCAATGGCAACAGTACCTGTTCTTACAATCTCACGGATACCATAAGGCTTGAGTAAGTCAACAAGCGTGTTGATGCGGCTTGCACATTCGCAGTACTCAACGGTAACTGACGAAGGGGATACATCAACGATTTTCGCCTGCATAATTTCAACCGTTTTGACAATTTCGGCTCTTTTTGAGGCGGCGCAGTGAACCTTGATTAAAACAAGCTCACGGCTGATAAATTCGCCCTCGTTAAGCCTTTTTACCTTAATGACGGGAATGAGCTTGTTGAGCTGTTTTTCAAGCTGTTCAACAATGTACTCGTCACCGTTTGCAACGATTGTGATTCGGGAAACCGACGGGTCCTGAGTAACACCTACTGCGAGTGAGTCGATGTTAAAACCTCGGCGAGAGAAAAGTCCCGAAATTTTTGAAAGAACGCCCGCCTGATTTTCAACAAGTATTGATAATGTATACTGCATTTTATCACCTCATTAAATTGACGGAGTGTCGGGGTGAACATCGCAAACAAGAATGAACGGTTTTTCCGAATCAACAATACCCTTGATGATGTTTTCAGCTTCCTTGTTTGAATGAGCCTCTGCATGGTCAATGCCGTAAGCATCGGCAATCTTCAAGAAGTCGGGATCACCGTTGAGAATTGTTGCGGAGTGTCTGCCGCCGTAGTGTTTGTCCTGAAGTTCACGAACCATTCCGAGTCGTGCGTTTTTCATAATGATGATTTTAATTCCGAGCTGATTGCCTGCAATAGTCGCAAGCTCATTAAGCCCCATCTGAAAACTGCCGTCACCGCAGATTACAATAACATCACGGTCGGGTCTTGCAAACTTTGCACCGATTGCAGCGGGAATTGAGTAACCCATTGTACCCATACCGCCTGTTGTGAGGAATCTGCCCTCACGAATACGGAAGTTGTTTGCACACCAGATTTGATTTTGTCCTACATCGGCAACAAGAATTGCCTTTGAGCGGAACATTGCACTGAGATGACCGACAAGTGTTCTCGGCTCAACAAAGCCGTCAAAAACGGGAGGCTCACGGTAAAGGTCTTTTTTCCAGTTCTTTACGGTTTCGCTCCACATTGTTGTAACCTTGTAATCGCCGATGCTGTCAAGCAGCATATTGATGACATTTTTCATATCGCCTACAATCGGAATTTCTGTTTTAACATTCTTACCGATTTCAGCAGGGTCAATGTCAATGTGAATTACCTTTGTGTTTTCACTCATCTGGTCGGGAGCCGCAACAGCTCTGTCACCGAGTCTTGCACCGCATACGATTACAAGGTCGGCTTCGTGAAGAGCACGGTTGGCAACAGCCTTGCCGTGAGTGCCGAGCATTCCGAGATAAAGCTCATGCTCGCTGGGCATAACACCGATGCCCATCATAGTTGAAATAACGGGGATACCCGTAGTTTCTGCAAATTTTTGAAGTTTAAGCTTGATACCCGAACTCAGCACGCCGCCGCCTGATACGATAACAGGACGCTTGCTTGCGTTGATGGCCTCAACAGCCTTTTTAACCTGAATTGCGTGTCCCTTAGTGTTCGGCTTGTAACCGATAATGTTTACGCTTTCGGGATATTCAAAACTTTCAATTTCATTTTCCTGAATATCAACGGGAATGTCGATAAGTACAGGACCGGGTCTGCCGGTTGAGGCAATATGGAAAGCCTCTTTGAAAACTCTCGGAAGGTCTTCTGTTTTGCTGACGAGATAACTGTGCTTTACAAACGGTTCACAAGCTCCCGTGATGTCAGCTTCCTGAAAGACATCTCTGCCGAGAAGGTCGGAACGAACCTGACCTGTAATGGCAACAATCGGAATAGAGTCCGTATAGGCGGTTGCAATGCCTGTGATGAGGTTGGTTGCACCGGGACCGGAAGTTGCCACGCAAACACCGGGACGATTACTGCATCTTGCATAGCCGCTTGCCGCATGAGCAGCGTTCTGTTCCTGACGAACAAGAATGTGGGTAATGCTCGAATCGTAAATTTTATCGTAAAATGGGCAGATAGCCGCACCGGGATAACCAAAGACTATGTCAACGCCCTCGGCTTCCAAACATTTTACCATAATTTCAGCACCGCTGATCATTATGTTTTGTCCCTCCTATCCTTTTTACTGTGAGCAAAAGGTGTTTTGTAACATTAAATATACCTTTTTACTTTACCGCTAATTATACAATAAATACCTTAAAAAGTAAAGAGCAGTATTGCCCATAAATTAAATTTTTTGCAGGATTTTGACAGATAATTTGCAAAATGAATTTTAATTGTTTTTTACTCCCTGCTTACTGAAATTTTAAGTCGCTTAGTTTTGTAAAGTATATTCTTGAATTAAGGTCACTTTTTTTGTCTGCATTATCAGGGAACATCATTATCATCAAATTATCTTTTCCTATTCGTGATATACTGCCTATAGTGTACCCTTTTTCTTCAATATTGAATTTTGTTTCCTTCATTGTTTTGTTGGTTGTATCAAAAAGATATATGTAGTTATCTTCTGAACTTGATTCCGCCCTCTTATACAATAAATTTGTATCACTGTCATCTTCAGATGCGGATACTATTGAAAAAGTATCATCTACATCTTCTGATATGTCGGATTTTTTCAGCTTATCGCTGTCTATATATCCTATACATCTTGTTATGCTGAAATTTTGATAGAATAGATAATTGTTTTTAAAATCAAAAACCTGTACGCCCTGAATTAATTCGTTTGAATCATCTGAAATGTTAGAAATATCATAGCTTTTTTGAAAATTCATATCATAGTCATAAGTTTCTATTTTTAAAGAAGCTTCGTTCTGTGAAATGCAATCCAAAACCAAAAGAGAGATTGTTTTTGTACTTTTGTCAATTGAAACTTTTCTTATAGTTTCCCCGATACTGTTTTTATCATCAAACTCTAAATATTTTAATTGCTTGAATTTTTGAGTTTCGGTATCATACAGTTCCAAAGAAGTACCGTTGTTTAGCACTTTTGTGATTATGACAAGATTGTCTGCTCCTGTAACAGTGTCATATGGAAATCCGCCTTTGTCAGAAAATACAGTCGTCATTTTGTTTTTATTAAGGTCGATATCAATAAATTCAAGAGTTCTGTTTTCTTCGTCTGTAATGTCGCCCGTGCTTGTCGTAAAGCAAAGGTGATTATTTACATAAGCTTTATCGTGAATTTGCATAGACCAGTTTTTTATTGAACCAAGTTTTACACTGTTTTTTTTATCTAAATAATATCTGTAGTATTCCATTTCATTTGGAGAGTCTTTATTGATTTTTGAATATATGAAGCCGTTATCAATTTGTTTAAATAAGCCGTAAAGATTTAAAGTATCCACCTTTTTGCCGTTATTGTAAATTTCTAAGTTATGATTTAATTCTGTTGTTTCAATATCTGAATCAAGAGATAAATCATCTGTATTCGTTACGGTTGTTTGTTCAGTGGGGTTATTGCTTGATGAAGAAGTGTTACATCCATATAATGAAAGTAAAAATAAAGCGGTTACTAATAATAAAAATATCTTTTTCAAATTAATCTCTCCGAAGTTTATTTATCAGTTACAAGCGCTGACAAAAACATTATAATTTACATAATTATAAAAGTCAATGATTTTAAAATACTATAATATAAGATTATGTTTAGAAAAATTTTGGCAAATGAAAGCACCGTGAAACTTGTGAAAGCTCACGGTGCTTTATCATAATAAAAAAAATCAATATTTCTTTTTGAGGAGTCTTGCGGCAATGAGGACGCAGACTACGCTGACGCCTGTGTCGGCGATAACAGACATCCAGATTTGTGCAAGACCGAATGCGGCGAGGATGATTACAAGAGCCTTGATTGAGAGGGCGAAGATGATGTTGCCCTTGACTGTGTTGATAACACTTCTTGCAATTTTAATTGCCTTTGGAAGCTGTTTGAGTGTGCCTGATGCGAGAACTGCGTCTGACGCTTCAATAGCGGCTTCACTGCCGAATCCCATTGCGATACCGCAGTCGCTTGCCGAAAGAACAGGGGCATCATTGATGCCGTCACCCACAAAGCAAGCGCCCTTGGATTTTGATTTCAAGCCCTTGAAAAGCTCAAGCTTTTGAGCAGGGAGAAGCTCTGCGTGACATTCGGAAAGTCCGAGTTCATTTTTAACATTTTCGGCAGGCTGTTGTCTGTCGCCTGTGAGCATTACCGTGTTCTTGACACCGAGCCCTTCAAGCTGTGAGATAACCTCTTTTGCCTCAGGTCTTACCGTATCGCTGACATTGAGCGAACCGATAAGCTGACCGTCATAAATTACGAAAACAGAATCGTCTTTATTTGCAATCTTCTTCTGTTCGTCCGAAAGAATCTTTGAACCGCCGCACTGAATAGTTTTGCCGTTATAAACTGCGCTTGTTCCGTGACCGGCACTTTCGCTGTAGTCGGAAAGCTCGGGGAGTTTAAGACCGTTTGCCTTCTCTCTGATTGCGGAGGCAATCGGATGAGCAGAATATTTTTCGCTTGCAGCGGCAAGAGCAAGAACTTCGTCAGCACTGTATGAACCGACAGTATTAACCTTGTTTACGCTGAGCTTGCCGCTTGTGAGTGTGCCTGTTTTATCAAATACGAATGTGTCTGCTTTTGCAAGAGCCTCAATGTATTTTCCGCCCTTGATGAGTACACCGACTTCGGATGCCGCACCGATACCCGAATAGTAGGAGAGAGGTACGGAAATAACAATAGCACACGGACATGACGCTACAAGACAAACAAGCGCACGGTATAGCCATTCGCTGAATGCTCCGAGTCCGCAAAGCGGAGGAATTACTGCGATTGCAGCTGCAATGAGTACAACAACCGGTGTGTAAACAGAGGCAAATCTTGAAATAAGCTTTTCGCTGTTGCCCTTTTGAGCGGCGGCATCTTCAACAAGCTGAAGAATTCTTGTTGCGGTACTGTCGCCGAAATGTTTTGTGGTTTTGACGGTAATAAGGTTACTGCCGTTGATTGCACCGCTGAGTACCTCACTGCCCTCGCCTGCGTCAACAGGAAGGCTTTCGCCTGTGAGAGCCGATGTGTCGAGAGTCGTTTTACCTTTAATAATAACGCCGTCAAGCGGAACTCTTTCGTATGGCTTGACTTCAATGATACTTCCGATTTCAACGCTTTCGGCAGGAACAATCTGTTCTGCACCGTCAACAATAATTGTTGCTGTATCGGGACGAATGTTTGCAAGCTTTTCAATGTCACGGCGGGATGCGTCAACTGCTCGATCCTCAAAAATTTCACCGATAGAAAAGAGGATTGTTACCATTGCCGCCTCAACAAAATCTCCAAGACAGAATGCCGCAATTACCGCAACAGCCATAAGCGTTGTTTCGTCAATTCTCAGCTTTAGAATGTTTTTTGCACCCTTGATGAATACCTTGTAACCCGAAAGAAGTGTTGCAACAAAACACGCTGCGAGTACAACATAATGAACAGCCGTAACACCGTCAAGTGTAAGGTGGAGAATTTCGGACACTACAGCAAGTACAATTGAAATTGCAAGGAAGATTGTGTCACGGTTGATTTTCTTTTTTGTGATTTCGGGTTCTGCCTTTGTTGTGATATCATTTTTCGGAGTTTTGTCAACAACGGTTACACCGTCCTCAATGTTGTCGCAAATTGCCTGAATTTCGGAAACAGGATTCTGCTTTTCGCTTTTGAAATTGAGAAGTTTTGTCGCAAAATTGAAGCTCACATCCTCAAAGCCGTCTGTTTCTGCAATTTTAGCCTCAATCTTGCCTGCACAATTAGCGCAGTTGAGATTGTCAAGCTGATATTTGTACCTCATATGTCTCCCTCCTTATTCAAGAACATGGTCAAGTCCCATTTCTATGATTCGTTTCACATGGTCATCGTCAAGGCTGTAATAAATCTGCTTTCCTTCACGGCGAACACGCACCAGCTTGTTCTGCCTTAACACACGCAGTTGGTGGGAAATTGTGCTTTGCTCCATGCTGAGAGCTTCAGCAATGTTGAGCACCGACATTTCATTTTCCGAAATGGTGTACATAATGCGAAGTCGGGTTGAATCACCGAAAACCTTAAAAAGGTCTGCAAGCTCAAACAGCACATCAATGTCGGGCATTTCGGGAGTGGTTGTTTTTTCTTTGTTTTCCATAGGCGTCCTCTTTAATTTTCTCTCAGGTTAATAGTTATACTTGAACATATGAAGATATGCTCATATGTTAATTATAATATAGCATTCCCTTTTTAAAAAGTCAATAGACACACACGAAAAAATGTAATGTTTTTCAAGTTTTTTTGCCCCAAAGTTTCACTTGTTTATTGTGTCCGTTTGGAAAGTATATATAATATAGTATAGAAAGTTAATTTTAGATTTGAAAAAAGAAGATTGAAGGTGTAAAATTATCATAGGAATAACGGAACGATATTTTTCTGTGTTAAATTTGAATTGTAAATTGCTCAGATGCCTGATGATAGCACGAAAATAACACTTGTTTCAATTTGTAATAATTTTACAAAAAATCGCTTTGATTAATTACTTCTTTTTAGGAAAAAACGGTTTTAAAAAGCATGGTTGGTTATATTAAAAACAAAAAAAGCAACAAATTAATAATTTGAGTACAACTTGCCCAAAAATAGATTACAGTTTTATTATTCCGTTGACTTTACTACAATTTTGTAGTATCATTTTCTGTAAGAGAATTGTTAAATTACATCTGCGTAACCGAGTGGGTTCGTTTTTAATAAAATGTAACAAATTAGTTCTCATTATGAATTTTAGATTCGTATAATTTTTGATTTTTACTTATACACTATATAGATATACATTTTCAGATATTTAGCTTATTTAGTTAAAAGTATCTTCTACACATTAATTGGGGTGTAACAATTGGAGAAGTTCGTAGTTACCGGCGGAAAGCCATTATCGGGTGAAGTGACAATCAGCGGTGCGAAAAATGCAGCCGTTGCAATTATTCCGGCAGTTATTCTTTGTGATGAACCGTGCCAGATTGAAAATATTCCTAACATCAGCGATGTATCACTTATCAGCAGAATTCTTCAGCAGATGGGTGCTAATGTAAGACGAATCAACCGTTCGTCCTTATATATTGATCCTACAAAAATCCGCACATGCAATGCTGTGACCGACCTTGTAAGAGGTATGAGAGCGTCATATTATCTCCTCGGCGCACTTTTGGGCAAGTACGGCAAGGCTAAGGTGGCTCTTCCGGGCGGCTGTAACTTTGGCGTGCGTCCGATTGACCAGCATCTTAAAGGCTTTGAGGCTCTCGGTGCGACAACTCAGCTTGTTGACGGTGCGATTATAGAGGCAGAATGTGACAGCCTTGTCGGTACACATGTGTACCTTGATGTTGTGTCCGTAGGTGCAACAATGAACATTATGCTTGCCGCATCAAAGGCAAAGGGACAGACCATTATTGAAAATGCCGCAAGAGAACCGCATATTGTTGACCTTGCGAACTTCCTTAATTCAATGGGTGCGGATGTCAGGGGCGCAGGTACGGATGTTATCAAAATCCGTGGCGTTGAGTATCTTCACGGCATTACTTATTCGATTATTCCTGACCAGATTGAGGCAGGAACATATATGTGTGCCGCCGCCGCAACAAGAGGTTGTATTACGGTAAAGAATATTACACCGAAGCATCTTGAATCAATCAGCGCAAAGCTGCGTGAGATGGGTGTTAAGATTACGGAATATGATGAGGCTCTCAAGGTTGATGCGTCATCTGCTCCGCTAAAGCGCTGTAATATCAAGACAATGCCGCATCCCGGCTTTCCGACAGACTGTCAGCCGCAGTTTGCCGCATTGCTTATGAGCGTTCCCGGAACAAGCATCATCAACGAGAATGTTTGGGATAATCGCTACCAGTATGTCAGCGAGCTTATCAGAATGGGTGCGCAGATTTCTGTTGAGGGCAGACTTGCAATCATTGAGGGCGGTGTTCCGCTCACAGCGGCTCCCGTTAAGGCAACCGACCTTCGTGCAGGTGCGGCTATGATTATTGCCGCTCTTGAAATTAACGGTACAACAGAGATTTCAAATATTCAGTTCATTGAGCGTGGATATGAAGATGTTGTTGAAAAGTTCAGAGGACTTGGTGCAGATATCAAAAAGGTGTATTTTACAGGAGACAACGAGCAAGAGCTCGGTGCCTGACTAAAATTTAATTAGAAATCAAAGCCGTTTTCTTTGTGAGAACGGCTTTTTTGTGAGATAATTTACAAATTTTAAAATTTGTGTTATCATATTCGTTATACTAAAGATAAGGATTGATTGTTTTGGCAAGAGCAGTACCGCTGTTCAGCGGAAGTAAGGGTAACAGCTACTACATAGGTTCGGCAAGCGAAGGCGTACTGATTGACGCAGGTCGTTCATGTAAGCAGATTGAAAATGCCATGCTTGCAAACGGACTTGATATGGGCAGTATCGGGGCGGTTTTTATAACTCACGAACACACAGACCATTGCAGTGCGTTGCGTGTGCTTGCAAAGCGTTACGGCTTTAAGGTGTATTCAAGTCTTGGTACGCTCAATGCTTTGAGGGCAGGTAATAAGCTTGATCCAAACACAGATGCAGATGTTATAACTGACGAGGTTGTAATCGGCAATATGCGTGTTCAGCGAATTGACACACCCCACGATGCGGCGGAAAGCTGTTGTTACCGTGTTACTGCTCCCGACGGAAAATCCGCACTTATAGCAACCGATATGGGCGTTATGTTGCCCGATGTCAGAACTGCCGCAGAGCAGAGTGACTTTGTTGTGCTTGAGTCAAATCACGATATCAATATGCTCAAAAACGGATTTTATCCTTATCCGCTAAAGCAGAGAATCCTTTCAAACAGAGGACATCTTTCAAATGAGGCGTGTGCAAAAGAACTTGTTAACCTTGTTGAAAAGGGAACTTTAAGACTTATGCTCGGCCATCTCAGCGAAGAAAATAATACCGTTCCGCTTGCCATGTCAACATCCGTAGACCTGCTCACATCAAACGGAATGAAGTACAAAAGCGATTATTCGCTTGATGTTGCTCCGAGTGTAAGCACAACAAAAGCCATCATCTTTTAACCTTAAACAAACAAGAGAAATATGATTAAGATTAACATAATTTGTATCGGCAAAATCAAGGAAAAATATTTTACCGACGCAATTGCAGAGTATGCAAAACGCTTGACCGCATTTTGTAAATTCAATATTATTGAGCTTTCGGAAGAACGCATTAAGAGCAACATACCGAATAGGTCGCAGATTGATGAGGTTATTTTCTCTGAGGGAAAACGAATCATGCAGAAAATTTCGCCTTCTGATTATGTTGTTGCAATGTGTATTGAGGGAAAGTCTATGTCTGTCTCTTATACACATCTGACGCTGCCGACGATCTTACGCG
>ENA-OZAU01001066-OZAU01001066.1-human-gut-metagenome-genome-assembly--contig:-NODE-1066-length-10810-cov-4.147280_pt1 | contig 10810 bp, 6 predicted proteins | sample MGYA00243303_ERZ653503 | MGnify/ENA primary metagenome ERZ653503 (study PRJEB26926, sample SAMN06165049) | human gut metagenome | biome: ENVO:00009003; feature: ENVO:2100002; material: ENVO:00002003...
GTAAGATCGTCGGCAGCGTCAGATGTGTATAAGAGACAGCTTTGAGGGAGGAGGCGCAGATTGCTCCGTTTGCGGAAGAACGCTGCCGTTCCCGACGCAATCGCGCCCCGAGCTCGGTGTGGATTTTTCTTCCATTGTACCGAGCAGCCTTTCAAGCTCCCTCAGTCTCTGACATTTCCGCGTAAACTCTCTTTCCAGAGCGACGTACGCCCTTTCCAAAGCCTGCTTGTCCTTGAATTTTTTTATTTCCCTTTCGTTTTCCATCAGGCGCCCTCCTCCGTTTTAAGCGGCAGGTCGGAAAGCATCGCCTTGTGCAGCCGAATGTGTTTTAACACCGCCTCCTCCGTTTCCCTGCCTGTCTGCGCGGCCTGTCCGCTGATTACAAAACGCACGTGCTCGTCGATGTGAATCTCGTGATTGTCTATATCGAGGGGCACGACGTCCTCCGTCATGCGCAGGTTTTCGCGCTCGGCTTTTTTCACGTGCAGCTGATTGAGATTCTGCGCGGTTTCCCAATTGCCGAAGCCCATCATTTCCAAAATCTTTACCTTGTTTGTGGGGGAAACGCGTCCCGTCTCGTCGCTTAAAAGTCCCGCGTTGAGCAAATCCATAACCATGCTCTTGCGTGAAGCGGGAGTTTCGTTCAGGTCGTTTTCCGTTTCAAACACGACGTCGTCGCTGCTTATGTCGCTGCCGCTGAAATAAAAGACTTCTATGCTGCCGTTGTCGCCCACAACCTTTTCAAGCCGCGCGGCGGTGGCAAACTGCTTGTACAGCCTGAGAATATGCTGCCCTACGGTTTTGATTGCGCCCCGTATCTGTTCCGCGCTGACGGCAAGCCTCGTGTCGTCCTGCTCTATGAGCAGCTGCAGCGCCACTCCGCTAGTAAGCCCCGTCTGAGTTTTGCTGTTTCGCATAAACTCCGACACTCCCGACACCTGCAAAAACTCCGCAAGCAGCCTCTGCTCTTCGAGGTTGAAGTCGTCGGGCACGCTGCCCGAGCTGAGCAGACGGGGCAGATTTGCGCCCTGCCTGTAAACCAGCACCTTGCCGGGCGTGAGCCACTCGCCGTCCACCAAATCGGTGTCTATCGAGCCGTCCTCCACCGCCAGCACGCCCATGGATATTCTGTTGAGAAACTCGTGCTTGCGGCACTTGACTGCATTGTAAGCTCTTTGCAGCGGCACCAGACGTTCTATCATGGAAACGCCCCAGAAGCATCCCGCCCAAAGAATGGAAACCTGCCGTACGAAAGGAAAATCCCTTTCGCCGTCCGTGCCGTTTCTGTAAGGCAGCGGACCCGAATACACGAGAACGTCTCCCGCAACCACCGTCAGCTCTCCGTCCGGATTTTGCTTTGTGGGGCGCGTATACCGTTCTATGACCAGCACGGCGTCCTTTTTGACCTGCTCGGTCACGCCCGGCGCCGTCTTGTTGTAGCTGCGTCCGCCCATGGACACTCCTCCGTCAAGGGAAAATACTTTCAGCTCCTCTCCCTTAACGTCCGCGCCCCAAATCTCCTTGACCTCCGCCGAAGAATAAGCCTTTGCGTGAATAATGCTCTTGCACTCGTCCAAATCGGCGCACACGCTGCTGTCGGGATAAATCTCGAAAGGAGGCACCACGCTGACCGATACGTCTCCGCACGTGTATACCTTGTCGTCGCTTTTGATTTTGACGCCCTTTTCCTTGTCCCACACGATTTTGTAAAACACCGTTCCGCACGCTTCGCTCCACATAGTGCCCTTGTCGATAATTCCGTTTACGGACAGCTTTTCGGAGCAGCTTTCAAGAATTTTTTTTGCCAGCTTTGCGGAATTTACGTCCTTGTCCTCGTCGGTAAAGGGTCTTACCGTCATTTTGGGACGCACCCGCGACAGCTTGGCAAGCCGCGTTTCGTATACGGGCGCAATATGATTGAACACCTGTTTTTCCTGCCATTCAAAGGTCTTTTCGTCCTCGACAAGGCTGTCGCCCGCAACGGAGCAGTATTGATTTCCCGCAAGAAAATTCATATTGAGCTGCCAGCTCAGTTCATACGGTCTGCGCGCCTGCTGTCGTTCCTTAAAATCCTCCTTTATCTCCTCCACCAGCTCCTCGGCAAAACGCTCCGCAATGCTTTTCTCCCTTTCCTTTCCGATTTTTTCGTTACCTTTCTTTTTCATTCAACTCTCCTTTTCTCCGTCCTTTTCTTCGCCCGATGCGCTTTCGAGCGCGAGCAGCAGCCTCGTCCTTTCGCGCAAGAGCTGTTCGTCGCTCAAATACGACAAATCGTTTTGCTCCTCCCTTCCGTTGAGTTCCAGCAGGGTTTTGGCGGCGGCAAGGTCGGGAGAAACGTATTTTGTGGTTATGCGCCTTTTGACAAGCTTCATTTCCTCTCCCACGCTTGCGTATTCGTCTACGTTCTCCTTGACCTTGTAGCCCATAGCCTTTTTGAGCAGCATTTTTTCGACGGAGGATTTGAAATCCTTCTCCTTCATCTGTTTGCCCTAAGCCTCCTGATTAGTTTTTCTTTGTCGCGGGCGATTACGGATTTTTCCTCCGGCGGCTTTCTCGGTTCGGGACGGGAGCAAAGATAGTATCTCAACTCGTCCAGCGCGTGGTCGTCTTTTTTTGCGGGCAAATCGTTGCTTCCCCATCGGTAGCTTTTAAGCTCGCGGATTAAATTCACGCAGCTGCGGAAAATATAAAGCCGCGGTCCTAAGGGAGAAATTTTAAGATATTGTTTGACTCTGTTTATACCCGAATACAAATCCTTGTTCACGCGCGAATTGACGTTTATTCCCTGTTCCGAAAACAGCTCCGACACCGATTTGGAGGCGGCGAGAGTGCGTTGATTTGCCGCCGAATCGATAAAGGCGTCGAGTCTTCCCTTTCCGTCGGTGTGCCAATTGAGCCGCGCCGAAATTTCCTTTATCCTTTCGGCGTGCCAGGCGACGTCCTTTTTCGCCGCGTAGTGCTCGGCAACCACATAAACCACTCCGTCGCCGTCTATCGCGTACCAATGACAGCTTAACGGATTGTTGAGTCCGGGGTCTATGGAAAGCGCGTCCTGCCACTCTTGCGGCACGTCGAAGGGGTCGATAACGTGCACCGACGGGTCGAACTCGGAGTAAACGGGACCGCTCTCCGACACAAACCTGCCGTAACGTCTGCTTTCAAGCTCGTCCTCAGGCATATATTCGGTGAGCAGCTTTATTTCCTCCCCGTCAAGCCACGGGTTGTCCGCCCACTCCATAAAGAGGCACCAAACCTCGTCGTCCCCCGCAGCGTTGAGATAAATTTCGTCGTACACCCAAGTCAGTCCCGAAAGCGGCGTCATGGTGCCGAAAATTCTGCCTTTTCTGTCCATAACGCGCATTCTACACTCGCGGTAAATCTCATAGGGCGGCTCCTCGTCGAACCAGACGAAATCCAGACTCGTCCCCTGAAATTTGTCCCGACCCGCCTCGCAGTTTCTGAAGCCTATGCGGCTAAGTCCGCCGAATACGTTTTTGACGACTATGTAATCGATGACTCCGTACTCCGCGTCCGACCTGCGTCCGCTTGACATAACCACTTCCTTTATCCAGCTTTTGTCGAGATATTTGAGTATTTTCTGCTGCGCGACGTCCCGCTGCACCTGTGCCGAAAGAGACACCACCCAACCGCAAACGTCGTCTTTGTTTTTCAGGTACGGATGAATGCCTCGCGCAAGCCACACAGCCTCCACCGCTCCGCACTCCGTTTTGCCGCTGCGATTGCCGCCGAACACCCATTTGTTGCGTTTTTGGCATCTGTGAAAGGCAAGCTGCTTCAAGTGAACCTTTTCCCCCTTGTTGTATCGGGAAAGCGCGCTTTTATCTCTTTTTTCAAGCTCCTTGTCTATGCGGGCAATTTCTTTGATAATCTCCTTCATAAAAATCCATTTTCCGTCAAAACTTTCAGGATAGAATGAGTTATAATGCGTTGTAAGCAAACGGCTTTCGTCCGCACAAGGTCGTTTAAAGCGTCGAAACCGTTGCTTTAAAAACTCAAACCAATCCGTCGGGGACGGTCCCTACCCACCCTTTTGCCTCTGCCCACAGAACCGTCCGTCAGACGTTTAAACGGAGAAAAATTATGAAAAAGTATCTTTGTATCCTAATCCTTGCGCTTTGCGCAAGCCTGCTGCCCGTCTCGCCCGCGCTTGCCGACACGGTAAGCTGGGTAAGAATCACGCAGGACAACACACGCTTTTACCGCAATCCCACAAATATGGACGCGGACATCATGTTCGAGCTTGAAAAAAGCTATTACCTCAAGGTCGTAAGCGAACAGAGTTATTTCTATCAGGTAGAACTGATGGACAACGACAACGGCTTCGTAAAAATTTACGGCTACGTAAAAAAGACCGACGTCACGCCCTGCGATACGGTGCCCGAGCTTCCTTTATATCCCGCGGTTTACGTTTCCGTCACGGGCAGCAACGCCATATTGTACAGCGCCTGCAGCACGGCGTCTCAGCCGCTGTGCTCGGTTTTCTACGGTCAGCAGCTCAACTATTACGGCAGCATGACGGTAGCCAACAGCAAATGGTATTTTGTGAAAACGGGCGAAACCTTCGCTTACATCAACAGCGCTTACGCCAGCGCGCCGCTGATAAATCCGCACCCCACTCCGCTGCCGGGCGAGGAAACGCCCGAGCCGGAACCGGTCGAACCGAATACCGATTCCGAAAAGACCGAGCAGCCGTCGCAGTCCTTCGACATGCAGATTGCTCTTATTATCCTCATCTGCATACCCGCGGTAATAATTGTGGTAATCCTCTTCATTCCCACCCGTTCAAAGCCCAAAAGCGCGGTTTCCGAGCCGTACAGAAACGAAACGGCTGCGGCAAATCTGCCCGCGCCCGCACCAAAAGAGAAAAAGGTGCGGCCGCGTTATTTCGACGACTATCTGTAAAAATCCTTTTTTTCAAAGCGGTTTTCAAGCCGCTTTTTTCTTTTCCTCCCAAACCGAGCCTACAGGCAGCCTGAACAGCTTGCGGAACCACAGATTTGCGCCGTAGGTAACGGAAAACCACCTTTCGTCGTACCCCTCCGCCGCAAGCGCGGCTCCCAAACGCTCGACGGCTCCGTTGAGGCGGTAGTAATAGCCGCTTTTGCCGAGTCCGAGCGACTCCGCAACCTTGGCGGGCGCATAACCCTTGACAAAATGTCTGACGAGTATGACTCGCTCCTGCTTTTCCATGCGGTTAAGACACCGCACAACGGTCTTTTTCAACTCTGAAAGCAGAGTTTTTCTGTCTATCAGCTTTATTATTTCGGACACCTGTTCGAGAGTGCTCAACGGAAACGCGCCGCTGAAACCGTGGGTTGCCAAAGCTCGGTTGTAAACCGTCCATTCCAGCCGTTCTATCAATCCGCCGAGCCGCTGATATCCCATAAGCAGCACGGCGGGATACGGATATTTATTCATTTGCCGTCCTCCTTTAAATATTTTTTCGTTCACAGCCCGAAACAAGGCAAAGGCAAAGGTCACGGGGCGTCGACCGCAAAACCGCTTCGGTTGTTTACAATTTAACTTTATCAAACAAACCATGACAACAGTGCGTCATATATTTTTATTTGGTTCATAGATTTGAAAGGATTTTTTCAGGTCGTCAAAATGCGCGTTCAAACGTCTTAAAACGCCAAAAAACGCGCAAAAACAAGCCGCGGCAGGCCGCGCGGAAGGCACATTGGAACAACAGCCGCCGCCGACAGCCTTTCCGCACGGCTCAAATCGGAGCTTTAAGTATGCGAAATATGTTGAAAAAAAATTTCGTATTTGGTAAAATGTACGGTAAGAGAAGTTTAACTGAAAGCTGCTGCGGAAAAAATCCTGAAATACAAAGGTTGGTTCAAATGAAAAAGCTTTTACTATTGACAATAACGCTTGCTCTTGCCGTGATGTGCCTGATTGCGGGACGCGGAACGGCATACGCCGACGTTCTTGACGGCGACAGCAACACGGTTCTGCTCGCGCCGTCATCCGTCTGCTCCGACGGGGACGTATTGGCTGTCGCCGACAACGTGGACGGCGGCACTATCCTGCATTTGTTTTCCTCCGACGGATTGAAAAGTCTCAACGTGTCGGGCGAAACGCAAAAAATCCGTATTTCGGGCGGAAAAATTTATCTGCTTCAAAAGAATAAAATCATCGTCTGCACCCCCGACGACGGACAATGCAAGGACTTTGTCGTTCAGGAGGGAGTGTGCGACTTCGACGTGGACGGAGAATGTCTTTATTTTTGGTTCAGGACGGGAGACATGGACAGAGTTCATTTCAAAAAGCTTGACGACATAAACTCCCTTGCGGTTGAGGTCTGCACCTACAACAACGCGCTGCACAATATGCAGCTGCGCCTTATTTGCGCGGCGCCCGACGGCGGCATAAACCTGTTTTACACCTCCAACGGCAACAATTGCCGCGCCCTGTACGAAATAATCGGCACGAACGCGCAACTGAAAAGCGACGAACAAATCGGATACAATCTGCCCGATTTTCTCGGTGCGGTTCCCTGCCTTGACACGGTTATGCTGTTCGACTCAAACGCCGTCTACGCGCTCGACGCGCGCTTTGACGGGTTGGAAACGGAAGAAACCGCCGCAGACCTCTGCTTTGTCAAAGGCGACGCCGCAGATTCCGGCACAATCTATCTGCTGACCGACCAAAGGCTTGTGCTGCGCTTTAAGCTCGGCTTTTCTACCGAATCGGGCGCGTATTACATCGAAAAGGATATGTCCGTCGAAATAGGCACAACCGAAAACAATGCTCCTCTGCCCATTTTCTCTATCGAAAACTACGTTACGGCGACGGTTGAGGGTTACCCGTCCAACATAATCTATACTGCTCAGGCATTGGAAAACGAAAATCTCATGCTGTCGGGTATGCTCGACAAAACAGACGAAATAGTCATACTCAACTATGACGGCGACGGCGACTATTACTACATTTTCGACACCGACGAAAACGGAAAGGGTAAATTCGGTTGGATAAAAAAGAGCGAAAGAGTAAAGAGCGTCGATAAGCGCGAATTGAACGAAACTGCGTCCGTACTGCCCTTTTCGGCTTTTGTTTATCCGTTCCCCTGCGCGGCTGACGGCGAAGCCGTGTTTGAAAGCAAAGCGTCGCTTAAACGCGCAGACAATGTCGCCCTGCTCAACGATTTTGACGACGATTGGTATTTCGTAAGCTGCGAAAAGGAGGGCGAAACCATTTACGGCTTTATGCTCAAAACCTCGCTCGGTTTAAGCCGCGCCCCGCAGGAATACGTTTCCTACACGCGCTACTCGGCAAATCCCAAAGCAGGCAAAACGCTTGCGGTATACTCCGACGAGTCTCTTACCGCTGCTTTGACGGACGAACAGGGCAACGAGCTGAGGCTGCGCGCCAATCAGGAGGTGCGCGTTTACGAGTTGACGGACACGGCTGCAAAGGTATGCGTGGAAATAGACGGAACGTATTATCGCGGCTATGTTTCGTCGGAGGGACTCATGCCCTATCGCGGACGCATGACAAACGCGCAGGCGCTCGGTCTTGCCCTTTTGATTGTGGTAGTTTTGGCAACCGCGCTGATTGTCGTACTGAGAATACGCAAAAAGCGCGAGCTGAAAAAACAGGAGGAAAACGAGCGGCTCTGACCGCGTGCGGGAAAAATTCCGTTAAAGCCGCAAACCCAAACAAAAACAATTGATTTAAATCATTCGAGACAGTGCGAGCTGAATGTTTTTCTTTCAAAATAAAGCGTCCCCCAAAAACGGGGGACGCTTTTGTTTTGCTTAAAACGCAGTAGGTTGTTTGACGTCAATTGTCGGGTTGGTCGGGAGCTTGCTCCTCTGTCTCGACGTAATCCCAGACTATCTTCGCGTTGCAGCTTTCCATCCAAGATGTATCCCAATACTGGCTGGCAAAATAGGCGGAGCTTTTTACGTAAATGGTTTGTTCCTCCGTCCAGCCCCAGAAAACGCGTCCTCCGTCGAGTATAACATTTTTGCCGAGGACGATTTCCGTCATGGCGTTGCAATCTCTGAAAGCGTCGTACTTTATCGTCTCGATTGAATCGGGCAACGTGACGTTTTGCAGATTTGTACAGCCGTAGAATGTCTGACCCGCCAGATACGCGACTTTATCGCCGAATATGACTGTAGTAAGACTTTCCATATCTTTGAACACGCTTGTCGTAGTCATGTTTATTGCGTTGAAAACAACCGTTGTCAAGCTGCAACCTTTAAATACCGAACTGCTTGACTTTTCCAACGCCTCGGGGATAATTATGTTTTCAATCGCGCAGCTTTCAAAGGAGTTGGAGCCAAGAACCGACAGATTTACCGGCAGAGCGTTGTATTCTCCCTCGTAACCGGCGTAAGTCACGCTTGCAAGAGACGTGCAGTTTCCGAACGTGTATGAGCCCATGGTGAGCAGTCCCGCGGGCAGCGTCACGCTTGTCAGGTCTGCGCAGCCGTCGAACAGATAATTGGCGTAGAAAGTTAAGGCCTCCTTGTCTGCGGAGTTCCCCATATGCTGAACCTTGGAGGGAATGACTATGCTTGTCAGACCGCTCTTCTGGAATGTGTAGGTACTCATATAGGTGAGTTCTTCGGGCAGAGTTATATTCTTCAATGCCGTGCAGTTTGCAAACATATACGAGCCTAGGGCTTTGAGATTGCTGTTGAGCGTCACGCTTACAAGAGCGGTGCAGTTTCGGAACACACTCACCCCTATTGACTCAATCGCGGGCAGGGATACTTCTTCTATCGCACTTGCCGACGCCGCCGTAGAGCTGCCGAACACCTGTTGTCCCAATTCCTTTACTCCGGGCAAATTCAGCTGTTTTAATGCTTTTGTCTTGTTGAACGCATAGCTGCCGACAAGAGTCAGACTCTCAGGCAAACTGTTGCCCTCGCCCTCATAGCCGTTGTAGGTTATGTTTGCGAGCATAGGACAATTGTTGAAGCAGTAAGCCGACATCGTCGCCAGATTGGCTGACAGAACAACGGTCGTGAGCTTTGCGCAATCGGCAAAGAGATAGTTGCTGGTGCTCAATGCCGCAGCGACACCGGCTTGATTGCCGATATGCTCGACACTGTCGGGCAAAGTTATGCTGACCAGTCCGCTGTTGCGGAAGGTTTCCACTCCGAGCCAAGTCATGCCGTCGGGAAGCTCAATCTCTGCCAAAGCCTGACAGTTGACAAACATTTCGTCGCCCAAAGCCTTCAATCCCGTGCAGAAGTCAACCGAGACAAGCGACTTGCAGTCGGCAAACACCGATTCCGCAAACACCGCGTCCTTGCAGTCGAGAACCGCAGTCTCGACGCTGCTTGTCGAAAACGCCTCCGCGCCTATTTCGAGGACGCTTGCGGGGATAGTGACGCTTGTCAGTTTGGAGCCGTAAAAAGCGCGCTCGCCGATGATTTCCAGAGTAGAAGGCAGCTTAATTCCCGTGATGCCGCTGTTTTCAAACGCGCTCTTGCCTATGGCGGTAATGCCCTCCGGCACTACAATCTCGCCCTGAACGGAGCCGAGAACCATGAGCAGCGTGACGGTCTTGTTTTCATCCTCGCCCTCGGAGAGCATGAGCCATCCCGTCTCCTCGTCGATGTAGTATCCGCTTTCGGGGTCGCTTACCGTCAGTTCGGCGAAGTTTGCGCATCCGTTGAAGGCGGAGAAGTCGATATAGTTGATTGAAGAAGGCAGCGCAAGACTTGCCAGACCGCTTCCCTTAAACGCATACGCTTCTATTCTTTCCAAACTGCTTGGCAGCCCGAGCATTTCAAGCGCGGTGCAGTTTTCAAACGCCGATTCCGAAATCTGTTTCAAACCGCCGCCCAGCGAAACATTGTTGAGCTTGGTGCACCCCTTGAACGCGCTTGTGCCCAGCGAAGTCACAGACGGCAGCTTGACTGTAGTAAGGGCAGTGCAACCGGCAAAAGCCGAGTTGCCTATGCTTGTCGCGCTTGTAAGCTCCGCAGTTGCCAGCATTTTGCAATTTTCAAAGCAGTTTGCCCCCACGCTCTTGACAGAAGCGAGGTTGATTTGCGAAAGCAGCATACAGCCGCTGAACGCGCTTGCGCCAAGCGTAACGGAAGCGTCGTCGCTCAAAGTGACTTCTGTGAGGAGCGCACAGCTCTTGAACGCGCTCGAACCGATTGACGTCGCCATCGGAATATTTACGGTTTGAAGCGCAGTACAGCCGGAAAATGCGGTTGCGCCGATTGAAACAGCCTTTTCAAAGTCAGCCTCTTTGAGCGCTTTGCAGTTTTGGAACGCGTAAGTGCCGACGGTTGCGACGGCTCCCAGATTTATCTCCGCAAGCTTGGAGCAGCCGCTGAAAGCATAACTGGGCAATGCCGTAAAATAATCTCCGAGGACAACCTTTTCAAGTTTCGTACAGCCGGAAAACAGGTATGTACCTGCCGTTGTCACGCCGGGCAGTTTCATGTTTGTCAGCGAGGTGCAGTTTTGGAATGCATAATTTCCGACCAAAGTCAACGTCTGAGGCAGAGAGTTGCCTTCCTCCGTGCCGGAAGTGTAAGTCACGGTAGCCAACTTGGAGCAGCCGGCAAATACATATTGTCCCATCGTTTGCAGATTTGCGGGAAGAGTTACGCTTTCAAGCTGCTTGCAATTCTGGAACACGTATACAGACACACCGGTGCCTGCCGGGCTGCCGGACTTGCCGCTTATATGAGTTACACCGTCCGGTATGACTATGGAGGTGATGCCGCTGCCTTTGAAGGTTGTTTTTCCGAGATGCGTCAGATTGGAAGGAAGCGTGATTGTTTTGAGCGCCGTGCAGCCTTCAAAC
>ENA-OZAU01001068-OZAU01001068.1-human-gut-metagenome-genome-assembly--contig:-NODE-1068-length-10806-cov-13.932471_pt1 | contig 10806 bp, 7 predicted proteins | sample MGYA00243303_ERZ653503 | MGnify/ENA primary metagenome ERZ653503 (study PRJEB26926, sample SAMN06165049) | human gut metagenome | biome: ENVO:00009003; feature: ENVO:2100002; material: ENVO:00002003...
TTTCCGACTTTAAGAAAGAAGCCTTACAGAGAAAAAAGGCTGTAAAAACAGGAACAGCCAGCCCGAAAGAATTTACGGACTGGCTGTATCTGCAAAGTAATGTAATTGTGGAACTGACAGAATATTAAATTTTTTCTCGTTGTGAGGTTTCTGTGACATTTTGCTGATACTATAAAAAGAAAAAGGATGTGATACTATGCGAATACTGGTTGTTGAAGATGACCAGCTTTTGAATAAGACATTAAGCTATAATCTGTCGGCTGTCGGATATTCCGTGGATGGGGCTATGTCAAAGGCTGTTGCTATAAGATTTCTTGAAAAACAGGATTATGATTTAATCGTTTTGGATGTCAATCTGCCAGATGGGAACGGGTTTGATATATGCCATGAGGTAAAAGAACGCCGTCCTGATACCGCCGTGATTTTTCTAACCGCAAATGATATGGAAAGCGATATGCTGAAAGGATTTGAATTGGGCGCAGATGATTATGTAACAAAGCCCTTTCCTATCAGCGTGTTCCAAAAGAAAGTATCTGCTTTACTGAACCGCATTTCAGCACAATCCGGCGGCGATTTCTACGATGACGGGAATTTGTATATCAATTTTTCCGAATTATCAGCCTGTCTCGCAGGACAGCCGATTACCCTTACATCGTTGGAATATCGTTTATTAAAAGTGCTGACAAGAAATTCTCAAACTGTCCTGACACGTCAGGTATTGCTTGAAAAGCTGTGGGATGTAGATGAAAATTATGTGGATGAACACGCACTAACCACAACGATCAGCCGCATCCGCAGTAAAATTGAAACGAACCAGCATTCCTACATCAAAACCGTTTACGGTATGGGCTATATGTGGATTGGAGGAGCGCAAAAATGATTTCAAAAAAACTCTCCTTAAATAAAGTCTGCATAATACTGGCAACTACCATTTTACTTTTATCAGTGGTCATGTTTTCGGTTCTATATATCCTGACCAAAGAAATGTCTGTGGTATTTTGTAGCATGGCTTTTGGTCTGCTTTTTCTACTTTGTGTTACTGCTTTTGTGATACTGATACGGCGAAAGCTGACTTTGTTTTCTGAAATGCTTTGCTGCACCTTAGACGAAATGATGAATGGAAAAATAGATGTATCACAGGTTGCCGAAGAAGAAAACCTATTTTATAAAATCAATCATCGGCTGGTGCGTCTTTATGAGGTTATGCAGGAAAGCAAAAACAGCGTTGCCAGTGAACGAGCTGACTTACAGGAGTTAATTTCCGATATTTCTCATCAGGTAAAGACACCGATAGCAAACTTAAAAATGATAAATGCCACCTTATTAGAACAAGAAGTGCCACCGGATAAACAGCGGGAATTTCTACTTGCCAGTGGCACACAGCTTGATAAACTGGATTTCTTAATGCAGGCTATGATAAAAACTTCCCGACTTGAAACTGGCGTTATCTCACTTGAAAAGAAACAGCAGCCTATCTATGATACTCTTGCTATGGCGCTGGGCGGTATTTTTCTGAACGCTGAAAGAAAGCACATACAAGTTGAAGTAAACTGCCCGGAAACATTGGTTGTTTCCCATGACCGCAAATGGACAGCAGAAGCCTTATTTAACATATTGGATAATGCAGTTAAGTACACGCCGGAGTACGGTTCTATTCGTGTTTGCGTTGAAAGCTGGGAAATGCACCTGAAAGTCAGCATTACCGATACCGGCAAAGGTATTCCCGAAAACCAGCAAGGAGCAATTTTTAGGCGCTTTTATCGGGAAGAAGATGTCCACGATATAGAGGGAATCGGCATTGGGTTGTATCTTGCAAGGGAAATTATTAGCTTACAGAACGGTTATATACAAGTAACTTCTCAAGTAGGAACAGGTTCAACATTCTCCGTTTTTCTTCCCCATGAATAACCTGTTTTTTTGAAATGTCACAGGATTGTGACATTTCAGGGCAATTTATTATGCTGGCTGTGACATTTCTGTGAGGTTTGGTCGTTATAATGGATTTATCAAAAAGAAAGGATGGTGTTCTTTATGAGCATTTTGCAAACGACTGAACTGAAAAAATATTATGGTGCAAAGCCGAACATTACCAGAGCCTTGGATGGTGTGACCCTCTCCATTGAAAAGGGCGAATTTGTTGCTATCGTAGGAACCTCCGGCAGCGGTAAATCTACACTACTGAATATGATTGGCGGGCTGGATGTGCCTACCTCCGGCAAGGTTATTGTGGATGGGCGTGAACTCTCCACATTAAAAGATGAGCAGCTTACTATCTTCCGTAGGAGAAAGATCGGCTTCATCTTCCAGAACTACAATCTGGTTCCGGTGCTAAATGTCTATGAAAACATCGTGCTGCCTGTGGAGCTGGACGGAAACAAGGTAGACAAGAAGTTTATGAAAGAAGTTGTTCAGATGCTGGGGCTGGAGGATAAGCTGAACAATATGCCCAATAACCTCTCCGGCGGTCAGCAGCAGCGCGTAGCCATTGCCCGCGCCTTGGTGTCAAAACCCGCTATTGTTTTGGCTGATGAACCCACCGGCAACCTGGACAGCAAGACCAGCGCTGATGTGCTGGGGCTTTTGAAAACCACAAGTCAGAAATTCCACCAAACCCTCGTGATGATTACTCATAATAATGAGATTGCCCAGCTTGCCGACCGTATCATTCGGATTGAGGATGGCAAGATCGTGCAGTAAAGGGGGCGGGACTATGAATGACATTCTATTTGGCAATAATAATACAAAAACCATCAAGCGGCTGTCTAAACAATATTTCAAGAAGAATAAGGTTCGTAATCTGGCGGCGATTCTTGCGATCGTTCTGACAGCATTTTTGTTTACATCCATCACTTCACTGGCATTTAACATGGTATCCTCCATGCAGCTCTCTATGCAGATGCAGAAAGGCAGCAAGGGAGATGGAACCTTCGGCTATATGACAGAGGAGCAATTTGAGCAACTGAAAAACAGTGATTTTGTGGAGCAGGCAGGTCATCGGCGGACGATTGGATATGCAAGCAACGCCGTGGGTCATTCTGTTGAATTAAACTATGCTGACAGCATACAGCAGGAACTTACATTCTGCGTGCCAACGCATGGTTCAGCGCCGGAAAAGGCGAATGAAATTGCTACTACCGAACTGGCTTTGAAGGCCCTTGGTGTGGAACCGGAGATCGGAGCAGAAGTTCCTCTGGAATTTGAACTGCGGGGAAAAACCTATCATTATGATATGGTGCTTTCCGGTTGGTGGGAAGCAAGCAACGATACGGTCAGCGTGGCGATTCTCTCAGAGCAGTTTGTAAAAGATAATCCGGATGTGGTGAAAAATACCCACGCAGTGGATGGAGAAATCTCAGGGGTTACTTTTTCTGAAGTTGTGCTGAAAGACAAGACGAACATTCAGGAGCAGATGGATAGCTTTGTCTACTCCATCGGCGGCAATCCAGAGGATATGTCTGCCGATAACTTTATCCTCTCTGTTGAAAACCAGATGGGAAAAGCCATGATTTCTTCGGAGTCCATCTTATTTGCCGTAGTATTTGTTTTGATGTTTGTATTGTGTGGCTATCTGCTGATTTATAATATTTTTGATATTTCCGTTATGCAGGATGTTCGGCAATATGGCTTATTGAGGATGATTGGTACTTCTACACGGCAAATTAAAAGCATCGTCAATCGGCAGGCGGTATGGCTGACCCTAATCGGTCTGCCGATCGGTTTAATTGCCGGGTTCTTTGCAGGCAGGGCGTTGCTTCCGGTAGTAATGCGAATTTTCAGTTATGAGTATTCTACGGCAAGTTTGCAGGCATCGGCATCTCCTATGCTATTTGTTATAGCCGCATTGTTTACGATTTTGACAGTGTTTATCAGTACCCGCAAACCGGCCAAAAAGGCATCAAAAGTATCTCCCATGGAGGCAATTCGTTATACGGAGCAGGATGATTATAAAAAGAAAACGGTTACACGAATCAGTGGAGCAAAGCTCTCTCACATGGCATTTTCTAACTTAGGACGTAACAGACGCCGTTGTGTATTCATTGTTGTTTCTATGCTTTTGTGTATCGTTCTGTTCAACTCTATTATCATCGTGACACAGAGTATGGATGAAGAAAAGTGGATTACCCGCACAACAAAAACAGATTTTACCGTCTACAATTCGATTGCAGTCAATGTTCAGGAGGGCTTTAGACATCACGAAGATGCACTTCCACAGCAAGTAGTAGATATGATCCGTGAGCAGAACGGTCTGGAAGAAGAACGGTATCTTTACCGTAACACCGTAGATGACGGTAACGTGCTTGTGGATTACGGCTTTGAGGGACTTACTTGCACAAATACTTTTGAATATGAAAATGGGATTAGCAAGTCTTTCGGGAATTATGCGCTGAATACTGCCCCGGATGCAGAAAATCTTTTCTTTGGAAATGTCTATGGCGCTTCCGAACATTTTTGGTCTGACATGATGATTTATGATGGTGAAACAGATCCTAATGTACTGAAACAGAAAATGCTAACCGGAGAATATGTCATTATCGGAAACCGATTAGACCGACTGAGTGGTGGCCCGAAAACAACATCCCTGTCAGAGCAGTTGCAGATCGGTGATAGCATTTCTTTTTACAGGGATGGTGAGTTAGTCAAAACCTGCACAATTCTGGCAAAAGCCTGCACCGTTGGGACTGAGGACGAAACGCCGACAACAACTACGGCTACGATGCATATTGGCGGCGATGCGCCTTTTGTGTATTTACCAGACACCGTATTCAAACAGATTTACACGACCCCGACCCTGTTGAACTATGGATTTAATATGGATGCTTCTCTGCATCCGCAAATGGAGGACTTTCTGAGCAGTTATGTTGAAAAGAACCCCTCTGTTACCTATACCTCAACAAAATTACTGAAAGAACAATTAAATTCTGTTGCAAGTATGGTTTGGGTTGTAGGTAGTCTGATTGGCTGTATCATGGCATTGGCAGGATTGATTAACTTTACAAATATGATCATCACCAATATTATTACCCGTCGCCATGAGTTTGCGACTATGCAGAGTATCGGTATGACAAATCGCCAGCTTCAAAGGCTGATGGTTTATGAAGGCGTTTACTATGCCGCTGGTGCAGACATCATTGGTGGAGTGGTTGCGCTGCTGCTTGCTGTGACGGTGCTGAAAAATGTCTTGAACTCGCCATCTATGTGGTTCTTTACTCTGCACATTACATTGGTTCCAGCTTTGGTCATCGGCGTGCTTTATCTGTTGCTGGCTGCGGTCATTCCGCTGATCGTTCTCCACTTCTTTAACAAAGGAACTGTGGTGGAACGATTGAGGACTTCGGAATAAGAGTAATTCTCTTAATAACCATGTAAAAAACAAATCAAAAAGGTACTTGATATTGCGCTTCATTGCTTTTATCAAGTACCTTTTTTCATGCAGTATCATATAAGCGTGGATTCGTTATATTTGGTGTGGTATCTTTAACTATGGGAAACTCCTCGTACAGTTCCTGACACTTGCGTTCCATGCGCTGGCTCTGCCGTCCCGGCAGGCGGTACAGCTCCCACAGCAGGTTCTTCAGTTCGGCATGGCCCACATAGCAGAATCCATCGCCCGATTCCAGACAAATGGCACTCGTATTCTGCCGCCTGCCCTCATCAAACAGAACAACATTCGGTTTGGGATCCATGCTGCGGATATTCATTAAAAACTCCAGCCCGCTCATATCTTCCAGCTGGCTGCAGAGGATCACAACATCAAACTGACGGCCCTGACGCAGCTGTTCCAGCAGACGGCCGCCGTTCTGGAAGCAGGTGCACTCCAACGCAGGGCTTTGCTCCTGCAGGTAGTTCTTTTCCACCCGCAGCTCCTTGCGGTCGTAGCTTCCAAGGGCGATCTGCAGCGTTTTTGCTGTGTGCTCACTCTCCACGCAACGCGCCGCCTTTCTGCCTGAGCTGTTCTGTATCGGTCAGTTCTTCTACCACATCCTGCCAGATCTCCGGCTGGACGCCATTCTCACACAGATAGCGCAGGATCCGGTAGCAGAACTCTGGTGCAGCTGCAATGTAGCAGCTTTGCATGTACTGCCGGTTCCCGGTACGGCAAAGCGTCAGGCAGCAGCCGTTTTCGTTGCCTGTATCCATTGAGTATACCAGCGTATATGCTTTCTGCAACCCGTCGATTGCCGAAAACTGACGGATCATAGGTGAAAATGTACGTTCCATAATTTTTCCTCCCTTGCTACAAGGTCCTGCGACGTTTTCAAGGCATTCCTTGTTTTTCTTATCTTATTTTAAAGAGCAGAGAGGGCTGGTTCAATCCTGAAAAAGCGTCTAAAAACATCAAAATCACATTCGTTGCATTTTTTTGTCGCGTTTTTCTGCGCCGCGACACATTTTATTTTGTGCTTGCGGTTCATCGCAGATTTTTTGCGTCGTATTGGCAGTGTAATTCTGCTTTTGCGATGCTTTTCTGTTTTATCAGGATCTTCCGCTATTAAAATAGCACGACGGCGACGCAAATTCAACCTCCACGTCAATTTTTCCTTTATTTTCCTGTTTTTCTGCCTCAAAAGCCAAAAATACCGGTCCGGTCAAAATTTATGTTGAAATATACACAGTTTTTTCATATTGTTTCGGTAAAATAGAAGTGTATAACGCCTTGCTGCGGGTCCTGTATCCGGGCAGTTTATTATAATGTACAGCGGCAGCGTTCCTGCGAGGATGCGCCGGAAAGGCTCACACATGCTCCAACTCAACCACATCAAGAAAGAATACAAAACCGGCGATCTGGTGCAGAAAGCACTGGATGATGTCAGCCTGAACCTGCGGGACAACGAATTCGTCGCCATTCTCGGCCCCAGCGGTTCCGGTAAGACCACCCTGCTGAACGTCATTGGCGGTCTGGACCGCTACGACAGCGGTGATCTGATCATCAACGGCATCTCCACCAAGAAATATACCGACCGCGACTGGGACTCTTACCGCAACCACACCATTGGCTTTGTGTTCCAGAGCTATAACCTCATCCCGCACCAGACAGTGCTTTCCAATGTGGAGCTGGCGCTGACCATCTCTGGCATTTCCGGTGCCGAGCGCCGCAACCGGGCCACCAAGGCGCTGGAGCAGGTAGGTCTGGGCGACCAGCTGCACAAGCACCCCAGCGAAATGTCCGGCGGCCAGATGCAGCGTGTGGCCATTGCCCGCGCACTGGTCAACAACCCCGACATCCTGCTGGCCGACGAGCCGACCGGCGCACTGGACAGCGACACCAGCATTCAGGTGATGGAGCTGCTGAAGGAGGTGGCCAAAGACCGCCTTGTGGTCATGGTCACCCATAACCCGGAGCTTGCAGAGCAGTATGCTACCCGCATCGTCCGCCTGCGGGACGGCGTGATCCAATCGGACACCGCACCGTTTGCGCCGGATGATTCCGCTCAGGTGCCGCCGGTGCACAAAAATCTGGGCCGTTCTTCCATGTCGCCGCTCACCGCTCTCGCGCTGAGCTTCAACAATCTGCTCACCAAAAAGACCCGCACCCTGCTCACCGCATTTGCGGGTTCCATCGGCATCATCGGCATTGCGCTCATCCTTTCGCTCTCGGCCGGTGTGAGCAATTATATCCAGGAGATGGAACGCTCCACCCTTTCGGAATATCCGCTGCAGATCTCGACCACCGGCGTAGACCTTGCCGCCCTGCTGGACCCGGGAAGCTACACCAGCGCCGTTGCCAACAACACCAATGTGGGCGCCACCAGCGCTTCTTCCACCCCGGAGGGCATGGTCACAGTGCGCGAACTGCTGAGCCAGCTGACCGAGGATAATTCCTCCGTCAATGACCTTGCCTCCCTGAAAAAATATCTGGACAGCGACGAGTGCACCATCTCGGAGGATGCTGCTTCCATCGAGTATTCCTACGGCATCGCACCGCTGATCTACCGCCAGAACAAGGACGGCACCGTGCGCCAGATCTTCCCGGACAGCAGCCTTTCTGCGCTGAACAACACCACCTCTGCCGCCGGCATCGTCTCTTCCATGACCAATCAGAGCGTGTTTACCGAGATGGCCGAAGAGCCTTCGCTGTACGAAGATCAGTACGATGTCAAGGCAGGCCGCTGGCCGGAAAGCTACAACGAGGCCGTTCTTGTGCTGAATTCGGATGGCAGCATCAGCGATTACGCTCTTTATATTCTGGGCATTGAGGACGACAGCGTGATGATGCGTTTTCTGCAGGAGTACGCAAAAAACAAGAACACACAGGCTCCCACCGGCTACGGCACCTACCCCTACGATACCTTTGTGGGCCTGAAATATAAGATTGTTACCAGCTCGGACTATTACGTTTATGACGAAGAACGCCAAATCTGGCGCAACCGCTCCGACGATGAAGCGTATGTGGAGCAGCTTGTGGAAAACAGTCCGGATCTGACCATCGTGGGCGTAGTGCAGCCCCGCGCAGATGCCAGCTCCACCATTCTGCCCATAGGCGTTGCCTATACCCATGCACTCACCTACTACGCCATCGACCATGCAGCCGAAAGTGAAGTGGTAAAGCAGCAGCTTGCCGACCCGGAAGTGAACGTGCTGACCGGCGAGCGCTTTGATGCCGACCAGCGCGAAACCGATCTTGACATTTCTTCCCTGTTCTCGGTGGATACCGATATGCTGAAGGATGCCTTCCAGTTCGATGCAAGCAAGCTGCAGTTCGACCTGAGCGGTGCATTTGATCTGCAGGATGGCAGCTTTGACTTTTCCTCCATCCTTGATCCGTCCGCATTCCAGCTGGATCTGAGCGATCTGGACCTGAGCGACATCGACATGAGCGATGTGGAGCTGCCGGACATGGACGCGCTGGATCTGAGCCAGTTGTTTGCCGATATGGACCTGTCCGTCTCGGAGGATGCGCTGCAGAGCCTGATGAAGAAGATCATGAATGGCTATAAGCGCTATATCATCGGCAACGGCATCTTGAATCTGGATAAGATCGGTTTCTCTTCCTATATGGAGAGCGACCAGTTCAAACAGCTTCTGTCCGAATCCATGGGCGACCTGCTGGACACCACCGGCCTGCAGGAGCAGTTCACCGCTTCGCTGCAGCAGAACCTGCAGGGCATCATGACGAGCTATCTGCAAAGCTACTCGGAACAGCTGAGCCAGAAGCTGGGCGAAGCTCTGCAGACCAAACTCACCGCTGCCATTCAGACCCAGATGAGCACCGTGATGCAGCAGCTGATGACCCAGCTGACCACTCAGTTCAGCCAGCAGATCCAGTCCGCCATCCAGAACAACATCGCTCAGCTCAGCAGTCAGGTGGAAGATGCCCTGAAGATCGACCCCACCGTGTTCCAGAGTGCCGTGCAGGTGAACATGAGCACCGACGACCTTGTGGATCTGGTCAAGATGAACCTGCAGTCCAGCACCACCTCCTACAGCAGTGTTCTTGGTGCACTGGGCTATTCGGATTATGCCAAGCCCGGCAGCATCTGGATCTACCCCAAGAGCTTTGAGGCCAAGAACCGCATCGTGGACAGCCTGAACGCCTACAACGCCGCCATGCGTGCGCAGGGCGAAGAGGACAAGGTGATCGTATTCTCGGATACGGTCGGCACCCTGATGAGCGCCGTGACCAAGATCGTGGATATGGTCAGCAATGTGCTGGTGGCCTTTGTTGCCATCTCGCTGGCGGTTTCTTCCATCATGATCGGTGTCATCACCTATATCAGCGTGCTGGAACGCCGCAAGGAAATCGGTATTCTGCGTGCCATCGGTGCATCCAAGCACAATGTCTCCGAGGTGTTCAATGCCGAAACCTTCATTATCGGAATGTGCTCCGGCGTGATCGGCGTGGGCCTGTGCCTGCTGCTGCTGATCCCCGGCAACATGCTCATCCACTCCATTGCAGGAACCACCAGCGTCACCGCTGTGCTGCCGCCCAAGGCTGCACTGGTCCTGATCGTTCTGGCTACCCTGCTCACGATCCTTGGCGGTCTGATTCCCGCCCGCAGCGCAGCCAAGTGCAACCCCGTCACCGCCCTGCGTTCTGAGTAATTTTCTTTCTCGACAAGCAAAAGGAGTCGCTGCATCACGCAGCGGCTCCTTTTTTGATGTCCGGTGCTTTATCTCAATTTCTCGTGTAATTCCTCATGCAGTTCCTCGCGCTCTTCCTTCAGTTCCTGCTTGAGAGTCCGGTCGATCTCCCGTGTCTCCTGCCGGATCTCAGCCAGATCCTTTTCGATCGCAGGGTTTTCTTCGATTTCTTCCCGGATGAACATGAGCGCAAAGCTTACCAGCAGCAGCCCGCAGGAGATCCAGATGGTCTTTCCTGCCAGCCGCGCTGCGCCCATGCTTCCAATACCGGCACCCACCGCGAACAACAGAATGATGCCAAAATAACGCATCATCCGGTCCTTAACTTTCGGTTCATGGGTCTTGCTCCAGATGCAGAATGCTTCCACACCGCTGCGCAGGTCACCAATGCACATGGTGCTGGCAAATGCATAGCCGTTCACCTTGCGGAAGGATTGTACCTGCATGGCGCAGGAGAAGGAAACGAGGGAGTTGGCCAGCAGATTCAGCTCCTGCGGCAAAAAGCCCACGACGAAGAGCAGCAGGATCTCGAACAGCACCACCAGCTGACGCCAGTGGAGCCACTGCATCCGCTTGAGCTTGAGGCGGATGAACTCGGCCACAAAAATGCCCAGTGCAAAGGCGCAAAGGGGCATCAGGTAGCGCAGGGCCTCGCCCCACTCGCCCGCAAACAGCTTGACGGCCATCAGTACGATCTGTCTCTTATACACATCTGACGCTGCCGAC
>ENA-OZAU01001077-OZAU01001077.1-human-gut-metagenome-genome-assembly--contig:-NODE-1077-length-10723-cov-4.993720_pt1 | contig 10723 bp, 10 predicted proteins | sample MGYA00243303_ERZ653503 | MGnify/ENA primary metagenome ERZ653503 (study PRJEB26926, sample SAMN06165049) | human gut metagenome | biome: ENVO:00009003; feature: ENVO:2100002; material: ENVO:00002003...
GATCGTCGGCAGCGTCAGATGTGTATAAGAGACAGTGCAAAGGACGCAACGACCATCGTCGGCGGCGGCGACAGCGCGGCTGCCTGCACGCAGCTCGGCTTTGCCGATAAGATCACGCATATCTCGACGGGCGGCGGCGCTTCCCTCGAACTGTTCGAAGGCAAAGTGCTTCCCGGCATTGCCTGCCTGAACGACAAAAAGTAAGCGATCGGTGCGCTGCGGCGCATAAAAGACAAAACGACAGGACTGCGCACGAGCGCAGTCCTTTTTTTGATTGTCTTTCGCCGATGCCGTAAATGAAAAATATTTTTTAATTTTCCCGTTTGGGATTGCTATTCCCGGACAGATGTGCTATAATTTGGCGTGGAAAAAACAGAAAGGAGCTGTACTATGAATCAGAGAACCCCCATCATTGCAGGAAACTGGAAGATGAACAACACGGCGAAAGAGGGCGTTGCCCTTGTGAACGCCGTCAAACCCCTTGTGGCGGACGCCAGATGCGAAGTTGTGGTGTGCGTTCCCGCCATCGACATTCCCGCCGTCTCGGAAGCGCTTGCAGGCAGCAACATTGCGCTCGGCGCACAGAACGTCCACTTTGCCGAAAAAGGCGCTTACACGGGCGAGATCTCGGCGGCGATGCTGAAAGAATACGGCGTAAAGTACGTGATCATCGGTCACAGCGAACGCAGACAGTACTTCGGCGAAACGGATGAAACCGTCAACAAGCGCACGCTTGCGGCGCTTGCGGCAGGACTCACCCCCATCGTCTGCATCGGCGAGACGCTGGAAGAGCGCGAGAGCGGCAAGACGGAAGCAGTGCTCGACCGGCAGATCACCGAAGGCATGAAGGGCATCGACGATATTTCCAAGATCGTCATTGCCTATGAGCCGGTCTGGGCGATCGGAACGGGTAAAACGGCGACCTGCGAACAGGCAAACGAGACCATCGGCTATATCCGCAAAAAGTGCGCCGAAGTGTTCTGCCCCAAGTGCGCCGAGAAGGTGCGCATCCAGTACGGCGGCTCCATGAATGCGGGCAACTGCAAACAGCTGATGGCGATGCCCGAGATCGACGGCGGACTGATCGGCGGCGCATCCCTGAAAGCAAACGACTTTGCGACCATCGTAAACTACGACAAGGGCGGCATGCAGGGCATGAAGCTCCCGAAGGAACTTCTGTAACCGATAAAAACCCTTTGTAACGAGGAAAACCGCATCCCTCAAAATAACAAAATACGACGCCCGTGCGCATTCTGATATGCACCCCAAAAGTTGGACAGACTTTAGGGGGTGCATATTTTTATGTCAAAAGGAAAAAGATTTCAAACAAAATACTCGTCAGAATTCAAGATAGCTGTTATAATGGATATGCGCGAAAACCACATGAGTTACAAAGAGACAGCTCGTAAATATTGGGGTTTGGCACGAGGACAAGAACACAATTATACGGGTCGGCTAAAGCGGTGGGAGCGTATATACTTAGAAGAAGGAGCGGCAGGACTAATGGAAGAACGTCGCGGAAGGAAAAGTACGGGCAGGCCGAGGAAACAGCCATTGGAAAAGTCTGTGGAAGAAGATTTAATAGCTGAGAACCAAAGGCTAAAAGAACGGGTACAATATCTTGAAGCGGAGAACGAGTACATAAAAAAACTGAGTGCCTTAGTTTATGCGGAAGAGCAAAAGAGCGGGAAGAAGCGAAAATAATTGCTCAGCTAAGGTAAAAATATCCGCTGAAAATACTTCTCAAAATATCCTGTTTGCCGCGCAGCACGTTCTATTACCACTTAAAGGGAAACAAGACGGACAAGTACTTTGCGGACAAGCAGGCAATAAAAGAAGTATTTGAGGAAAATGCACAAAGGTACGGCTACCGCAGGATAACGGACGAATTACACGCAAAAGGCATGGTCATAAACCACAAAAAGGTGTTCAGGTTAATGAAAATGCTTGGTATTCGCGGCAAAAAGCGCAAAAACGAAGCGTATCATTCATATAAGGGCGAAGTAGGAAAAATAGCGGATAATCTTTTGAACAGAGAGTTCAATGCGGAAAACGCCTTTGAGAAACTTGCCACGGATGTTACACAGTTTAAAGTGAAAGACACGAAAGTATATCTTTCGCCGATAATGGACTTATACAACAACGAGATTATGTCATACTCCATATCTTTGAGACCGGATCTTGCACAGATAAGAGAAATGCTGGACGGGTTGAGCAAGAAACTGCCGAAAGGCGCAACGCCGATACTACACTCAGACCAAGGCTGGCAATACCAACACGCAGAATACCAAAGATACTTAAAAGAACACAATATTGCGCAGAGCATGTCGCGCAAGGGCAACTGTATGGATAACGGCGCGATGGAATGTTTCTTTGGAAGATTGAAGGTAGAAATGTTCTACGGAGAGAAGTTTACAAGCGTAGAAGAATTTATACAGAAGTTGCATGAATACATATTTTACTGGAACAACAAGAGAATTTCTCTCAAACTAAAAGGAATGAGCCCGGTACAATACCGAACTCATTACCAAATGATTTAATTAAATTTATGTCCAAACTTTGGGGTTCACTTCATCGTCGGACGGCGATTTCTTCAACATTTGTTTTTTCTGCGGTCGGGCAGATATTCAAGGGGAATCCCGTAAGCCCCTTCATAGCACGTCCGCCAGGCATTTTCCGCATCCTCCTTCATCTTTGCGATGCGTTTGCCGCGGGGGAGCGCCCCGTCCGCATACACCGCCGGCAGGATATGCACGACCAGCCGGCGCATATGCCCCCGCCTGTTCTTGCGGAAGGTAAAAAAGACGGGCAGCACGGGTACGCCGTACTTGTTCGCGTAATAGAATGCGCCGTCCTTCATGGGGCGGGGCTTGGGATAATTGATCCACATCGCCTGTTCGGCGTAAAAATGGATGATCTTGCCCTCTTTCAGCCGGCGCTCCATCTCCTGCATGAGGTGCTTGGTCGCCGTCAGATTGGGGCTGAACGGCCACATGCCCGCATGGCGCATGATCCAGCCGCCGAGCCCCTTCTTATTGTTCCAGGGCGCCATTGTGTAAAATGCGCGGAACTGCCCCAGCGCGGCGCGTGCAAACAGCGTATCGAGGTAGGAAATGTGGTTGGTGACGCACATCGCCCCCTTGCCCTTGAGCGCCTTGAGGTGCTCCTTCCCCACGACGCGGCAGCCGTACGCGACCTTCAGAAGAACGGGCGCTACCAGCCATAAAAACCCGCGGATAAAGCCCGAGCACAGCCGCCCGAACAGTCCCTGACGGTATTTGAACCCGGCGTCCGGCACGGTGTACGTGCCGAACGGGATATAGTCGTAATCAAAGCGGCGGTATGTCGCGGCTCAGCCGGTAAAGCGTTTTCAAAGGGACGTATGTGCCGACGAGGGCGCGGCGTAGAGATTGAACTCCCCGTCCAGATCGAAATTTTCGTCCTCGTCGAAGGCGGCGAGCTTGGACACGGATACCTCGTAGGCGGTCATGGTGACCTGCTCGGTCTCCGAAAGGCGTTTGACGTACTCGCGGCTCTGGATGCGTCCCGAGAGCGCCACCCGATCCCCTACCTTGAGATTCTGTACGAACCTTGCGTTCCTGCCCCATGCGATGCAGGGAATGTAGTCCGACTTGTTGTACGCGCGGTTGACGGCAAGCAGCAGATCGGCGATCTCACGGTTAAAGGGCGTCGTGCGGTAGACGGGCGGTTTGCAGATATAGCCCGAAAGCACGATGGAATTGGGGTTCTGCGTGGGCGCGGCGTCCAGCAGCTCCCGCACGAACACGGTGAGCATGAGCCGCGACTTGCCCCCTTCCAACTTGTTGTAACTGCGGAACTGACCGAGCGCGCACAGCGTGGAACCGACTTTGAGGTCGTTCCCCTCGATGAGCCGTTCGGAGATCGTGACGGGCAGCACGTCCGCCTGTCCCGAGAGCCGCATCACCCTGACGAAGAACTCATAGAATCCCTCGCCGTACACCTCGTGGGAAAACGTCGCTTCGGAGACGATCTCCCCCATCAGAAACACCCTGTTGTTCTTTTCCGCTGCGTGATCCATAGATACCTCCAAGTATTTCGGTTTTGTTTTTTCGTGTTTACTGCGCCGTTTCGGGGATCTGTCTGCCCGTCACGTCGATGGTATAGTTTTCGCGGTAGACCAGCTCGCCGACCGGCACAAACGCAAAGCCCTTTGCGCGGAGCGCGTCGATGACGATGGGAAGCGCTTCGGCGGTATGCAGTCCGTTGTTGTGGCAGAGGATGATGGAACCGCTCTGCGTGCGCGAAACGATGCGCTGCGCGATGTCCGCCGCCGAAAGGTCCTTCCAGTCGAGCGAATCGACGTCCCACTGCACGGGCAGGATGCCCATGTCGTTGCAGGTATCGATGAGCAGATCGTCATAGTCGCCGTACGGCGGACGGAAGAGCGTGACTTCCTTGCCCGTCGCCGCCGTGATCGCCGCGCACGAACTTTCCAGCTCGGCGCGGATCTCCGCCTCGGACAGGCGGGACATATATGAGTGCGTTGCGCTGTGCGTGCCGACTTCGTGTCCCGCCTCGTCGATCTTTTTGAGATAGTCGGCATGCTCTTCCGCCCAGAACTGCACGGTGAAGAAGGTCGCCCGCACGCCCGTTTCGGCAAGACAGGACAGAATGGCGTCCGTATGCTCGGTTCCCCATGCGCAGTCGAAGGAAATGGCGATCTTGTTGTCCGTCCGCTCCACGCTGTACACGGGAAGCGACCGCGCGCCGCTCCACCAGACTTCCTCCGCATCTGCGGCATAGGCAAGCCCGCTGCCGAGCAGGAGCGCACCGCCCAGAAGCGCAGCCGAAAGCACCGATTTCAACCGAAGCGTGACAAACCGCATTGCACAACACCTATATGATAAAATATTCCCGACGGAAAAATTTGGCAGGATCGCCCGTATTCTGTCCGTTTTCGTCGTTTTTGCCCCGCCGCCTTCCCGGCGGCCTTACGGACACGCTTTACCATATGCCGCCCGCCGCACGGATATGCCTGAATGCGTACGTCCCTTTTTCTTTCTCCGTCCGAAAATCTTGCATTCCGGGGAAAGATGGGCTATAATAGGCGCATAGAACCGCCAAGGAGAGGACCATGACGCAAAAAGAACGCATGAAAAACAGCATGCTCTACGATCCCGCAGACGCAGAGATCATGCAGGAACAGACGGGCTGCGCGCACTATCTGAAGGAATATAATTCGCTCGGGCAGGGCGACGAGGCGCGCATGACGGAACTGATGCACGAGATGTTCGCCGAGGTCGGCGAAGGCTGCTATATTCAGCCGCCCTTTTACGCGAATTGGGCAGGAAAAAACGTACACCTCGGGAACAAGGTGTACGCAAATTTCTGCCTGACGCTCGTGGATGACGCGAATATCTACATCGGCGATATGACCATGATTGCCCCCAACGTGACCATTACGACGGCAACGCACCCCGTGCTCCCCTCCCTGCGCGAAAAGGGCATTCAATACAACGTTGACGTACATATCGGGCGGAACGTATGGATCGGCGCGGGCGCAGTCATTCTGCCCGGCGTGACGATCGGCGATAACAGCGTGATCGGCGCGGGCGCGGTGGTCACGCGCGACATTCCCGCAAACGTCGTCGCCTTCGGCGTGCCGTGCAGAGTCGTGCGCCCCATCGGCGAACGCGACCGGGAATTTTACTACAAGGACAAGAAGATCGATCTGTAAACCCTGAACGGCGCGCGGCAAAGCGCCCGCACGCCGCGATCCCCGATATAACAAAACGCGTCCCGAAAGCGATGCTTTCGGGACGCGTTGCAATATAAGATCCGTGATATGATTGCGTGCAGCCGCAGGAAAGCGGTCCGGCAGGAAACCGACCGCCGACGGCCGCACTCGGCCGCCCGTTACTTTCTTCCGAACGGCGCCTTGTCCTCCACGCTCGTAAAGGTGAGGGCGTTCACTTCTTTGGCGCCCGCGCGCAAAAGGACGGCGGCGAGCTCGTCCGCCGTTGCGCCCGTCGTATAGGTGTCGTCCACGATGAGCAGCGTCTTGCCCCTGACCGCGGCGCGGTCCGCAACGCGGAAGCAGCCTTCCAGATTCTTTGCGCGCTCGCTGCGCGAGAGCGATTTCTGCGGCGGCGTATCCCTGCGCTTTTCCGCCGCGCAGAGGACGGGCACGCCGCTCCCCTCCGAAAGTTCCCGCGCAAGCAAAAGCGTCTGATCGAACCCGCGCCGACGCTTTGCGCGCTTTGTCATGGGCACGGGAACGAGCGCGTCCGTACCCGGGAACGCGGCAAGCAGCGGCAGCATCCATTCCGCGAGCGTACACGCAAGATAGCGCTCGCCGCGTTTGAAGCGCAGGACGAGCCGGGCGGCCTCCCCTTCATGCGAAAAGCAGGAACGCACCTTGCCCGCCACGGGACGGCGCTGTTTGCAGGCGGCACACACGCCCTCCTCGCGGACACGCCTGCCGCAGACCGGACAATGCCGCCCGATCGCGGGGAGCGCGGCGCGGCAGGAATCGCAGACATGCTCCCCCGCAAAGACCTCGCGCCCGCACACGTCGCAGGTGAAATTGTGCGTCCGCTCATATCTGCGCAGACGCGCGGCAAGCCGCGAAAGCAAAGACATGGTGCCGTCCTCCGGATAAAAATGCGGCGGACGCAAAACGTCCGCCGCGCGCGACCGCATTGCTGCGATCAGAAATCGTCGTCCTCTTTTTCCTCTTCGTCCTCGTCATCGTCCGGGAGCGAATAGATCTCGTCGCCCGTCACATAGTCGAGGTCGTCCTCGTCGTCCGAGTCGGAATACTCTTCCTCCGCCTCCTCGTCCGCTTCGTCGTCTTCAAACTCCTCGCCGAATTCTTCGCCGAGTTTATCCATCTCCGAATCGAGATCGGCGTCGGTATCGTCGTCGAGATATTCGCGCCATTCGTCGTCCTCGTCGGGATCGGGTTCTTCTTCCTCGTACTCCGCCTTCTTGCGGCACTCTTCGCACATTTTTTCGCCCGCGCGCATCATATTTTCGCCGCACACGGGACAGAGCTCGGTGGCAATCTCGTCGTCGGCTTCATCCAGATCGTCGGACGTCGCCAGCCCCTTCATCTCTTTCAGGCAGACGTCGCAATACTCCTGTTTTTCCGCGTCGATATAGTTGAGTTCGCAGCGCGGACACTTGATATAACGAACCATTTCTTTTCCCCTCCTTGCGTACTGTCGGAACCTCCGACTCACAGGCTAATAAATTATATTAGTATTTATTTTTTTTGTAAACCGTTTTTTTATGCGTTTGGCAAAAAAATCACGCGGAATCCGAACTTTTTTACGGAAATCCCCCTCTTCGGTGCACACCGCCGCATCCCTTTGCATTTCGTGCGCCGCAGACGGCGGTTTCGGGGGATTACCGCCCCTCCCGGGAAGGGGTTCGCGCGCCGCCGATGGCATCGGGCAGAATGACCGGATCAAGGTCTCCCGCGAAAAGCAAAAACGCTCCCCGAAGGGAGCGCTTTTGGGTTTGTTATTTCTGATTTTCGGGCGTATCGTCCGATGCCGCGGGAGCATCTGCAGACTGTTCGTCCGCCGGCTGTGCGGGCGCTTCTTCCGAAGCCGCTTCCGGCGCGGCATCCTGCGCCGCTTCTTCCGCGGGGACTTCCTCGGCCGCGCCCTCTACGAACTGTTCCGCTTCCTCTGCGGGCGCTTCGGTCGCTTCCTCCGTCTGCTCGGGCGTGAGTTCTTCCTTCACGCTCTCCGCCTGCGTATAGACGTCCACGTCGCGGTCGTCCGTCGTATCGACCGCCATAAGGTTCTCGTCTGCCGGTCCCTTCTTCTTGTTCTTCGCGCGGACAATGAAGAAGATCGCAAGCCCTGCGCCGATGACCACCACGCCGATCCCGACGCCGATGAGCGCCCACGCCCATGCGGGAAGCCCTTCTTCCGTCGTTTCCTCCGTGTAGCGCTCGAGCGTTGCCTGCCAATACTCGGCATAGCTCTCCTCGTCCGCTTCCGTCATCGTGCCGAGCAGATTGGTAAAGTAGCTCAGCTTCGCCGTGGTCAGATACTCTTCGCCCATCGCGGCGATCGCGTCTTCGTCCGTGCCTTCCGTGAATGCCTTGAACGCGTTCTGCTCGTCCTCGCTGTAGAGGTAGGTATTGCGCTTTCCGAAGCTCTCCGCCTCGGCGATGTTGTCATAGAACTGCTGCGTCTCGCCCGTGTAGAAGAAGTACCGCAGCGCCGTCGAAAGTTTGGTGTTGCCGTCCTCCGAGAGCTGCGCAAGATAGCCGTCCGAATCGCCCATCATCTGATCGTACACGTCGTTGACCGCTTCCAGCTCGGCGTTGTCCTTGAGACCGTCTTCCCCGTTCAGGTTGACCGTCCAGATATAGGTGTAAGCCGTCTCGCTGAATGTTTCGGCGTTGGCATAGAACAGCACGCCGTCCACGACCTCGTAATTGTACCAGCCGGAGACGTGCTCGACGTCGAGGACGCGCACGGGCTTGTATGCCGCATACGCCTCGCCGACAAAAGATTCGTTGAGATAGTTTTCCTGTGTTCCGTTGTAGACGGCGCGCTCTACGGAGAGCCCGTTGTCCGTCGTGACGGTATAGTACACATAGTCGTAGGTCGGATCCGACGTGGCGTCGAGCGCCACAAGCACCGCGCCCGACGCGCCCTTGGCAATGCGCAGGCTGGTATCGTCGTTTCTTCCGATGACCGCCTTCGTGCCCTGCCCGTCGTTGACGACGTCCACGCGGCGGATCTCGCCCGCATCATTGACGTACAGATAGTGATGCTTGACGTTGGTGTCCGCATCCTCTTCGATATAGAAGTATGCCGACGTAGAGGCGTTTGTCGTGTCCGTCGAGCCGGCGACCACTTCGAGCGCGCCCGACGTGCTCTGCCCGATCCCCGTGCCGTACACCGAATTTCCCGTGACGGAATTCCAGCCTTCGGCGTCGATCTTATCCGTTGCAAGATAGTACAGCGCACCCGAGGAAGTTCCCGTCGAGCCGGTGCTCGGCGTCTGCGTACGGGTGAAATAAATGCCGTCGTTGGTATAGGACTGCAGCGTATAGCTGTATTTCCAGATGGTGCGGTTGTCGTTCTCCCCCGTGGTCACGTGGTGGTTGAACTGCGTCACTTCGTCATACGAACTGATGCCGTCGAGGACGATCTCGCCGAGGTTGTAATAGGGGACCTCGCCGTTGTTGTTCTCGTCCAGCCATTCCTGATCCCACGTATATTCGTAGGGAGACTGCGTCGCATCCGCGCGCACGCGGTAGATCTGATTGTAGCTGTACGAGACGGGCGAATCGCTGTCCGACTTGTCCGAAACGTCCATCGTATAGTAGATATACGGATCGGTCTTGTCCGAACTGTTGACGGTGTACGCCGTGACGCTGCGCGCGAGTTCCGTTCTGACCTGCTCCGCCGTATTGTAGGAATACAGCGTGTCGTCCATTTCGTAGATCACGTACACGGTGCCGTCCACCTCTACAAAGCGGTAGGTCGCGGCGTTGTCCGAAATACGGAAGTAGTCGCGGATGTCCGAACCGTTGAGCGCGGCGCTCTTGAAATCGAGATAGGTGTTGTCCACCGTGCCCGCCGTATTGCCGACGTTGTTGGGCGTTGCGTAATAGATGCGGTCGCCGTAAATGAAGATGCCCGACGTATAGTCCGCAGCGACCATCAGCGAGGGAATGACCGTCTCCGTCTTGCTGTTGTCGCCCGCCTTGATGTCCGCCATCTTTGCCCGCATGAGCGAGCCTTTGACGGGCGTGCCGTAGGTGTTGTCCGACGTGTACGACTCGACACCGTTGATGAAATAGACGTAGTCTCCCTTCTGCACGACGAACCCGCCCTGCGAGACGACCGCGGCGTCTGCCGCAGGCACATCGGCAAGCGGCGTGAATTCATATCCGCAGGCAGACAGCGCAGCCGCGGAGACCGCCATGGTCGCGGCGGCGGTGAAGACACAGATTTTTTTAAAAAGATTGCGCATGAACTTTTTCCTCAAATCCCTGTCGGGATTTTTCGTTCTAACGATACGCCTTTCATTATATACTAAAACAGGGCTTTTTGCAATCAAAAACCCGCGCCGCATGCGCTTTTCTTTGAGAAAATTTGCAGAAAAGGGGATAAAATTATGGAAAAATTCGGGATATTTGAACTGCTTGACGCGCTCTCCGCCATCACTTCGGCGCAAAAGGACGCAGACGACAATCCGCCGGACGCTCCCGCAGAGCAGACCGCGGCGCAGGACGCGCCCCCTTCGCCGCCCGCGCGCGGCGCTTCCGGCACGGAGGCGGAGGCGCTCTCCGCCTTTCTCGCCCGCCACGACGCGATCAGCCGACGCATCAAAAAATAGCGGCAGATCGCCGGGCACACCTGAGTCAATATCATGGAGATTCCCGCGCCCCGCTCTGAACGGTGATGGTCAAAAGGGTTCGTGCGCCGCCTCCGTTTCCGTCCTTTTTAGGAGCGCGCCGACGCGCCCCTGCACGTTGTCTGCAGCACAAAAAATCAGGGCAGAAATTTCAGCATAAAAAAATCCCGGGCCGAAGCCCGGGGTTTTTTGAAATCATCTCTTGGAGAACTGAGGAGCGCGGCGTGCCTTTTTGAGGCCGTACTTTTTGCGCTCCTTGGCGCGGGGGTCGCGCGTGAGAAGGCCTTCCTTCTTGAGCGCGGGGCGCGTTTCGGGCTCCGCCTGCAAGAGCGCGCGGGCGATGCCCAGG
>ENA-OZAU01001081-OZAU01001081.1-human-gut-metagenome-genome-assembly--contig:-NODE-1081-length-10682-cov-3.938270_pt1 | contig 10682 bp, 10 predicted proteins | sample MGYA00243303_ERZ653503 | MGnify/ENA primary metagenome ERZ653503 (study PRJEB26926, sample SAMN06165049) | human gut metagenome | biome: ENVO:00009003; feature: ENVO:2100002; material: ENVO:00002003...
TTCTGGAAGAGGAGAATGTCGGAAAGTTGTGGGCGATAGAAAATCTCCCCGAATATCTGCACGGCATCGACCGTCAGGCGGACGTGCTGTATGAAACCATGTATGCCAAGTTGTCCAAAGACGAGCAGTATCGGCGAACGGGCGACTTCATGGAGGATTACCGCAGGCAGACGGAGATGCAGCGGCTCATAGAGGAAGAAATCCTTTCCGAGCTTGTATATGTGGATTAAAGATGGAGGTGCAATATGCGAGCTGTTTTAGGAATCGGCAGGGGGTTTCTAAAAGTGTTGTTCATAGGGGTTGTGCTGGTAGGAACCTGCATTATGAATTTTATCGGCACGATCATCTGTGCAATTGCTGGAAATTGAGAGGTAAATTATGGAACGCAAACCGGATACGCCCGTTCGCAAGAGCCGCAGGAAGTACGAGGAGCGGAACAAGGACGAGCGGAAGGAAAAGAACAAAGTGTGGGGGACGAGCATCGACCGCCAATATGCAAACGAGATCGATGCGTTTCTCCTTAGACACAACCTTACCAAGGTAGAGCTGATCGTTGCAGGGTATCAGACCCTCATGCAGCAAGCCGCGGAAAAAGAACATCGGCAGTCAACAAACGAACAGTGAGGCACGACTGCAAAAAAATGATTCAACAGGAGGAACAAGCAATGGAAAGAGAACATCGTATTCAGTGCGATAAGGGCAGCGGCTGAACAGGCCGCGTGACCCGAATAACAATTCTTGACAGATCGAGAGTTAAACCAGCTCATTCAAACGATCAGAGCAATTCCGAGTGGCAACAACGAAATGGCGAGAGCCGTGCTCAAAGCGGCGTCTGACTCCGTCACATTGGAGAAGATACGCTCGCTCACCGACGTCCCGCAGGAAGATCGCAGGCAAGAAAACACAGGCAGCTCGAAGGCACTTGAATTCTCCGCAAAGGAGATCAACAGTATGCCGAAAGCATTCAGAAAACAATTCAGATGCAACGGTCTGACGGCACACGTCCACAGGCGCAGGAGCGGAAAATATCATTGGAACTATGAGATCCGCTGCCAGATCGACCACCGGAAGATCAATGTGTCGTCAAACAGTCTGGAAGAAGCAAAGAGAAAATTTTTAAGACAGTTGGAAGAAGCGGAATCGGGACAGGCGAAGCGATCGGAGAGCGGCATCCCCACAACGATGGACAAGTTCTCTATGTACTACTTCGAGAATTTCCGCAAGCGCAAGGTGTCGGCGAACACCTACCGCATCACATTAAACGAGTACAAGAACCACATTCTCCCCCACTTCGGGAATATGCCCTTGAAGAAGATCACGCCCAAGAAGTGTCAGGAACTCATCGACAAGGTGCACGGACAGGGCATCGCAAGGACGGCGGAGGACATCTTCACGCTGCTCAATCTCATCTTTCAGGCGGCAGTCAAGCACGGCGTATTGGCAAGCAATCCCATGGACATGGTATTCCGGGAAAAGCATGAACGCGAACATGGTGCCGCCCTTTCCCGTGAAGAGGAAGCAAAGCTCCTCGCTTACGTCAGGGGCACGGAGTACGAGGTCATGTTTGCCGTGGCGCTGTACACGGGCATGCGGCCGGTTGAATATCAAACGGCAGTCATCGAGGGATCGTTCATTAAGGCGCGCAATGCCAAGCGCAAGGACGGCAAGGTGGAATACAAGAAGATCCCCATCCATCCGATGCTGCGCCCCTATCTGCAAGACGTAACTGAGTTGAAGATGGCCTCGGTCAGGACGATGCGCAAGAAGCTCGCCGAGGTATTGCCCGCGCATAAACTGTACGACCTGCGGACGACGTTTTACACAAGGTGTACGGAGTGCGGCGTATCGGACGTTGCCATCAAGAAGTTTGTGGGGCACACGCTGGGCGGACTCGCGGACGCCTACACCGACCTTTCGGATGATTATCTCATTGCCGAAGGCGAGAAAATTTCCTACTGATTTATGCTCAACTTTATGCTCAACATTGCAAGAAAAAAAGGGTACTTTTTACCGCCATAAAGGGTAATGGCGGACGGAAAGAGAGTCTGAAAACAACCCAACCAAGACATGGGCATGGAAGCAAAAATAGCAAAAAAACCGCCGTTTTTTCTTAAAAAACAGCGAAAATATGCCAAAATCACGAGATTTTCGCATAACCGGAACTCTTGCCGGGCAAAGAAAAGACCTGAACCGAAATTGATCAGTTCAGGTCTGCTGGCTGGGGTAGCTGGATTCGAACCAACGAATGACGGAGTCAGAGGCACTCTGAAAACCCATAAAACGGCTGAAAACAGCCGAAAAAACCTATAAAATCGCCGGGTTTTGACCTTCTTCCCCACAATTTACCCCACAAAAGCATTGTCGGACACGTTCACCTTGTCGATGCGACCCGTTCCACGGGCGAGCCGCAGGTCTCGACCCATGCTTCGCCGAAAGCTCATTGATTGAGCGCAGCCTCATCCAGCAAGAAATCGTAAAGCCCGATATGGCGGATGCCGTACTCGTCCGTCCACGGCTTCATCATGGTCTTTGTGATGACGATCCGCTTGGTAAAATCATTCCGAAGTTTCAAAAACGGGCGTATTTCCTGTTCCCGCTTCGCTTCATCATCCATTCGCAGCGCCGATTGGATATAATACTTTTCCCCCGCCCGCTCGGCATTGACGACGAAATCGATCTCATACGAAGTGTGCGTCTGTTTCCCCAAAGACCTCTCCACCGCGCTCACGACTCCGACATCGACGCTCAGACCGCGGCGGACGAGTTCGTTGTAAATGATATTTTCCATCAGGTGCGTCTCTTCGATCTGACGGAAATTCAGCCGCGCATTACAGAGTCCCGGGTCAACGCAGTAATACTTGTTCGGATAGGAAAAGTATTTCCTCCCCTTCACGTCGTAGCGCCGCGCTGCGGAAAACAGATAACAATCGGTCAGGTATCGCAGATAAGCGCCGATCGTCTCACTGTCGATCTTCCGTTTGCGCACGCTTTGAAGGGTATCGGCGATCTTGCTCGAATTGGTCAGGGAGCCTACGGAAGAACACATCTCGTCCGCAAGCATCCCCAGCACCTCGGGGAAGGCGATCTTATTCCGTTCCACGATATCCTTGAAATAGGTCTCGGCGAATAGTCCCGAAAGGTATTCCCGCTTTTCCGCATCGGTCTGCTTGGACAATACGAGCGGCATTCCGCCGTATAGCATATAATCGGCAAGCGCTTCCTCTCTGCTGCCGCCGACGTGATCAAAGTATTCTTTGAAGCAAAGGGGCTGCAGGCGAAGCTCATCCCCTCTGCCGCGGAATTCCGTCGCCACATCATGAGACAGCATCTTGGAATTGCTGCCCGTGACATAGATATCCGCGTTCCCCTTTTCCAGCAGACCGTTCAATACGTCGTAGAAGGTGATATAAATGTCGGGGTAGCTCTGCAGCTTTTTTCTGCCGACAAATTGGATCTCGTCGAGAAAGATATAATACCGCTTCCCTTCATCCGCCATACGAGATTCCAGATATTGCGAGAGAATGAGCGGGTCACGGTATTTGGCGTTCAGCGCGTTGTCGAGCGCAAGCGTGACGATGCAGTCGGATGCGATACCCGACCGCAGCAAGTGCTCCCGATAGAGCGTGAACAGCAAAAAGGACTTGCCGCACCGGCGGACGCCCGTGATGACCTTGATGAACCCGTTGTCTTTTTTTGCGATCAGACGGTTCAGATACCTTTCGCGATTAATATACATAGTCACCTCGATCGGAAGTTTTGTATCTCGTGACGCAACTTCCGACCAACAGTATAGCAGGATCCCCCATAAAAGTCAAGAATACAATCGGAATTTTTGTAACAAGTGACATAAATTCCGATTGTCCCCCCTATTGCAAAGTGCCACAGCTTTCGCTGCGGCACTTTGCAATAGGGGGAATAGAGTGAAGTCTTAATACGTTTTGAATGCTGTCCGCTTCTCCTTGTCGGCGGGCACAAAGCACCGATCGTTTCGGCAAAACCAACTCAATCTTTGACCGCGCCCGCCGAAAGGCCGCTGATCAAGAACTTAGAAAGTGCGAAATACATCACAATGATCGGCACCCCGATAAACATCGATCCTGCCGCGAAACGAGCAAACTCGTCGTCGCCCAAAGACATCAAGCCCACTGCAACGGTATAGAGGTCTTTCTCTTTGAGAAGCAGCTGAGGGAGGATGAAGTCGCTCCACGGCCACACAAAGGAGGAGAGCAGCGTATAGACGATCATGGGAGAAGCGAGTGGCAGGGTGATGCGCAAAAACACCTGTGCATTGGTCGCCCCGTCTATCCGCGCTGCCTCATCGATGGATTTGGGGATGGTATCGAAAAAGCCTTTTTGCGTCATATACCCCATCGGCGCACCGGCGGAGTAGATCAGGATGAGTCCCCAATGGCTGTTGATGAGGTTGAACTGCGTCATGAGAAGATACACCGCCGTCATTGCCATGAAGGAGGGGAACATCCCCAGAACGAGCGTCGTTTTCATGAGCGCTTTGCGGCTCTTGAACCGATAACGGGACATACAGTATGCCGTGAGGATGGTCAATGCCGTTCCGAACAGGCAGCTCATCGAAGCAACGAACAGCGTGTTTCCGAACCATCTCGGATAATTATACAGCGCCGTATCCGTAAACAACTTCTTAAAGCTGTCGAAGCTGTACTCCGTCGGAAAAAAGCCGTCGAAGGAATACAGCGAGCCCGACCTCGAAAACGATGCCAGAAGCAGCCACAGGATGGGAAAGAGGAACACCAGACTGATCGCCAATATGATGATATAAGTGATGACGGTATCGACCGTATGTCTTATCTTGATGTGCTTCATTGATAAGTATCCTCCTGTCTGTAACTGGGAGACAGCACATAGACTGCCAGAGAGACCGCCGACGTGAACAAAAAGATGATGATGCTGATCGCCGCGCCGATGGAATAATAGTCGTTGGAGATCGACAAATTATACAGCCAGTTGATGAGCAGGTCGGTATCGCTTGCGAGGAAATACCCGTCTGCAATGAGACCGCCGCCGCGCAGGAAATAGAAGATGCCGAAATTGTTGAAATTCGCAATGAACTGCGAGATAAGGATCGGGGTCGTCGCAAATACCACGAACGGAAGGGTGATCGCCGTAAACTGCTTGAACGCGCTTGCTCCGTCGATCTTTGCCGCTTCGTAGAGATCGCGGTTCATATTGCTCAGGATGCCCGTTGCCAGCAGCATACTGCTCGGGATATTCAGCCAGCAGTTGACGACGAGACCGATCGCGCGCGCCGACCACTTGGCGTCGAGATCCAAAAAGCCGATCGCCTTTCCGCCAGCCTCGACGATCATCTGGTTGATGGGCCCGCCGTAGGAGAACATGAACTTAAAGCCGAGCAGCGTGATAAACCCCGGCACCGCGTAGGCAAGGATGGGGAACATCCTCCAGAACGCCTTCCCGCGGACGCATTTCTTGTTGTAAAGCAGTGCGATCCCGAGCCCGCAGAAATAGTTGAGCGCCGTAGACAAGACCGCCCATACGATGTTCCAGAGCAGGATCTTGAAAAACGTGGGAGCAAATTGCCCCAGCGTCAGGACCTTGATAAAACTTTCAAACCCTTTCCAGTCGATGAGCACGGGCGGTTTGACGTCCGGACCGTAGTTGGTGAAGGCAATGAGGATCATGAACACGATGGGCAGCACGTTGAAGATGCACACGCCGATGATCGGGACAAAGAGCGCCGTCTTGTAAAACTTATCGTCGAGCATACTGCGCATCTCGTCCTTGAGCGTCCTCGGCTTTTTGCCCTGCTCCACGGCACACTGCATGGCGTATGCGTCTTTGATGTTGGCATAGTAAAAATAGAGATAGATCGCAAGCACGATAAAGGCGAGGATCCCCATCAGCATCATGATGACGGAATTGTCTCCTTCGATACCGTACCACGCATTGGACTCTATGGTCCCCAGCGTAAAGAATCCCGCGATCGCTTCCGCCCCGACGAACACAAAGAAACAAATGGCAGCAATCTGAATGAGAAGATACAAGATCCCCTTTGCCCATTGCCGATACAGGAACTGCCCGAGCCCCATGATGCAGGCAGAGCAAACCACCTTTCCGTTTGCACGCTTCACGATCTCTTTGACCGTTTTGAAATGCTGCTTTCTGACTTTTGGATGCGTCATGTCTTCTCCCTCCGTCATTTCAGCGTATGGATCGCATCATACACCTGTTGGTCTACCCGTTCCAGCGCCGCTTTGATCTTATCCAGGCTGTCATACTTCATCTCGTCCGCATCGCGGAAGGGGTCCTTGGCAAGATCGGTAAAGAGCGTCTGCAAAGGAGTCCACATCTGCGCATTTTCGCGGATGGACGGCATGATGACGATATTGCCTTCTTCGAGATTGTTCTGGATGACTTCGGAAAGCCCGCCGATCTCTTGCGCGACGTCCGCTCTCGCGGGAGCGATGCCCAACAGCTCGTTGCGCCGCTTGATCATCTCGTAATTCGTGGCAAAATCGACAAAGGCAAGGCAGGCGTTGGGCGCTTTGGTATAAGAGCTGATCGCATACCCGTTGACGCCGCCCATCATCTTGCTGGGGATGAGTTCGGGGTCTTCTTCCGTGAGATCCCCGCTCTTCGGCAGCATGGGGATGGGTGCCGTAACAAGGTTTTCTTCCGCTTCGGCGCGCGTCATGCCGTTCTTCATCATTTCGTCGATGAACATGGTATAGACGTCGGGCGTCGTCATCGTCGCAAAGTAACTGCCGTCCCCCAGCTTGGAATAGGCGTTGACGGTGATCGTGTCGTCGATGCACCACTCGTTCATGGCGGAGGCGAGCTGGCGGATCACCCAGCCGCCCTTTTCCGCCTCACCCGCGCTGTAACCGATGTCCGTGGGGTCGGTGTTGTTGTTCCCGAAGGAATATCCGCCGTAGCTGTATAGATAGCCCACGGAAAAGTACGGCTCCAAGAAGGAGCGCATATATCCGAATTTCTCGTTACCCTGCCGCCGCTCCAAAGAAAACTCGTACAGTTTATTCCAGCTCTCTACCATATCGGGGATTTCGTTGTCGTTTTCATCCCACTCTTCCTGCCAGTTTTCGGGCAGAAGGTCTTTGCGGTAATAGAGAAGCGGACCCTGCACATTGACAGGCACCCCGAAATAATACTCGTTGGCGCCGACTTTCGTGTAATATGCGTCCCAAGCCGCCTGTCCCACCGCCTCGTAGCAGTCGAGCTCTTCCACGGGCAGCGGGAGGATGTGCCTGTCCGGCACATAGCGCATGAGCTGATCGTTGGGCTGATACAGAACGTCCGGTCCCTTGCCGTAAGGCCCGTCGTTTTCGAGATCGCTGTATTGATCCATGTTCGCATCTTCCGCGACGATCCCGTACTCGGCGTACGCCTCATTAAACGCGTCGAGCAGCTCTTTCAAGTATCCCTGCTTGATGGCGGTATCGTTCTCCAGGATGCGGATGGTGACGTTGCGTTCCAGCTCTCCCGTAAACTTTTCTGCCCCTTCCCCCTGCGTTTTCGACAGGGTCGCGACCGTGCCGATGGACACGATGAGCGCGAGGATCACCGCCATATGGACGGAAAATGCTGTAATAAATTTATTCATACGCGACCTCCTCGATCATAAATCCCGTTCCCGTGAACACGCCGCCCTCCCAGCCGTATGCCAGGAGCACTTCGCCCTGCGGCACGCATCTGTGTCCCCCCGATCGGTCGACATACAGGCGTAGAACGCTCTCCCCTCTCCGTTCCAGAATAAAGATGCCGTCTTCCCAGGAAAAGGCGATCTCTCCGCTGCGAACGGCTTCCTTCCTGCGAAGGGACGCCAATCTGCGGACGAGATCTTGTATCTTTGTCCCCTTCTCTGCCGCCTCCCAATCCATCGTGCGCCTGCAATCGGGATCGTAGCCTCCTTCCAGCGCGATCTCCGTACCGTAATAGAGGCACGCCGCGCCCGTATGCAGAAAGATCACGGCAAGCGCGCAGAGGAGCGCATCCGTATCTCTTCCCGTCTCGGTATAAAACCGATGCGTATCATGGCTGTCGAGCAGGTTGAGCATCATGTTGTTGACCTGACGGGTATTCCGCACATACAGCGCGCTCATCCGCTCGGCGAACTGCTTCGCATCGAGCGTCTTTTTTGCAAAAAAGTCGAGCAGCGCCTTTGTCACGGCATAATTCATGATCCCGTCGTACTCGTCTCCGCAAAGATAGGGGCGCGCATCATGCCAATTTTCCCCGATGATGACGATATCCCGATCGTATGCCTTGACCGCCTTGCGGAAATCATGCCAGAAATCGTGGGAGACCTCGTCGGACACATCCAGCCGCCAGCCGTCAATGCCGTATTCTCTGATCCAATACAGCGCCACATCGATGAAATATGCCTTGGCCTGTTCGTTGGAAAGATTGAGCTTGGGCATATAAGTGCAGGCGGCAAAACATTCGTAGTTGCACTTTTCCGCGTCCACTTTATCCCCACGGATGATGAACCAATCGAAATAAGGAGAAGCCTTCCCGTTGCGGAGTACGTCCTGAAAATACGGAAAGCGTTCGCTGCAATGGTTGAACACGGCATCCATCACGATGCGGATCCCCAGCGCGTGCGCCTCTTTGACGAGCCCGCGCAGTTCTTCCTTTGTGCCGAACTGCGGATCTATCTCATAATAGTCGTAAATATCGTACTTGTGGTTGGAGACGGAGCAAAATACAGGCGTCAGATAGAGCGCCGTGACGCCCAGCCCTTTGAGATAGCCAAGTTTCTGACGGATTCCCGCGAGGTCTCCCCCCGCGAAACTCTTCGGATGAGGAAGATCGCCCCATTTCAGGTTGATATAGGCATCCTCTTTTTGGGTGTCGCCGCGGAAAAACCGATCGATGAAGATCTCATAGAACACCGCGCTCTTCATCCATTCCACTTCGGGCATGACATCCGACCGGTTGATATACGGCAGCTGAAAGGAGTTATAGTAGGCAAGCTTGAAGTCATAGCTTTCGCTCACTCCGTCCTCCGAAACATAATATATCTTCTCCCGTTCGTGCAATTCAAAGACGTAGACGAATCTTACGTCTTTGAGCGAAAGGCGGACGAAATAGTAATCGAATGTCCCGTCCGAAAACCGCTTTTGCATCACCGCACGCTCTCTTTTCAGGTGATAATCGTATTTATTTCCGTAAACGACATCGACTTCGGAAAACGCGTCCTCGCTCGACGTCCTCAGGCGCAGCTCTACCCGATCGCACGCCAAAGCATAGCAGTATTGACTGTCGGGAATGTGTAAAATTGCTTGCCGGTTCAAATTGCCCCTCCGATGATTGGTCTTGACATATCCTTTCTTTTCTGTTACACTAAAGGAAAAAACGGTATTCTCATGGCTGCTAAGGATCAGGATGGAAAAATAACGCACCGCCGTGCAAATATGCGGGATGTCGCCAAGCTCGCCGGCGTCTCTACGGCAACGGTCTCCTATGTCATCAACCAGCGTCCCGACCAACACATCAGCGAAGCGACGAAGAAAAAGGTGCTGCAGGCGATCAACTATCTCAATTATTCGCCCAATCCCTATGCTTCCGGGCTGAATATGCTGCGCACGAACACCATTCTGCTGCGCACATCCAAACACGTTTCCTGGCTGCAAGGCATGGAGACGCTGTGTTTCATGCGCGCCTTTCAGCCTCTTTGCGAAGCAAACAACTTCCTGCTCTCCTATTCGGAAGATAAGCGCAACGTGCGCCTGCCCGCCTCCGCCTGTCTGTGCCTGAATATGTCGGATGAAGACTTCCATGCGCTTGCGCAGGAAAACTATATCCCCGTGCTCGCCCTCGACTGCCTCATCGACGACCCGTTCTTTTATCAGATCTCGACCGACTATCAAAAGCTCAAAGCAGCCGCAGCCGCGCACTTTCAGGATGATTTTACCTATCTTGCCATCTCTCCCGAAAACGAACGGCTGAAAGAAGAGCTTCTTTCCGCGCTCCCCGGCACGATCTTTCTTTCCGAGCCCGATGAAGTGCCCGCAGTGCTGCCGAAGCTGAACAATGTCGCCGTCTCCCAGCCCTCTCTGCTGCGCATCCTGAATGTCTTGGAGGATCGGCTGAACATCTTCGACTATTCAAAGCAGATGGAAGAATATCTTCCTAAGATCATGGATGCGGTTCTGCAGGCGATCGGCCACACCGTCGTCGCCGACAGCGATCACTTTATCCGCATCTGACCCAAAAAAGTTCTCCCCGCCGCCGGATCCGGGCGGCGGGGATCTTTCTGTCACTCGGTCACTTTGTAGAAGTCGATGGTATCTTTCTCTGCGTCATAGACGACGCGGTATGTTCCCGAAACGCTCGCCTTAAAGTTCGTACCCTCGTCCGGGACAAAGTCCGCAGTATCCTCGGCGGTGCCGGCTTTCGTTTTGTTGAGGAACGTCCCGCCGGATGCTGCAAGTTCGGGAGCGTCCTCGCCCTTGTTATACTGCGCAAAGCCGAATTCCTGCCCTGCCGTAAACTCTACCGTGATCTCATACAGCATCTCGTTTTCCGCATTCTGCGTCATGCGCCATTCGTCCGCATAGTTATGCGTCCAGTTGTTCATGCCGCCTTTGATGTAGATATCGAAGCCGTCGTTGATGGTGATCATCCTGTCTCTTATACACATCTGACGCTGCCGACGATCTTACGCG